>Ga0214544_1008440_pt1 | contig 17122 bp, 12 predicted proteins | sample CNSS3metaG_FD_160074 | JGI IMG/M metagenome (GOLD analysis project Ga0214544, IMG submission 160074) | Root nodule microbial communities from cowpea collected in UCLA plant growth center, Los Angeles, California, USA - CNSS3 | ecosystem: Host-associated > Plants > Roots > Nodule | place: USA...
CCTAAATTTATGATTTTCGTAACCCTAAAATTGGTTTCCCTAAATTGGAGGTTATGGTGTATGTGTGGTTGTTGTTGCTGCGATTTGCCCTTGTTTGATTGGACCCATTCTGTAAATCGTAATTGTTATGCTGTTCTTGCTTAAAATTTTCCCCCAATTTCAATTTCGTAGACAACGAGATGTGTTGTTTTCTGAATTGGTGGGGTGGTGTTGGGTTTAAGGGTGGCGAGGTGTGAAGGGGTTTTGGAGTGGAAGAAGTAGTGAGTGGTGTTGTGATATTTGGTGGATTGAGTTGTTTGGCATTAACTTAAACTGAAAGAATAAGCATTTAAAAAAGCAATATTTATTATGATATGATATATCATGTGTGATTGGTGTGGTGGATATTTGGTGGATTTCCTTGCACTGCTCGTAAGATTTAATGCTTGAAATTATGCGTAATTCACTTGCAAACACCATTGTTCGATTACCATTTTTCTTTTTTTTTCAAAATTTGCTTATACACTGCAGTATATTTGATGTAGAACTATAATACCACCTCTTTTTAGCTGTCAAGAGTACTCTAATTTGATTGAGGCATCTCTACCAGGGTTTGATGTTGGGGAGATTGACGCTGCAGCAGTGACCTTGATGTCTTGCAATACAGAGAGCAAAACGTCATTGATATGTCTTTTTAATCTTTACAATCTGTTTGAACTTTGATGGACTATTGTATTAATGAAATATAGTCACTGGTGGCGGTATATTTATATATTGTAGTATGGTTATTTATATATTGTATTAATGCAGTATAGTCACCATATCGGGCCAACCCGGCCCGACTCATATAAAATGGGCCAAAATCGGGTCAAAGTCGGGCCGGGTCAAAACGGGCCAGACTGCTCCATTTTGACATCCCTAGACATTCCTAGTCAAATGAGTATACATGTATCAACATACCATTATGCAAGTTATAAATACGACGTATAACTTCTTTTTAAAAGTGTACATACCTGTTTACAGTAGTATGTATGAACGTTTTTTGTATTTTCCTTGAAGAATCGTGAAAATCTTGAGTTCTTAAGATTATTCTTTTTTGCGTGTTTTCCAAATAAATTTATGGTAAAAATCACTATGAATTTTTACATGTCTATTATGTTAACACCTTCAAAATCTAACAATCATTTGTCGCGAACATTAATTTAAACAAAAAGAGAAAACGATACAAATAAAAAAAATCATCAAATTTATAATAAAAATTACACTTCACAAAATAGAAACAAATTATATCTATCGTAAAAAATATATAAATAAAATCATAGATTTTTCTCATGTTTAACCTTTTCAATATCTGTGATTTTAAGAACATCTCACGTCTATTTTCCGCTTGTATAAGAAATACAAGATAAAATTGATGAAGTGCAATAGGACTAAAAGATCATATTCTGTAACATTTATTTTTATATCTATTATAAGTTTTAGTTCTCTCTCATTTTAATTTTAAAAGGAAATAATCATAAAATAAAAAATTTAATCAAATAGAGTTTAAATCCGTTAATCATCTATATTTATTTATTTATGATGGAATATTTGTAAGTCCATGTATTTTCTCATGTTTGGACACTTAAAATACTTAATATTCAAATTACTCTTTAATCGACGAAAAGGTTATTGATTAGGTTTCCAAAAATATTATAAAAAATCATAAATGTTCACATATCAAAACTTATGCAACCAAATTAAAATGTCTTTTCTTATGCATGTATTAATTTAAGCATATAAAAGAGATAACATATTTAAATGTATTAAAAGAGATAATCATAAATTTTGGAATACAACCAAAATTAGGGATGGCAAAGGGGCGAGGCAGGGGACGAATTTCGCTATCTCATACGCATCTCCGTAGAAAAAATTCATCCTGATCCTCATACTCGAACTCAATGGATATTCAACTTTTGTCTCATCCTCATCCCCACGGGTAACGGGTATAATCTCGTACCCATACCCGTACCCATTTTCTTACTACTTCAATATTAATTTTAATTAATTTTTATAAAATAATAAAAATTATGGTAAAGAAAACATAATATTATCAAATATTTAATATTAGGAGGATGGTTGTTTCTTCGATATCAAATATTTTGAAATAAATTATAATTGTTTACATTTTATATTAGAATACCAAATAAAATTTTATGAGAACCAAAACATTTATTAAATTTGCAAACTGCAACAATTAATGAAACCTAGTTGATAAAATTTAAAAATATTTTCAAAAAATATAAAAAGAAAACAAATATTCAAATTAAAATATATTTTAAATGTTTGTTTACTTCAATTTTTTAAATTCTAATGAATCTCTTTTTTATGCACTAATAAAAATGATAATACATCAATTCATCAAAACGACACAAAAAACAAATAATAAACATAATAAAATTTTGAAATAGATCTTGTATCTTTTGAACTCTAATATATGTTGGATGGTGATAAAAAAAATTTATGGCAATTACGTTAAATTTTTATATTATAGTAAATAAAAGTTATGTATACAATTATAGTGAAAAAATTACAGTATGATTGATAATGAGTTAGAAAATAAATTAGATAAACTATATATAAATAGTATTCTACATGATGAACATAAACAACAAGTAAAAATATTAAAAATTAACAAATGTGTGTCTGAGAAACAATTTGAAAGACTATTGAAAGAAATCACTCTAAGGAAACTAAATGTATAATTTAGGGTATGATAAGATGAAAAATACCTTAAAGATCTAAGAAAACTTCTTAAATATCAATATATATTTTCAATGGTTGAGAAATAACAAAAATTATTTTAGTGAAACAAAAGAGTTCTTTAAATGAAACAAAAATTAATAATAATAAGTAGAGAATGTTTTTTATATTACCTAGTAAATAAAAAGTGTATGCTATTAAACACTTAAATTGAGAGTATTAAATATACTCGTGCGAAGGAAAATATACAATAAATAAAAATATTAAAAAAATAATAGAAATATTTAAATATGAAACATAAAAAGTTTTTAATTGATATACATCATTTTAACATAATTATATAAATGTTATGATAATATGAAAAATATATTGGAGATGCGAGTGCGTTTCATGACAAACCAAATAATTAGAAGAGATAAAAAATGTGTGTGTATATATATATATATATATATATATATATATATATATATATATATATATATATATATATATGGTTACTTAATTAATTGTGAATATTTTAATTTAAACGAGGACGAAAATATGACGGGGACGACTAGTATGACGAGAATATGTACATCCTCATACCCAATTGAAAAAGTTGGGGATTCCTCATACCCATACCCATACCCAGTCAATGCGGGAATTTTACGTCAAAATGGAGACGGGTTTGGACAATACCTACGATGCAAATTTATTTGTCGTCTCTAACCAAAATACAATCTTACCAGCAAAATATGCATTTATATATAATTATATATAGGACCTTTACATATGAACATAAGTTGTATTTGAGTGTAATGCAAAAAAATATGTTTATATAATTATATATAGAACCTTCAATATGTGTAATGCAAAAAATTATGTTTATCTGCATAGGTTGTATATTTGAGTAAGGGTTCACAAATTTATTAATGACTTATTTTTGTATATGTTTCTGAAAGAAAAGGAAAGAAGTATTTTGTGAATTTTAACTGCCTCATTTATTAATGACATGACATTTAGTGATTCACAAATTAAGTGTCATCATCATTATTGTATATTGCATAGTAAATAAGATGTATTAATTATAGGAGAATCGTAACCGGTGCACTAAGGCACGATAAAGGAAGATTAATTTGCATTCATTTCTTTATTTTTATATTGAATAATTAAATATATTAATTAAGATATTATAAATACATATAACAAATTTTATAAAGACAAAAATACATTTTTAAGTATGTGGACAATAACATATAGAAGAATGATTTTGGAATTTTTAAATCTCTCCTAAAAAAAAAATCTCTGGTGGCACTTCAAGAGTCTCTTAAAGTGAAAGTTTCAAATGTGAAGACGGTAAACTTTTGAAAGATATGTCTTTAAATTTTACAATAAAATTGATACTTTAGTTATTTTTTTATAAATTTTGTATATGTTTAACACTATTTTATTTTTTTTTTATTGTTATGTTAATTTAAACTTCCTTATATTTAATTATATTTAATTTTTAATAACATTGAAACATAGTTATTTTATTATTTAATTATATTTTAACTTTTATCAGTGACAATTAAATAAAATATGAAACTCACATGCACAGTACTTATGCACAATTTTATCTTTTAAATAAAATAAAATTGCATTAATGATGATTAAGTCAAATTTAATTTAATATTACACTTATGCACATATTTTTTATATAAGTCAGATTTAATATTTTTTATATAAAACAAAACCTATTTATTACAAATTTTAATATATGTGATTGTGGATTATTTATATAAAACAAACACTATTTATTACAAATTTTAATATATGTGACTGCGGTGAAATGAAAGCCATAAGTTTTACCAAAATGAATGAAATTATTTTATTTTGTTTTTAAAAACAATTTTAAGTGAATTATATAATATAAATCTTCTAGTTTTCTTATTTCAACACATGTAAATATCATTATACGTCTTTTTCGTTTTTCGGTCTGCCCTGATAAAATTAAAAATATAATTAAAAGAAGTATGTTATCTTAAAAATTTAAAAAAAAACAAATATTATTTATAAAAAAATGGAGAATTAAAGGATAGATAAAAGATATGGAAAAACTTTGTTATAATTATTATTTTGAATTGTTTCAGCACCGGTAAAACTAGATTCAACAAGGGTTGGATGAATAGAGATTTAAAATGAATGTGATTAATTAAGTTATACGTTGAACATGAAAGTTGATGTGCATGAAGAACTCTTTTGTCTTGTTATGATCTCAAATCCTATAAATATCATTTAGCTTCTCCACTTCTAAATCAAACTGATTATGAGATTTGGTCTTCATTTGAATATCATGTCTATACTTTTTGTTTTCTCGCTTCTTCTTCTCTTAGAAGTACCAAAGTCGTGCATTGCTGTAGAAAAAGAGTGGGATCATTTCATGTTTGCTCAACATTGGCCGAAAGGCTATTGCGATTCCCTAACTGGAAAAACATGTCATTCAATACCAGAAAAATTTGTTATTCATGGACTGTGGCCTCAAAAAGATGATGGTACACTTCCTAAATGCAGAAGTAAGACTCCTATAGGCAATAAGGTGAGTATATCTTTTTTTGTTATTGTTAATTAGAAGTTAGAACTCTAATGTGTGGTTTATTTTATACACTAATGTGTTCCCTGTTTCAATAAAAAAATAAATTGTGTTTATTTAGGATTTAAAAACCTTGATAAAACAACTTGAATCGGATTGGCCAAATTTAATTGGCATAAATTTTAACTTTTGGAAAGTGGAGTGGATGAAGCATGGAGGATGTACAGAGGCAACGCTCCCAATACCGGAATATTTCAAGCGGGCTTTGCATCTTTATGAGCAAAATAACCTATTAAATATTCTTGAACAGGAGCAGATAGTCCCAGATGACAAAAAGCTTTATAATGTTAGTTCCGTTGTTGCTGCAGTTCAGAACCACACTAGCCATGTTCCTGCGCTTTTCTGTTATCATGATAAAAAACTAAATGCTACTGCTCTCTATCAAATTAGTATTTGTTTGACCAAAAATGCAACCTCAATTATAAACTGTCCGAACTCTGATGGTACTTGTGGTGACCAGACTTTATTATTGCCAAAATGAGTTTATGCACCAATAATTTTTAATAAATAAAATACAAGTATTCATTTTCCCTGTAATTTCCTTCGTATAATGTCATTGTGCATTTAGAGATGTATTTTGAATCCATATATTATGTGTGTTTGTGTAATTATAAAGTGTTTTTAATCATTTTAAAAGTAATTTCACAAAGAAAATAAAAGATGAATTCGTATTTTGTTAACAAAATAATGAACCATAAGATCAGTGGCGGATCTTGACCAACATTGTTGGAAGTGTCCAAATAATACATCCAAAATTTATACATTTTATTATTGTCACCTAACACAATAAAAAATGAAGTATACAAAGAAAATTGAGAGACATTAATACCAAAAATGATTTATCAATATACTTATTTAAATAATCTATTCTTTTATTCTTCATCAATATACCTATTTTAAAAAAAAAATACTAAAAAATGATTTATCATAATCTAATAAAAATTAGAGAGACATAAATACCAAAAGAAAATTCGATGATAATCAAACCACACTTAAAATTCAATTATAAAAAACACACAGTACAATCATTTTTTTCTTCTATGTTGATAAAATAAAAAATTAATATAAAAGAGGCTCATTAAATAAATTATTAAACTAATATTTGCACTATCAAGTAAGACCAAAGAGAATTACCTTTTTCTTTATTTCTTCGAGGATGGAAGAGAACAGTTGAGAGATGAAAGCAAAAATAATTTTCTCTTCCAAAAGAAAAGAAAATAGGTAAGAATGGAAGATGAGAACAATTTGTAAGAAATTCAAGGCATAGACATATAAAAGAGGCTCATTAAATAAATTATTGAATTAATATTTCACTATCAAGTGAGACGAAAGAATTATCTTCTTCTTTTCTTCCTCGAGGATGGAAGAGAATAAAGGAGAAATAAGAGAAACAATAATAGATCTTTTTCTTTTAAAAAACAAAAAAAAAACATATGAGAATTAAAGATGAGAACAATTTATGAAAAACACAATCTATAATGAAAACAAACAATAAAAAATATCTTGATAAATCTTTTTAATCTTTATTCTTTATTATATTTGATTTTATATTTTATTATTTATTAGTATTAATTGTTATATTTATAAAAAAAATAAAATATTTGATTTAATATTTATAGCAAAACAAAATCAAAATACTTATATTTATAATAAAAAAAATTAAAATATCTATTGTAAAAAAAAATTTAAAATTTTTGGGGGGGCCAAGGCCCCTCCCTGCACTCATAATAATCCGCCGGTGCATAAGATATCATTTAATTGTGTTTATCCGTTTAACTTCATGTTTTCAACTTAAATATGCTTTTCACTCCTTATAAAAAAATAGTTTTCATTATGATCTTTCAATTATTATATTTTATTACTTAAAACTAGGGATCTCAAAGTGAATCAACACGACTGACACTAGTTGATTCGTCATGGGTTGAGTTAAAAATGAATAAGCTTAAACGAGTTTACTTTTTTGTGAGACAAAAATTTTGCAATTCGACCCGACTTACCATAGGTTGGTGAGTTAATAGATTTACTCACTTACATATGTTTTTTTATTTTTTAATTTATTTTATATATTTATTGCATTATAATCAAACTTAATTTACTTCTATAATAGTAGAATCAAAGTATTCATCTAATTCTCAAAATATTATTATAAAAATAATAGTTAAAGATTAAGGTATCAATATATATAACTTGACAAACAAATTAATTAAACATTCAAACTATTCAAATATTATTGACAAATATTCTAGCATTTAAAAATATGAAATTGTGAACCTATATAATTAGAAATAATTAATAATTATGACAAAAATATTAAAGAAAAAATTGTAAGAAAAACATGTTAGTCGATTAACTAGGTCAACATATCTTCAACTCAGCTTGAACCCGTTTAACCCGGGGGTTAAGTGAGTCGGATTCAGTTTAACTCACTTTTGAAAATACTGAATTTTTCTCAACCCAACTCGGTTTGAACCTGTGGTGAGTTAGGTTGACTCATATATTAAAACACATTGCAACATCTTTAGGTAAAATAAAAAGGACAATCGATTGAAACTCTCTCAACAAATGTTAGAAGATGAACTGATTAAAAAAATTCTTGTAACAGAAATTACTACTTCTAAAAGTATTAATCGTCACCAGTGCAGTAAGGGCTTTTGGTCCTGGTTATTTTCGTCATTCTGCCTCGGTTTTAGACCCGATGAATATTGGGATGAGACCAAAAGGATCAGTTGCAAAGGAACCCGAGCCATAGAGAGATTTTTTTGCTTCGGGTATATGAGAACCGAAGCCATCTTCACGCATCCAACCATCATCTTCACGCATCCAATCATCATCTTCACGCACCAGTTGCAATCCTGCTTTCAGCCACCACGCCACCAACTTGAAACAGACACACAGAACAGCAGCGTCGCCGGCGCACAGTCTACAACGAAATCACCGTTCATGCACCTAAAAATGCAACAGCAACACCTTCATCGTGACGCACCTGCGACAGCACACCACCGCGCCGTTCGTCACCGCGCCACCATGCTTCACTGCACCTGTCACGGCGCACCTCACCATGATAGCCACCGAATCAGAACCAGCAGCAACCACTACCTTCACCATGTGCGAAACAACAACGTTACACACACCTTGACAATCACCGCGAGCCTCCACACGTGAGCCAGAAACAGATCTACAACAACGAAACACCATGGACCTCGCCTAAACCATGGCGGAGAATGCAGCTACAGTCACGACTGAAGCAACCAGTCATGGCAGCGGAAGCACCTGCACACGCGAACCTGCATCTGCACCATGCTCACGGAGAGGAGAAAAATTTGGGTTGGCGCAGAGAAGTTGTATAAGCCTCGGTCCTATTCCACCTGAGGCCAAAGCCTATGTTGTTAGTGGCAATTTCGAAATTTTGGGGAACACTAATGAGTTATAGACCTCGGTTGAGTGATAACCGAAGTATAAAAGCTCTTATAGGCTTCGGTCGGATAGGGACCTGAGGCAAAAAAGTTCGAAAATTTTCAAAAATGTCATCGCGTCCTTATAGGCTTTGGTTTCGTAGTAACTGAAGCCTATAAGGCGAGTTAAAAACGTGATTCTGCACTAGTGTGTCTAATTTACTATTTTACAAAAATGAATGAAAATATTTTATTTTTTGTTTTAAAATAATTTTAAGTGAATTATATAATATAAATCTTTTAGTTTTCTTATTTCAACATATGTGTAAGTATCATTATACATCTTCTTCGTTTTTTTTTATGTCGCCCATATAAAATTAAAAATATAATTAAAAGAAGCCATATACTGTTGCCTTATAAAATTAAAAAAATAGCAAATATTGTAAGGCCCACTTTCTTTTCTACCCTTAATGTTTAAGGACCTAACCTTCTGTTGGGTCTAAGGCTAGTCCATAGGGTGTCCCAAAACCCCATTTTCAGCCTTAACCTCCTCATTCTACTATTTTTCAGAAAATTGTTCCCTTCCTCCCTCTTAGAGCTACAACAACGAGCTCTGCTAGGGTTTGGCCCCATTCTTTGTCAAGCTAGCTCAACCCCATTTCTATTCCATGTAAGTTGGTTCTTGACTCGTACTTTCTATTCTCAAGCTTGTTTTTCGTGGTTCCAGCTAGGGTTCATCGTAGTAACCAGTCTTTGTTCTTGTGTTAGTGTTTATAGCTCACAAAGTTGTTCCTAGAGCTGTGGTACCATTCTGCTTGTACCTAAACCCCTCATAGTAGCTTTTGTAAAGGTAAAGGAAGCTAGGATTTTAATGTTTTCAAGTTATTCTGCCTGTTTGGTTTGTTTCACGTTTTGGGTGCTTGATATATGTTGTTTGTTGCGTGATAACATATTGCTTACACTGCTGTTATGATTTGAATCTGGTTTTGCACGAGTAAGAGTAGTGAGTTCTGCTGAACTCGCTCAGGCGAGCTGGGTGGTCGCCTAAAATGAAAGCTCTCGCTTAAGCGAGGAGCTCTCGCCTGAGCGAGATGGGCTAGCTTGAGCGAGACCTCGACGTGCCATCTGTTTGCAGTCTCGCACAGGCGAGGGCTGGTAGCTTGAGTGAGGGGTTCCTCTCGCCTGAGCGAGATTGATAGAGTTTATTGTATTCGTGGGTATTTCACATCATTGGAGGATTTGTGCTTTAAACAGTTCAAGTGTGATGCCATGTATGCTCTATATGATATATTGGGATTGAAAATTGATGAGCTTGGTATGAATATGCGTATGAAACATGATTAGGTGGTTGGTTGTATATTGGCATGAGATTGGTATGCATGATAAATCTATTGTTGGTTGGTGAGATATAACTATGGTATGAGTTGGTCGTAATTCCATGAACCTCGTGGTGAGATCTCATGGTGGTGTCGTATGTGATGTGATGGACGTAATTTCATGAACATCTTGGTGAGATCTCATGATGGTGCCTTATGTGATGGACGTAATTCCACGAACCTCTTAGTAAGGTTTTGTGGTGGTGCCTTAGTGTATATAATTAGGTAAGTATTCAAGTAAGGATTGCATCTTGAAACTCTAAAGAGTCAGTTAATCTCACGTAGAGCGGACAAACTTAAGTGGTGAGAGTAGTAGGAGGCCCTAGTCTTTGGCAGGATAATGACTTAGATGTTTGAAGACTAACCTTGTGCATGGTAGAGTGAAACTCATTGGCAATGGCTCTGCAGAGTAGTAAAGGCCACCACAAGTGCAAGCATCCAGTGAATTCGACCGATTATATGTATCCGGATAAATTGAGTCTCAGAGTCTTGTTGTTTGTTATCACATGCTTCGTTGATTTATGTGTTCTTGACTTCTAAATTGTATGCTTAATTGTATGATAAAACTTTTTTACTCTACCTTACCCTTTTTGTTTGCTTGTGTTTGTCTTGTGTGCGATTTTTCCTTTTTGCAATGATCATCAATCTATTGATGTGAGCAAATGTGAAAACCCCTAATGGTCACAAAGGGTGATGGAAACTCCACAGCGTAGCTAATCTTGGGTTGGATCCCCTTACTCCGAATACTCTTTTAAGGCATTGTGGCCTATGTACTATCTTGCTCTATGAGCAAGCGTGTTGGATAACTGCCAAACTTTTATTCTTGTTTTGATCATGACACCGTGGTGTGTCTTAGTTCCTCTTTGAGTATATTTTGGATGACTGTAATGGTTGACACAAATATATTTCACTGTGTGGCTCTTTATATTATATTGTATGTGATATCTCATTTAATTAAGTTTATTTATTAAATGGGATGTTACAAATATTTGTTTAAAAAAAAAACTAGAGAATTAAAGGGTATATAAAAGGTATAGAAAAACTTTGTTATAATTATTATTTTGAATTTTTTCAGCACTTGTAAAACCAGATTTAACGAGGCTTGGATGAATATAGATTTAACATGAATGTGATTAATTAAGTTATACGTTGAACATTAAAGTTGATCTGCATGAATAACCCAAAGTAGTTAAAAATGAGATTATGAATTTATTCATTGCACTAACTAAGGGGTTCATACGGTCATAGATTGTTAGATCATATACCAGTAGATTTCACTTTTTATAATATATATATATATATATATATATATATATATATATATATATATAATTTTTTTTTTTTATAAAAAATAAAATTATTTTTTTTTTTTTTTTTGAAATTTTAAATAACACGTACGAAAATAATTAATATAATAAAATATAGAAATACAAAAACAATTAAAATAAAATAACATAGGAAAAAAAAATCAGAAACACTAATCTATTACCCGTCTTTAAACATAGCATTAATATAAATTTCTTTAAACAAGAAACAATAAATAGTAACGTTATAATTAATAAATGTTAAGTGTTATTATATTTTGAGTTTATACAAAATTGTGGCTGCAAAATTAGGAAATTAAAATTGTATTAAATTTTAATTGTAGAGCATTGTGGTCAGTGGTGGAGGATGCAAGGGGTAGGCGGGGGCCACGGTCTCCCTCCTCCAATTTTTTTTTTATTTTTTTACGATTTTATATTTAATTTTTTTAAATTATATAAATTATATAAATTTTTAAATTTTTTTAAATTATTTCTATTTTTCAAATTAAATAATATTATATTCAAAATTAATAAAAATTAAATTAAGTATTTTTTTATTTATTTTATAAACTACAATAATAAATAATAAAATATAAAATTAAATATATAAAGAAACAAAATTATTAATATATTTTTTATTTTCTCTCTCATCATCTTTTGAGTTTTCATTAGAGCTGTCAAAATGGGTTGGAACCCGCAAGCCAACCCGGCTCATCACAGTTCGGGCCGGGTTGGGTTGAAATTGTTTTATAAATTTCAATACGGGTTGATTTTTGATTCGGCTCATATAGAACACGGCTCACCCGGGTTGAACCCATGGTGAGACGGGTTGGTGAGCCAACCTGCAGATAAAAGGGTCACACAAGTGTTTTTTATTTTTTTATTAAGTTGGGCTTTACATTTGGGTCATGTTAGATTGTTTTTTATCTAACACATAAATAATTTGTATTTTTTTATTTTAGTTTGTATTTGGATTGTATTAAAGTTTATTTAGATTTTAATTAGAAATACAATTTAGTTTTGACTGAAAAAAATAAAAAAAAATTGTATTTTTTTAATTAAGTGAACCATGAGCCAACCCGTTTAACTCGCCAACCCGTGGTGGCCCGGACCGGGTTCGAATTTTTTTGGCTCGCTAAAAAGTGAGCCGGGTTGGGTTGACTCACTTAATCATCAACTCGTGGTGGGTCGAGCCGGGTCGGGCCGGGTTATCCATTTTGACAACTCTAGTCTTCATATGTTGTATTCTTCTTTCATGCTTATTTATTTTCTTTTGTTACTAAAAAAAAAGTTAGACATAAACTCAGTATTTCTATCCTCATTTTTTCATATTTTCTCCTCATTATTAAATAAATAAATAAGGTAATTTTCTCTTGTCTCACTTGATAGTGAACTATTTGTTTAACATTTAGCATTATTTTTTATCTCATGATTTTTTTGTATATTCATTTTTTTATTAATATAGAAGAAGAAACAATGTACTATGTGATTTTTCATAATCTATTTTTAATTGTAACTTGATTATCATAGTTTTTTTTAGTAATTATGTCTCTCAACTTTTGATTAGATTATGATAAATTATTTTTTAGTCTTAAACTTATTTTTTAAATAGGTATATTAATGAAAAATAAAAGAATAAATTTATTTTTTAAAATTGATAGAGAAACTACTGGTGAAGATGAAAACATGATAATATGGTTATTTATCGCATAACAATGAAATGAAAGCTTGTGAATATTTTTTGAATCAAATGCATGTTAATAAAATGGAAGATGAATATTTTGCAGATAATATGGTTAATTACATCGAAAAAGTTAACTGAAAAATTTAATTATAATTCAATTACCATGAATTCAAAAATATGAAAAAACGATATACATTTCTTTAGATATGTGTAATTTCTTTGATAATTATAAATGTACTAGATTATGTATTCATTTTTATTGAATTAGTCACAATAATATTAAATAAATAAATTTTGAGTATATTCTTTTGGCTCCCCCAAAAATTTTGGTGAAGATCTGCCATTGGTTGTGGTGTAATGCAGTTTGATTTTAATTGAATTATTTTTTTGTTGACAATTGAATTTTAGTTGTATCAATATTTAATTTAATTATTGGCTGCAAAATTGAAAAAATAGAATTGTATTAAATTTTAATTGAAAAGTGTTGTGGTGTAATGTAGCTGAATTTTAATTGTATTATTTTTTTATTGACAAATAATTTTTAATTATATCAATATTTAATTTAATTAGGTGAGAGGTGGTTGTGTGACTGAGAATACAGATAACATGTTAAAATTGTAATAATCCTAATAGGTGGTGCAATAGAAAATTCAAAAAAAAAAAACACGACAATTTATACTAATTTTACGATTTTTTTCAATGATCCTACCGATCCTACTATATTACGATTATGAATTATGATTATATGTGGGATCTAACTCGGAATCACCCTATAAATAGAGAAATAAGATAAAAATACTTTCAACCCTTTGACCCTAAGTACACCCACACCCTCCAGAGCAAGAATTTCACTACATCTCACAACACTCTATTAGAAGAGAATAAGAAAAACCAAACACTAGCTCAAAGTGTATTTGACTTGGGACCAGGAACATCATTGGACTTAGAACCCATTATATAGTCACTAACAATCATCCCCTTAGTTATCCTAGACGATGTGAGACTTTTCAAGACGTGTTAACAATCATACTCCACCATAAGGAGTATCACTTGGAATCAAGTCATCCCAAGAATTTATACTTGGAATCAAACCATCCCAAGAATTTCAACTTGGAATAAAACAATTCTAAGAATTTCCAATTCGAATCAAACCATCCAAGAAATTCACTTGGAATCAAACCATCCAAGAATTTCCACTTGGAATTAAACCATTCCAAGAATTTCACTTGGAATCAAACCATCCCAAGAATTTTCACTTAGAATATGTTAGAAATCCAAGTGTGAGTCTAAGTCTCACATTGGCTAGAAATGAGAAATTAGAGCACTATATAAGGATAAAGACCCATAAACCCATCGTCTTAAGATTTTGGGTTGAGAGTGGTGTCAATTTCTTATGTGGTTGGGCTCAGGTCTCATTGGTGTTGTATCTTCCATTGAAACCCCTCTATAAAACCTAACAGAATCAAACCATCACAAGAATTTCCACTTTGAATTATGTCATCCTAAGAATTTCCATGCACCATGCCTCAATGTTAACCAATGTTCGTGTATACGCAAAACCACTGAACCTTGTGAAAAGCCACATATTGAACGTTCACACCTACTGACGTAGCACCACCATTGCATCTCGTCGAAACAAATTTGTAAACCGTAACTATGATACCACTGTTGGAAAAAACACATCATCAATTAAGAACATTAGAAACTCCAAATACGGAAAAAAACCACGACCACATATAATAATCACTATGTCCAAATTTGTACACCTATTATATAGTCACCAACACCCACCCCTTGATTATCCTAAGCGATGTGAGACTTTTCAAGATGTGTTATTTTCATCAGTTCAATAATAAGATATTATGTTATTATGATTTAAATTTCGATTTTGACTACTTTATCGATAACTCTTATGTCTTCTTATGGTCTCAATTCCTATAAATATCCTCTTATGGTCTCAATTCCTATAAATATCCTTTAGTTTTTCCACTTCTGAATCAAACTGATTATGAGATTTGTTCTTCATTTCGATATCATGTCTATACTTTTTGTTTTCTCTCTTCTTCTTCTCCTAGAAGTACCCAAGTCGTGCATTGCTGAAGAAAAAAAAGTTAAGTGGAATTCTTTCAAGTTTGTTCAACAATGGCCGAAAGGCTTTTGCGATTCCCCATATACTGGAACACGAAAATGTCGTATAATACCAGATAAATTTGTTATTCATGGATTGTGGCCTAAAAAAATGATACACTTCCTAAATGCAGAAGACTCCCATTCATAGGAAGGTGAGTATATCTCTTTTTTTATGTTTATAATGTGTGGTTTATTTTATACACTAATGTGTTCCCTGTTTGATAAAAAATTAATTGTGTTTATTTAGGATTTAAAACCCGTGTCAACACAACTTGATTCGGATTGGCCAAATTTAATTGGCCAAAATTTTTTGTTTTGGAAACTGGAGTGGGTAAAGCATGGAGGATGTTCAGAGCCAACGTTCACAACCACACTAGCCATGATCCTGTGCTTTCTTGTTATCATGATCCAAAACTCAATGTTACTGTTCTCTATCAAATTAGGATTTGTTTGACGAAAAATGGAACCTCACTCACAAACTGTCTGAACCCTGATAGTTCTTGTGGTGACCAGAGTTTATTATTTCCAAAAAAGGAAGAAGAAAAATAATTTTTAATAATTAAATTTTGACAACTTTCTCTTAGATGACATTTTTCGAGTGTTTTTTCATTTTTCATTATCTTCTTTTTTTACATTTCAAAACTACTTAAAAGATGTCATTTTCGATTGAAAAAATTGTCAAAATTTAGTTATCAAAGATATCATTATCCTTTTCAAAATAAATTTGTGCATCAATAATATTTAATAAATAAAATACAAGTATTCCTCTTCCTTGCAATTTTCTTCGTGTAATGTCATTTTGCATTTAGAGATGTATTTTGAATCCATATATACCACTAAAGTGCAACGTGCATTACGATATGAAATAATAATATTTCTTTTAATAATAACAAAAATAAATGAACGATTGATTGAATTTTTGTCTTATGCTTTGATGTTTGTTTGGAAGTGTTGACTTCTTATTTTTAACGTTCTTCCGCATTTTCTAATTATAAAAAGAACTAGGTGGTGGGTTTGTATGATAATGGTATTTTTAATCATTCATTCTAAAATTAATTTCATAAACCATAAAAGATGAATTGCAGTTTTGTTACAAAAAAATATTATGAATCATAAGATGATATATATCATTTACTTGTGTTTGTTGTTGGTGTGTTTATTTATACAGTGTTTTTAATCATTTTAAAAGTAATTTTACAAAGGAAATAAAAGATGAATCGTATTTGATTATAAAAATAAGGTTTAAATATATATATATTTGGTACTTATTTTCGTTGTTTTTGTTCAATTTGGTCTCTATATTCGTTGTGCGATCAATTAGGTTCTCATTTTCCTTAAATTTTAGTAAATTTGTCTTTTTTACTAATGGTGTTTAAATAGTTAACGAATATAAGAACTAAATTGAATAAAAAGAAATAATACATCAACAAACTGACATGTGACACTAATATTGACATGTGGCACAATTCTGACTTAACATGAGGACGATTTTTTTGAAATTAAAAAAATCAGGAGCTGACAGATGGCATTTACTGTTAATAAACGTTAACTATTTAAACACCGTTAGTAAAAATGACCAAATTGACCAAAAAATGGTTTTCATTTTGATCTTTCAATTATTATATTTTATTACTTAAAATTAGAGATGTCAAAGTAAGTCAACTTAGTTAACAAGTTGGCTAACCATGGGTTGAGCCAAAAAAGGATTAACTCAACTCAGCTCACTTTTTGGTGAATCAGAAATTCTGCAACCCGATCAACCTACCACGGGTTGGTGAGTTTGTGGGTTGACTCACTTACAAACGTTTCTTCTTTTTTTGTAATTTATTATATATATATATATATATATATATATATATATATATATATATATATATATATATATATATTTGTGTGTGTGTGTG
>Ga0214544_1008442_pt1 | contig 17119 bp, 8 predicted proteins | sample CNSS3metaG_FD_160074 | JGI IMG/M metagenome (GOLD analysis project Ga0214544, IMG submission 160074) | Root nodule microbial communities from cowpea collected in UCLA plant growth center, Los Angeles, California, USA - CNSS3 | ecosystem: Host-associated > Plants > Roots > Nodule | place: USA...
CTGCGGCTTTTGACCAAAGCTCCTGCTGCCTTTGACCAAAGCTCCTGCTGCCTTTGACCAAAGCTTCTGCTGCCTTTGACCAAAGCTCCCACTACTTCTCTAAACTGAGATCCCCAAGAAGAAAAAATAGAAACCAAATCTTTTCTGATGTGGAAGATCAGACAATGCTGCAACCACAGAGCATACTAAGAAAAATGGCTCTGATACCAATTGTTAGGAACAAGGCAATAAAGGAAAGAATAAAGGAGAGAAAAATAGACACAGAGAATTTAACGTGGTTCGGCTACAATGTGTATGCCTACGTCCACGACTACACTAGGAAGTATTTGTATTTTTGGTGTTTCTTAAAGCTTTACACAGAGTCTCTTATATAGTAAAATAGAGAACCACATCTCACTATTCTAAGCGATGTGGGACTAAATCAAGCACCATAATTCTAACATTAGTTGCTTCTAGTTTATTAGCTTATTGAACATAATGTAAATACAAATTGATATAAAATACTTACTTTTTGTTTATATTACAGTTTTTTTGAGATGTGATATATGAATTGATGTTGATGAGAAAATTGAAATTATTATTATGTTGTAATATGTATGATTATATGTTGTTGGGATTGTTGAAATGAGTTGACTATAATAAACTGAAATTGGTAAAAGATTATAAAAGTATGTGAAAATGGACTTTAGTACTTTCTTGATATTGGTAATGCATGAATTTCTTGAATCAATACATTTAAAATGCTTTAGATTATATATATATATATATATATATATATATATATATATATAATTGATTGTTTGAGATGAGATATGAGATATGTGATATATGAATTATAAGGATTGGGCATAATGTTAAAATTTTCAGGGAGGGAATACTACATTGATCCTACGTTAGGTGGTGTATTGAGGGGAATTTTAGGGGATCATTTTGACTCTGCTAGAATCCTACTCATATAGAGGAAAATTTCTAGTTGTGAGAGTTGAAGGAGGTTCTATATTGGAGTTTGGTTAGAGGTCGAGACTTGCAAATATTGAACTTAAATTATCATGCTTTATGGAAGGGAGGTTGTCCGACCTTATATTATATAGCTATACCTCCTACGATACAGGAGTGGGAGGTGGGAGATGACAAGTGTAATAATGGACATTTGATTGATGACTGATTTTCAGGAAAAGGATTTGATTATACTATGTTTTAATTAAGTAATTAGAGTTGTTATAATTACACTAGCTTACCTCGTTGTTTATTGTATTGTGGTTTGTCTCCTTATAATGATCATATGTTATATGTGACTAGAGAATATTGCAAATGAGAGAGTTGTAAAGCAATAAGCTTGTTGATGGTTGTCAAGAAAGTGTTGTGATCGCTTAGGTTTATAATTTTTGTATTGTATAGATCTCCCAATTGATGAAGTATTATTTATCTTTCAAAAGTTGAAGTTTTGTTTTCTCATGGAGGATATGTAAATACATTTTATGTATTTATATGTTGATTTATGTTTATATCAACTATGTATTACTTTAAATTAGTAAGGTGAATCCTACTAAATAGGGGTGTTACGGTTAAATTCTTAATTTTTATATAATATAATAAAATGAAATGGTACAAAACATAATATCTATATTGAAATTAAATTGTGTTGTTTAATTTCACTATATAATATATTTAATAAATTTAATGCATAATTATACATATGGGATGAAATGGCTTAAAGCGAATCGATGGATGGAGGGCAACAACATCATACCTTGTACCAATCCAGCAATGTAGATGTTGCATTAGCAAGCTAATTTGCAGGTTAAAACATTAAGCAAGGTTAAAGGGTCATTGGGTTGTAATTAGGCCTCCCAAAAACGTAAAAGCCCATTAAGGACACTATAAATAGAGCATGTAGGTGAAACATTTAATACTTTTGAACTATCCACATTTATTACATCACGCGAGATCGAACACTTACTTCAGCGTCAGGCGATCGATTCGAACGGGACAACTATAAAAGTGTAAGGTTTCAGTATAATCTCAGTCCTACAGGAACAACAATATTTATTGAAAGTCAACCAAAGTTTATGATATTGAGAGTTTTCCTTTTTATTTTGATAAAATTTTATAAATTTTATTATATAATTACAACATTATAAGTTAATAAAAAGTTATTTTTATATTTTTGTTATAAAATTTTAATATTTTTAATTAACTTTGTTATAATAATTAATTGTTTAATTATATATTTATATTTTTATTATTATAAAAAAATAAAACATATGCACATATTCACATTTGTCTATGCCAATCAAATATAATATTTAAGTATAATGAATATGATGTCATAATTAGTTAATTATAATATTTATTAAATATAGTAATTGTGATGTAGTTTTCTTAAATACATAATTATTTCATTTCATACATTAAAGTAGATGACAACGAAAATTAATTTTTAATATTTCATATTAATAATATTAATATTTAAAAATACATGACTTTTATATAGATAACCGACCTTAATTAGCATGACCAAACTTTTAATTATATTGTTACATTCTTTATATTAAACATAAACAAACTCATTAAGTATATCAGATGTGTTTATAGTCTTTCTTGAGAAACATAGTTTTTACATGCAAAATATATAAAAGTCCATCAAGATTGGAGGAACTATACAATACAAAAAATTATATACCTAACAATAATTACTTTCTATACAGATTGTCAACAGTCTCATTACCACACATCTCTCCCACCTCCATTATCCTATGCTCACGTAATACATACGATCATAGCAAGTGACAAACCACAGAAACAAACAACGTGGTATGCTAGTGAAATTTTTAACCATTCATATGCTAAGAAACTTAACAATACAAGTCATAATAAAAGAATAATCATACAAATTCAATCTAAAAAATAACATTAATTATGACACAACTATATTCTAGACTCAATTTTTTGGAATATACTTACATCGGGTCAGATGGTCATGAAGTCTTTCACCTATAATGTAACCTTATAGTGTAATGTAACAACCAACCTTTGTTTCACTCGGTCTAAATCCCCCATGACAAGGTTAGTTCCTTCTATCCTTTAAATCATGACAATATTTCATATCGATCCCGCAGAACAAGAACCTCCTTCAACTCTTACCATCTAAACATTATTTTTTTTGTGAGTTCGTGAATTTAGTAGAGTTATGATGATTTCATTTTCTACATCCATACTCAATGCAAACACTACACTATACTATTTTGTCATGAAAAATGGCTTGATGCCTTTCATTTTTTACTCATAATTACAAAATATTCTATAATCTGAATTTAGGGAGAAAAAAATCAATCTATGAATTGCTTAGCTTATTCTTAGGAAATCATATCAAAATATTTAAGGAGACAAATTAAGTCTTGATTGACACAAATCAATTTGTGGATACCCTAGCTTATTCTTAAGAAATCATATCAAAATATTTAAGAAGACTGATTAATTACCGATTGACATATATGACGACACTTCCCTTTAGAAATAACCATATTCATACAATTCACACAGTAATAATATCGTTCCAATCTCAAAAGATTTTTGACACTAAATTTAAACAACATTCAAAAAATATTAACATCACCACTACAACCTCATTATTCTCTTCCCCTTAATACAACATATCCATACATAATCTAAAATATCTAGTAGATTCACAACATAAAAGACCCTAGTTCTACTCGCCCTTACCCTCAATGCATGATGTATAATCAACCATGTCCTTAATATTGGGAATTCTCACATAGCCACCACACAATTCGACCAATGAGTTTGAGATATGTTACTTCTTCATCTGAGACTCACCCAGCGAATTGTGTTTTCACTTAATGAGACACCTCTAGAGGTATACTTATACACTACAACATTTTTTGCTTTAGGCAACACTAAATTTATCCATGTGTAGAAAAGTGTTGTTTAAACAAAGAAAATGCAACACTTTTTTTTATAGGTGTGGCTTGTGAATACCAAAGACAACAATTTTCAAAATGTTGATAATTTATTCCACATTTATCTAAGTATCACCTCTAAAAGGTGTAGGCTAATCTATTAAAATGTGGCCTAAAATAAATTAAAAAAATAATAAATTTAACTAAAATCAAATTCCTTGTATATGAAAATGCAAAAACCTAAAACTTCCTTCTCTATGAAAACTATAAAACACTGAAAACGCCAAAACTAAAAAACACATAATACATTCTAAGTTTCATTTCCCTCATTTGAAAATGTAAGTGTTTGAAAATGATGAAAACACACATACTCTATGTTATGTTGTTTCGTGGTTGTCGTCACTGTGATCATTTGCTTAAAATTGAGTGTGCTTCTTTCTTCACCGTGGTCGCCCTCTCCATGTTGTTGAACCCCTTCTTCGAGGCAGCTCCTCATTGCCTCTTCTGGTTGTGGTCAGGCTTAGGTAAGTATATCATTCTACCCGGTTATCGTTGTCGTCAATCTTGATATGTAACTTAGGTTTTTGTTTTTGGTAGGTTAATTTCGTTGAATTTTGATTTGAGTATTTATTCTTTTACTTACCCTTTTTTTCATATTCTATGGTTATTCTGTTTGGATTTGGATTTTATTGTTTTATTTTGTTAGTTTTCATTTTTATGTCTATAATCTAGGGTGAATTTTACTCAATCTACCTATTTGTTGAAATAAAGTGATATAGATAGAGCATAACCAATTATCTTGCTTGATTCCTTCAAAAAGTGGCCTTTGTTTTATCTAGTGTTGATATCTAAAATTACAAAATGAATATGATGCCAACAAAACATAGGTTTCAAGCACAAGCCTTTGAGATTGCAGATGAAACTATCACTACAAGTTTCATTGATAGATTATTGTTGTATTTAATTAGACAATTTAGTTTAAATGTAATGAAAGTGTGCAACTTTTTACATTGTCACCCAACTACAATTTGTCATTTTCATTGTAAGTTTTTTGAGTTGGATAATAAGAATAAAAGTTCGATACATTATTGAGTTAGTTGGGTGTAGCAAAGAAACACAACATTTTTTTTTCTTTTACAAGTGATGGTAACTAAACAACTTCTATGATGATCTTTATCCTTGAATCCAAGGTATGCTTCTTTAACATTTTTAGATAGTTATCATTTGGTTATTTTTAAAAACTTGGGATGACAAATATTTTCCTACTAATTATGGAAAAATAGCAACAACAACAAGACTTGACCCTATCTTCTGAGTGGGCTGGTAAGCGAGACTTAAGCTAACAATTAATTAATATATGTTACTATAAGTCCATTGGACTATAGCCATTGACATGTGGGAAAATTAACTAACTAAATAAATATTTATTTAATAGAAATGCAATTGAAGGGATCTCTATAGTATTTAATGCGGAGAGTTATGACAAGGGGTAATTGTAGCTTAAGTGGTTGAGTGTGTGGAGTGGTGTTGAGAGGACTTGGTTGTTGGCACAAGCAAACTTGAAGCAAAGAATTGATAAAGCCATGTGCATGAAGATCAAAGGTGTTTGATTAAGATTGATGAAGATCCATTTGAAGATTATGTTTTACTATGTTAAATATGAAAATAACATGTTAAATGTAATGTCTTAGTGTTATATCATGTTGGTAGGCTATATGACATAGGTTAGATGTCTTGTGTGCCTTAGTGTGTCTCTTTTAACATGTTAAAATGGGTTTTAATAGGTTAAAAGGCTTGTTGTATATAGTTTCTGGTATGAATGTATTCATTCAGTTGAATTATTTTTCAATCAACTGATTTCACTTAAGTCAAGTGAAATTAGCTGACTGTCAGGAAAATACTATATAAGCTGTGTTTTCACGAGCAAAGGTGCGAATCTGAGTTTTTGTGCACGAAACTTTGTCATTCTTCTCTAAAAAGCTCTCTCTCTACAATACACAACTGCAAATCGTGTTTTGAAGATCTTGGAGACATTTTGGCTTGTGAGTAGCTTGAAGAACACATGTATGGTTGGATAAGGACAACCACCATCAGGTTTGGATGTTCTTGTGCCTCTGGTTGGTTTACCTGATGTGATTTCAGGTCTATAAGTGTGATTCTTGCAGGGTGTGTGTCTATATTTTTGTGAGTCAAAAATCTTGTGAGTTTTGGTGTTCAAAAGTGTAATCTTGGTGTGTGATTTGTAAAACTTTTGAATATAGTGGAAACCAGGCTCAGGTTGTCCTGGTAAACTGGATGTAGCTCTATGATTGAGTGAACCAATATAAAAACAATTGTGCAATTCTCTTTCCCTCATCTCACTCATTTTGAACCTCTTTAAAAACTCAAGAACACCAAGCAATTTGATCTTTGGTGTGATTTAATACGTTCTTGTGTAATTTGAGGTTATACTTGTTAAAAACATTGATTGGAACAAGTCTTGTATATAAAAGATTGCTATTTGAGTTGAATTTGCGAATTTTGCATTCTGCATAAATCTCCAGTATTTTAGCCGACTGATTTGTCTTTTTAATCGACTGTTTTATAGGTTCAAGAACAAATTAGTCTGCTATTTTATATTTTAATCAACTGAAAGTGTACTTGTATGTAACATTTACATCCAAACTTTTCAATCTATTAGATTCAATTGAAAAGAGGTTTAAGCTTTCGAAAAAGTTTTATAAAGCCAATTCAACCCCGCTCCCCCCTTCTTGGCTAAAATCACCATTTCAAAACTAACAATGGATTTGAGTCCACTATATGACGTTAGTATGATTTTTTAATTTTAATTATTTGATTTATTTTCTGTGCATGCATGAACACATGGCATGGTGTTATAATTATATGTGTGCATGAAATGTCATGAAACATGTGATGGCTTGATGATTGTGTATATGCATTGGAAGTGTGTGGCTAGCACGAAATAGTCCTTTTTGCATTTGGATTATTTTGGTCACGATGCGAGATGCTCAAAAAATCCTAGTCGTCATAAAGAGAAGCTAGTAAGGTTGAGAAACATCCATGTTAATGGCATTTGATGGCCATTAACCTTGTAGTTTTTAATTTTTGTTTTTTTATTCAACCAATTTTATTTGGCTGAAAAGTTAGATGAGGGAGTGGATTATGAAAGGGATAATAAAAGGTGTGATATAGCTGGGGAGGTAAGAATTTTTAGAGTGCGTAATCTGACCTAAGGAGAGTATTGAGGGCTTGTGGGATTTCTTTTGGTAGAGGGAAAGGGAGATCATGTGATAAGCAAAAAGGAACGCTCTAGGAACACGTTGGGAGCAGGAATTCCAGGTTAGGGGAGCTGCAATTCATGTTTTAATATTAATATATGTAATTGCATGATGTGTTTATGCATAGTTGCCTCTTGTCTACTTTTATTTTCGTTGTTTTCGAGTTTTTGGATTTCTGCCCAAAAACTGTCTGACGGTGTTCTTGGCCACCAGGCGATTCAGGTTGGGGAAATGCAATTTTCTGGGTTCTGTCAAGAGTTGCGTAGCGACGATGAATGTCATCCAGGTGTCACGAACGCACTTGGTCTATTCTCTCTATTTGGTTTGATTTTGTGGAATTTTGTGCTCAATTTGGGTCCTTGCAATCTCGATGAATTTTTTTAAGGTGTTTATGGTATGGATTGTCTCTATGGGACTTCAATTGATTGAATCATTGTATGAGTTCATATGAGGGTTCATGTGGGATTGAGGATTGTGTGTAGCATGATTTTTGGATTACAATGTTTTTGATATTTTGTGCAATTGAGTTCCAAGCGATTATATGTGGAATTGAACATATGAATGGATGTTGGTATGTGAAATTGGACAAATAGAATGGATTTTGGAACTTTAGGGTTCAGTGGAGGTGCAGGAGAAATCTGGGATTTTCCCAGCAACTATTGCACCGCTGGCGGCATATAGCTTGCCGCGAGGCGAGAACTAGTAACGATCAGTTTTGTGGTTGGCTGAGTGGGGCACGAGTTGGGGAATTCTTTGGGGTTCTGTTAGGGTTGATTATGACTCATGAATATGGTATGATGGTAAAAATTTGCAAAAGTATATAGTTGAGTGGTTTAAATGCATGAATCAGCGACATGAATGAAGGTGCTAAACTTGAATGGTTGAAATAACTGGAATAAAGAGCATGTATCTGGTGTTGTTGAAATAGAACATGTTTTATGCATGAGTTAAAAAAATTATTTGGTTTGGCCCTTGAAGTATACTACGAACATGATGGATTCTTGATGAAGTTTAAGTGATGGCATGAGTAATTATGCATATGATGTATTGTAGTGTGATTGAGTCATGCTAGTATAAATGGATAGGCATTTTTGGTGTTCTAGATTGCATGTGGGGTGATTAGGTTCATTAGAACATGTTCTAGTGTGACGCTTGGCGGCACGAGGCACCCCGCCAGGCTACAGTAGGAACCAAGAAGTCCTGGAACCGTGTGGCGTTAGGCGACACCTTTGAATCGCCAAGCAACATGAAACCAGTAACCTGGCACCTATCATGATGGATTGAGCCGCCAGGCGGTCGTGGAAAACAAGTGGTCTAGACCAATTCCAATGGGTTAGTGCCTGACGGCGCTAAAGGATCCACCAGGCAGTCTTCAGCTTGACTTCGCCTGGCGACGGGTGTTGCGTCAGGTGATGTTCCAAGTTTAGCTGGCTATTTGGAGTATTTTCGCACAACTAGTGGCGATGGCCTCGGGTATAGGATATGTAGAGATCATTTTACGAGCAGGAGGTTTGTAATGGAGATTGAACGTGTGGCGATTGCGGGCGGGAGGTCCGTGATGGTAGACATCTTGTGTGAGAATACGAGCGAAAGGTTCGTATTGGCTAGCTTCACTTGATGGTTCCACGCGTGTTGGACTATGAGTGAGAGGTTCGTAGAGTTTGAACCACGAGCGACAAGTTTGTGGAAGCATGTGATATCCTTAAGGCCATGCATAAGTTGTGTAAAAATATGGATGGATAGGGTAGGAAATAGTGTATCCTAATGCATAATGAGAAAGGTTTTAAGAAGGGGTAATTGGTTATGTTAGTATGCTTTGGGTAAGGGTTTATGATGTGATTTATTATGTGTGTTTACTCTCATTGAGCTCACCCTTTATGTTTGTGTTTGGTGATCATCATGTGACTTGTCACACGAGAGCATATGTTGTTTCAGGTGATGTTGGTTATGCTTAAAGCTGGAGTGAGGGCTAATTGTTGGGATTTTATTTAAAGACTTGTTTTGGTTATTTTGTGATTTTAATTAAGTTGGGTTTGGAATTCAAAATTTGTAACAATTTATATTATGGATTTTTATTTTGGCACGTTGAACAAATTTTATTTATTCATGCATTTTGTGATTAATAATATCGTTTGAATTGAAGTGAATTTGTTTATTCTGTTAAATTAAGTAATATCTGCCTAGGATGTTACAGCATGTTTGTAATTAGTGCAATGTACATGGTAATAAGCAACAACAAGTAGTGTCTTTTCTTTATTTCTACTTGACAAGTCTATCGGTTTCCATAGTAGATAGTTTTATTAGTTATTCTTAGTCTACTTTTTATTCTAGTTGCTACTAACGTAACAATGTTCATCTTTGCTGACTTTTTAACTAATTCTATTAGGTGCTAACATTACTAACTCCTTTTATGTTAGAAAGGGATATGGCATTTACCTTTTCCCTTTTGGTTAATTGTATCTAATCCAACTTAACTTGCGTGCAAGTATATAAAACATCATAGTATTTTCCTAACAGTATCAATATGTAGTTTTTGTATGAAACACATTATTAACATTTCTTACAATAGTTGGTTGGTAATATGAATGATAAACACAAAGTAAAATTTTGTGACCTGCGTGTATTTTCCTTTATGCTTTGTATCTTCTATTTATTCCTTTTACTCTTCTGAAAGGATTATGTTTTTATTTGTTTATTCAATTTAAAGTTTAAAACTATACTGCACATATTTTGTAAGGTTGGATCTCAAGTATATTTTTGTTTTAGTCTTTGTTATTCATAATAGTGTGTTTGGTATATAGCCTCTTGACATTTGACATGAGTGTAGATGAAGTGATATACGATATTGTAATTTTGCCCAATAGATGTGGATTTTAAGTAGAATGCATATCGCAAATAAAAATAAAGAAACATGTATGTAATACCCCAAAAACTGGTGTTATTAGATGTACTTTACTTTTCTAATGCGTCGTTTACTTGTTTAAGAAAAATTAATTTGTATTCATTTAAAAAATACTATACTAAATGATATGAATTCATCTTGTTGGTTTTAGTGGGCAAGGTGTTTGTGTTAATGTTTGATTAAGAAAGACTAATGATGATCCCCATTGGATATTAAGATAATCAAGTTATCTAGATGTGAAGGTTCACTTCAAAAGACTCTAGAAAGAACAAGAAGAAATGGATTCAAGTATAGGAAATGGAAAAACAACATAAACAAAACAAGAACATGAAAAGTGAAGAACATAAGCTGGAAAAATAAACCAAAGGACGGAATGAAAGATGGAAAGGCAAGAAGGTGGGAGGGAAAGCAAGGTGGTCACGCCACTTGGGTACAAAGCCACCCAAGATAAGTGGTGGTGTCACCACTTGAACCTAGGTTCAAGATAAGATAATGGAGCTTCAAGAGCACTCCCTCACTCAAGTTGAGCATAATAACTCATTAAATGATCACCCTTTTTACAAGTGGTGAAGAAGCCCTCTTAAATGGGCAATGGGAAGGGCCTCCTAGCAAATACCAAAGAGGGGAAAGGGTAACCTAGGAAAAGATGAGGGCCTATCTAGAAAATACAAAGAGAATCTCCTAGAAAATCCTAATGATGAGGTAGAGGGAGAATATTACCCACTCATTACAAAATCATCTATAAGGTGTTATCTTTCTCTTCCATGTGTGCATAGTGGTCCTCACACGAAGATCTTTCAAGATGCTCTCTTTTCCACTTCCAAGGGGTCCTCTTTGAAAATCTAGGGGTCTAGTAAGAACACTCCCTTGGGCAAACTCCTTCTTGACCCTTCATTCTTCTAGAAAGGTAACAACCTCAAAAAGGGAGGTGCCACAAGCAAGCCTACGAAACAAAAAACACAAACATGAGTCCTATATTTTATTTAAAACTAAATTAAGTAAAAGAAAGAAGGTGAAAACTTCCTTCCTAAACATGTTTATTTTTTGTGAACTCCCTCCTACATCTTTGGTATGAGTTAGGGGTTCATCACTAAACAAAAAGCACATCACTCAAATATCGTTTGTTAAACATACATGGTATTTATGTGACTAAAATGTTAATATACATATAGATGTATGTGGCAGAAGTTTGTTTATACTCTTACAATAAATTAAAGATAATTCTTATTTTGAAATACATCACAAAACAAGCTAAACTACATCAGTTACAAAGTTAATGAAATCAAGTGTTACATGAAAAGTCAAGCTAGACAATCTCATTGTTACATGTTAGGTCTTCATTTTCTTCATCTGAAAAACAAAGAGAGTAAGGGTGAGACTTTCCCCTACCTTTAAAACTTCACCATAACATCTCAAAGTTTACAATAGAATTATTGAAATGAACTTGAAATTATATGAAACAACTTCACAAAATTATATATCTTCATAAATATTAACTAATAATGCCAAAAAAAATCAAGTTGATCGCAATAAGAAAATCATATTTGTTTATTTAGAGTTCAAGATCACACACTTGACACTATCAATATTTTAATAATCATATTTATATAATTTGAGTTCAAACTCATCGTTAGACGCATCATATAGTCATCTTTTAAGTACTTGGGACCCTTAAGCGTTGTCAGTATAACTTTCATGTCATAATGATCTTACACCAATATGGATAGTGCTAGTAGGTCGTGCACTCCCACAGATACAATGTGTGCGCTACACCACTTCTTAATCTAAAGTATAGTTAAGAGGACAATCAACAATAAAGTGTGAGGTCTGTGATTTATTTTTACCCGACTAATTATGTACATCAATCTAGGTGTTTCTCACGAATTTAGTATCGATCGATCTCCTACTTTATTTTACAACTAACTCACTTTGATGTGAGTTCTTCTCTTCAGGGCTAGCAAACACTAATTTTTCAATCTTAACTATGGTGTTTTCACGTCTTAGTATCAATGCAAAGAATTAGTTTGGCGTAAAGATTATTAATTCCATACACCAATTTTACCCATACATTCAATGAATTCGATTATTTTTCTGTGAATTTTCACGAGAATTTCATGCATAACAAGTTAATATTTTTGTTTATTTTGGATTTTGGGTGAATATGAAGATGGGATGTAACAACAATGGATGAAATGAATGATGAGAATGACTAAACTCACAACGGTAGATGTGATGATCGATGGAAGTGCAGTAAAACAACAAGAACATTAAAGTAGATTGTAGAAAATAAATTACCAAGGAAAGTAAAGAAACCAGTAACATAAATCAGTAAAAGCGATGATCCAAATTACAACAACAACATTGTATTAGCCATTTTTCTGTTCACAACATTTCAGAATGTGTGAACTATTCCATAATTTGTCACCCTTGTAAAATACAAAATAAACCTATTTATATTTTCTAACAATTCCCCGAACAGTCACAAATTTGATTCAAATTTGAATAAATTAAAAGTAACTATCCTATAACTGCTTTTAGCGGTTTTGAAGTCCACGGCCTAAGCGGTTCACACCCATTTAGTCTTCAGAGTGATTGTTGCCTTGCTCTTCTCGACTTGTTCCTTGATTTCGTCATTAGACATTCTCAATTTGTGTTTCCCCTCTATCGATGTTTAATACAGGACGACAAACTAGCTTTTAAAGAGTTACATGTCTATCTTATGGCATCCATCTCATAAACTATCCATACAATTTTTAAAATAATATTATTTTCTCTACCTTAATTTCATTCACTATAATTTATTTTACAATAATTCTTCCACACAAAATTTGCATACAATTCTTGAAACTAAAATTTATTCACAAAATTTTGTCAACAAAATGATTGCACTTTTACCCTTCCAATGTTTTTAAAAACAATTAGAATTACTAGATCAGTACAATTCATGTATGTATGATGCATAATTATTTTAGTGCTTTGCTCATACATTTAAATCCTTCATCCATTAGTTGAATTTAAATTATTATACATGGTTAATGTGCAAAAAAAAATACAGAAAATGAAAACTAGAACAAAAACCATAAAAGAAACATAATTTTCGCATATGTATTTTATAAGTAAAGTAGCAAATTTGTTTTATTTATAACTTTTTTGTGTAAAACTTCAAAGGAGGTGATTTTTTAATCTAACCATAGGTTTTCATACCAAGGAATCCATTTATGAACTCATAATTTTCAAATTATGTACGAAAAATTACAAAATAAAATTGGGCAGATTGTATATTTGAAGAAAAATATGTCAAAATAAAGAGTTAGGGATTTGGGATTGACCCACCTTACCTTGTTGAAGTTTATTGAAATCTAAGCTTTAAATGGAAGCCTTAAAGTGATGTAGTTCCCCTATTTAAGTTGCCTCACAAGAAGATTTTACTAGCGAGAAAAACATGGTTTATAGAGTATGACTTAAGAAGGATAGGAAGAAATAAATCCTAATTCTATATCTAATTGAATCAAACGATATGACTAAGAATTTACATAATAAAGAAAGGAATAAAAGAGAGGAGAAGAAAATAAAACAAAAACAAGAGAAAGAAAAAGAGAAGACAAAGCTTACCTTAGGTCTTTCTTTCTATCTAGTTGTAGGTAATTGTGAGAAAGATGTGGGAGATGATGTTGCATTTATAAGTAAAACTTTGCACAAAAGGACAAAGATGTTTTGTAAAAGACATGTCTTTAATCCTAGTAATTGCATTGGAAAGGTTTCCATTGGAAGAGAAGAAAAAATTCTACTGAAGCTTGTCCTTCACATTATATTTCACATGTCACATGGGTAAGGGAATCTTCTTACCTTGTTCTTATTATGGGTGCACGAAATTTGTTGGAGAAATTGGCATGGTCCACTTGTTTCAATTTTTTTTTTCATTTGGTACCAAACAATGGACTAGAGTTCATGGGTTTATAATATACAATTTTGCTATTTTAATTCCTTAGTAAACCCAAAATAATGTTTTTTAAAGAAAACATTTTAAATTATTATTAATACAAAATAATTAGGATTAAATCAAATAAATTTATTCAAATATCACTACAAGAAAATCTCTAAATAATGACTAATTTTAGTGACAAAAAATAATTAATTACTATAATAACCAATTTAGATATGAATTTATAAACTAGAAATTATCGGTAATTAAAATAGTTTCTAAATTGGTCACGATGGTGAATTGATCTCTAAATTGGTTACTATAACATTACCAACCAAGGTTTTGACTACCAAAAAAATTGGTCTTTAAATTAGTTATTATTTTAGTGACTAGTTTATAAACTATTTAAGTTACCAACAATTTTTAGTTGTTAAATTGGTATATAAATCGGTTATTATAGTGTAATTATTTTTTGTCACTATAATTTGTCATTATTTAGGGATTTTGTCCAAAATTTCTTATTATATTAGAAAAAAATCTTAACATTTTAAATATCCCTTCTCCTTTCACCTTCTAAGGCGTCTTTTGATAACAAAACCTTAACAAAGTTTATGCTCCAAAACAGATAATGCTTCAGATGTATAGATGTATAGTGATTGATAGTAATTCTATCATCAGACTTGAGATCAAAATAATAACACATTTATTAAAAGTTTAACTAAATTCTAAATCTTTGATATATTGAAATATATTTAAGGTTTAATTAGTCGGATAGTACCAACTTCTTTTTGTATGTGTCAGTTTGGTACCCACTTTTAAAAAAGTGTCAATTGAGTCTCAACTTTTGAAAAGATGTCTCAATTTGGTTCCTTTCAGAAAAAAAAAATATTAATGTTGTTAACTATATTTATATTTAAAATAATTTACAAAATTAAGTATCGATATTTACATTAAAATTTAGGGGTACAAGTCATAAATAAAGTTAACAGCGTTAATAATTTTTGTTTGAAAGATACCTAATTGAGACATCTTTTCAAAGATTTAGACTCGATTGACATATTTTAAAAAGCGAGTATCAAACTGACAAATCTGAATAAAAATATTATCTTTCGACTAATTAAACTTATATTTAACTATATTTAATTGAGTGTGAAATAAAATTTACTGTTCGTATAAGAACTCAACATATATATTTTCCAATTGACTGCCTATCACATAAGTTTTATTTTGCGACATGACTTTTATTTTACATTGTCACCCAATCATACAATATTTTATAACTATAATTTTATATGTAAAATTTTATAATATTATAATTATTTTTTATGTTATAGTTTTATAGTTTTATAATTTTGTAGTTTTACAATATTATAATATTATAATTTTATAGTTGTATATTTATGCAGTTTTATAAAAATTTTAATAGTTTTGTAGTTATATAGTTTCATAAAGATTAATTGTCGCTGTCTGGCCTAATGATGTATGGTTGTATGGCTCTGACATATGGGTAGGGATTTAATGAAATAGTTAACACTCTTTGAATTTCAAACTTCTCCACATCAAAACCACGCATGTATGTACTAAGTCTTCAGTTCCTGGGTCAGAATCAAAGATTCAACTGCACTATTAGCCACCTACAAGGAACCTTCTCCCATTTAATACTCTATTGTTAAATTCAGAAGCCTTCTTCTTCACAAGCTCATCATCTTCACTTTCAATAAGGAAATATTCTGAACCCTTCTCGATCCAAATGGATTTGCCAGGATTTCTGAGAAACCTTCAAGCTTTCTGCACAGCACATAAAGTAATATTCACAATTTTCATGTGTTTATTGGTGATGCCTCCCTCCTACTTCTACTCCTTCTTTGTCACAGGGCATTTGTCCAATGTTTTTCTCACAAACAGCGAAAACCTCAGCACCTTTTCAGACGCAACCTTCCACTATGTCTCATTTATCGTACAAGTCGAAGGTTTTGCCGTTCTTGCCATTTCCATGTTTTTCTTGCTATCGCCAATTTCCCGCATCTTGCTCTCTGAGAAGAAAGTGGATTCAGAAGCGGAGTTCAGCATCACAAAGCTGATACTAATAATTACTAAACCCGCCAGAAGCTTACTCGTTACGTGGTTCTTGGTAAGAATAGTTAAATTGAGTTGTATACTCCTGGGAATTCTAGTTTTCCATCAGCGCTTGGCGTTGATGATTAGTTCTAGTTGTGAGCAGCAACATGAAGTGAGTCACATCTTAGCCAGCAATTTCGGTACTCTGATTTTGGTTGCAGGAGGTATCTTAATGTTCACTTATGTGGGCAGTTTTGGGAACTTGGCAATTGATATCTCGGTTCGTGAAGAGATTAGTGGAAGCAAGGCACTGAAGAAGGCTTCAGAGGTATTAGAGGGAAAGAAGAAAGTTATTGGATTTGTGATGAATCTGGTGGTGGGAGTTATATCTGTAGGGTTGTTTTTAGGGTACTTGTATTTGAAGACGTGTTCCAAAGTGTCGGTGGAGTATAAAAAGTACATGATGATGATGATATGGCAAAATATATCTCTGGTTGAGTTTTTTACGTGGGGACTCTTCTCAACGTTGTACTCAGCATGCAAGATCACTCAACCACAGGAAGCGCATTCTGATGGAGGAAGATACCCATTGTGACTTGGTAAAGTATGATCATAAATTGTCAACTTTTTGTTTTGTAATTGGAAATAAAAGAGTCAAAGTGTTTATACTTTTAAAATAGTGACTTGGTAAAATATGATCATAAATGCCATATATTTAAACGATTAGTTAAATAAGGAGAAACAAATATTTAAAAGATAAAATTATGTGTTTTGATTTCACCATAATATGTTTGTTTAAATCTTTTTACATTGTACTTAGTCAAAACGTGTGTGGTTGAATGGGTTGATTTAGGATTCGGATCGTGTTGACTATAGTTTAATTGATGAATCAATATAAAATTATGCCATATAAATAATCTATAACTATATATAAAGGGGATTCCCTCTTTTGTGTCCACATTTCATAATTCCAACTTTACCCTTTATAATTTAATTATTTATTAAATTTTTAAAAATTAACGGTTATTTTTATAAGTTT
>Ga0214544_1008443_pt1 | contig 17118 bp, 16 predicted proteins | sample CNSS3metaG_FD_160074 | JGI IMG/M metagenome (GOLD analysis project Ga0214544, IMG submission 160074) | Root nodule microbial communities from cowpea collected in UCLA plant growth center, Los Angeles, California, USA - CNSS3 | ecosystem: Host-associated > Plants > Roots > Nodule | place: USA...
TAGCGAATGTTGAATTCGGACAGCTCCACGGCCCATGATGACATGCGTCCAGCTAGATCCGGCTTTTGTAGTATTTTTTGGATTGGGTAATCGGTCTTGACGGTTATGGTGTGGTTTTGAAAATACGCTTTAGGCGGCGTGCGGCGTGGACCAAGGATAGGGCTAGTTTTTCTACCATTTGGTATCTGGTTTCAGGGTCCTGTAATGTTCTGCTCACGAAATACACAGGATGTTGCGTGCCTTCTGCTTCTTGGACAAGGGCAGCGCTGACGGTGTGATCGGTGGCCGTGATGTATACTAGCAGGGGTTGGCTGATATCTGGTTTGTGGAGGATGGGGGGTGAGGTTAGGGATGTTTTGAGTTTCAGGAAGATCTGTTCACAGTCATCAGTCCACGTGAACCGAGCGGATTTCTTTAGGAGCTGGATTATGGGTTGAGTTTGTTCCGCTAGTTTGGGCAGGAAGCGGGAAATGGCCGTGAGGCGGCCGATTAGCCATTGGACTTCTTTGACAGTAGTGGGGCTGCGCATTTCGATGATGGCCCTGCATTTTTCGGGGTTAACTTCTATGCCACGTTGGGTTAACATAAAACCAAGGAATTTACCCCGGTCGACGCCGAATACACATTTATCGGGATTTAGGCGGAGATTATACTGGCGTAGGGCAGAGAATACGGCCTCTAAGTCTTTGGCGTGTTGATGATGGCTTGGGGACTTGACGACCATGTCATCGACGTAGACTTCGACACAGTGTCCTGTCAGATGGCTGAAGACTTTGTCCATTAGTCGCTAGTAAGTTGCCCCAGCGTTTTTGAGGCCAAAGGGCATGACCCTATAGAAGTAGTTGACATCGTCTGTAATGAAAGCGGTCTTGTGCATATCTGCTGTGGCCATGGGGATTTGGTTATAACCTGAATATGCATCTAAAAAGCTAAGCACCTTGTTTCCTGCCGCGCCGTCTACGAGTCGGTCGATGTTGGGTAAGGGGTAGGCGTCGCGAGGGCATGCCTTATTCAGGTCTGTGTAGTCCACGTACATTCGTCATTTGCCATTGGCTTTCTTTACCAAGACAACGTTAGAAAGCCAAGTGGTGTATTGTGCTTCTTCTATGAACCCTGCGTTCAGTAACTTGTCGGCCTCTACCTTGGCTGCTTGTCTGCGTTCTTCCCCAAGTTTGTGCTTTTTCTAGGATACGTAGCGGGCTTCTTTATATATCGAGAGCTTGTGGGATGCCACCTTGGGGTCTACTCCAGGGAGGTCGGCGGCTGACCAGGCGAAAAGATCCGTGTTATTGGTGAGGATGGGTGTGATTGTGGCACGCTCATGAGAGTTCAAACCGGTGCCCAAGTTGATGGAATGGCCATTGGGGAGTTCCAAGGGAGTAGTGTCCTCGACTGGTTCGAGGCGGGCATCCCGGCCTATTCTGGGGTCAAGGTCCTCGCCGGATAGGGCTATGCGGGAATTAGGTGGTCGTTTGATGTGGTTTGTTTGTTGGATTGGGAGTTGCGGTCTTAAGCTTGCCATATAGCACTCGCGTGCCAGGCGTTGGTCACAGTGGATGGTCAGGATATCGCCGGATGGGGCTAGGAACTTCATGGCCAAGTGAGGGGTAGAGACGACTGCACCAAGGGTATTGAGGGAAGGACGGCCCAGGAGTATGTTATAGGATGTTGGCGCATCGACTATAAGGAAGCGGATTGGGATGGTTTTGGTTTGGGTTCCTTCCCGGAAGACGGTATGGAGGTCTATGTAGCCTCTGGTGGATACTTGTTCGCCGGAAAAGCCGTATATGGGCTCATCATATGGTATCATGGCGGTGTCAGGAAGTTGTAACTTTTGGTAGGTGGCCCAGTAGAGGATGTCAACTGAGCTGCCTTGATCCACAAGGACTTTCTTAACGGCATAATTTTCGATTTCAACGGTGATGACCATGGGGTCGTCCTGCTGGTGGTCGAGGCCGTGGAAGTCGTCGTCTGTGAATACGATGGGGGGCATACGTCGTCTGTGATGGGATTGAGTGATATGGTTGATGGATTGTATATGGCGGAGGTGTTTCTTTCTGGCGGACGAGGTGGAGCCTCCACTTGCGAAGCCACCAGAGATGGTGTTAATGGTGCCTCGTAAGGGGGGGTCGGCAGGGGTAATGTTGGTGTGTGCAGGTTCTGGTTGTTGGTTGTTAGGTTGGGTGGGGTGGCTATTTTGGTGGGCGTTGCTTGGTTGTCGTCTGTGGTCATGCCGTGGAGGGTGGCGGGATCGGGAGGAGGAGGAGTGGTCATCCCTACGGATGAAGCGGCGAAAGTGGCCGGCGCGTACCAGTTCTTCGATTTTATCCTGGAGCACTTTGCATTCTTCTGTAGTATGACCGTGGTTGCGATGGTATCGACAATACTTGGTCATGTCGGCGTTAGGAGGGGTGGTTGTCTTTCGTGGTGGGGGGAGGAGGTCAGCTTGGAGGGCCTCGTCTAGGATGCGGGAGCGGGCTACCGTGAGTGGAGCATATCTGGTGAAGCGAGGTTGGCGGGGTTCGCGTGGGCGGGTGTCAGGGCGCGGGTGAGGCTGTGGGGTGGGATTGGAGGTGGGGTTGGAGGTGTTGGCGGCGTAGTCGTTACAGAATTTGGTGTGAAGAGTTTGCATTTCTTCCATGCGAACGTAGTCAGCTGCGCGCAGCTTGAGTTCGTGCATGGAGGTGGGTGGGTGGAGGTAGACGTTGTTGGCGAAGGGGCCGGGTTGTAGGGTGAGGGTCATACATTGAAGTATCATTTCCTGGTTGAGGTGTGGTGTACGAAGTGCGGCTTTACTGAAACGGTCGATGAATGTTCTGAGTGGTTCATTGGGTTCCTGTCTGATACCCAGTAGGGATATGGTGGTGGTTTGATGTGGGCGGCTTCCAGCGAAATGTGTGGAAAACATGTGTGAAAGGGTGTCGAAGCTGTCAATTGAGTAGGGTGGGAGGGTGGTAAACCATTCTAAGGCAGGGCCTTTGAGGGTAGTGGGGAAAGCTTTGCAAAAGACTGCGTCTTGGGATGTGTACAAGGCAACGTGGGTGATGTAGACTTTCAGGTGTTCGTCGGGGTCGGTTTCGCCGGTGTAGCAATCTAGGTTGAAGGGTTCCCACTGGGCTGGGAGAGGGGTGTTAGCGATAAAATCTGTGAATGGGTGGCGGCGTCTGGGGTGGTGAGGGGGGGGAATGTGGGGTGAGGGTGGGAGGGTGGTCATAGCAGGAAAGGTGGAGGTGATGTTATGAGGAGGGATGTGGGTTGTGGGAAGATACTGTGGGTTGTAGGGTGGAATATATGTGGTATGGAGAGCGGGGGGTATGTTGTAGGGAGCGTGGGTGGTTGAGGGTGCTGTGAGCCCTGGTTGACCGAATGGAAAGTGATGGGGATGGGTGGAGGTAGGGGGTGTCTGTTGGGTGGTGGTGAAGGTGTGGGGGGTGGGATTGTATTCACTTTCTTCCTCTGTAGGCTGGAAGGCCGGAGACTTCACAGCTTCAGAGATTTCTTTGGCTTTTCCTTTCAGGTTGGGATCCGCCTCAATCCTTCGCCTGAGGCGAGAGTTCTCTTGTCTTAGCGCCTCCATTTCTTCTGCATTGCGCTTCTTCAGGTCTGCGAGTTCTTGTTGCATCTTTGTCTGGCCGTCTAGGATGGCGGCCAAGTCAGGGGTGATGCTGGGAGGTCCAGAGGGACCAATGTCCGCTTGCTTGTTCGCTCCAGCTCTGCTGCGGGTAGAAACCATCTTCAGAGAAAAAACGGGTACTAAAGGTGTTCGTCTCGTGCCCCACGGTGGGCGCCAATTGTTCCTGCAGGGAACAAATAAGATAAGTTAGGCACAAACGTCACCTTACTACGCAATCCGCTATCTCTTCAGTTGGCCTCTTCCCGGTCGATACGTGTCGGCTTGAACCCAGGGGGGGTTACCTGCAGGAGAATCTCCGAAGCTCAAGTAAGTCAAAGAAAGCTCTCAGAGAGTCAAATCAGTGATTAATGAATGCGTACCTTTAAATGATGGGGTCCACGTGTATTTATAGGGCATTAATGACGTTTGACCATTTCATGGGCTGGGTTTTGACTAGGGCTCTAGTTTGGGCCATAAATGGGCCTGGCCCCTAAACCAGGCCCTTGAGACCTATTGCTCGCGGGGGCATCGACGTTGGCTTAAGTTCATTGGAGTAGTCGGTCTCGACCGGCTACTTGCCTAGATGGCTTATGTTGGTGATGTCTGGGTACTAGGCGGTTTCGATAGATACACTTGTTTACTTGGTTGAGTTTGGCTAGATACGGTACACCGTGCAAGAAAGATGGTAACATGTACGAATTAGGCTCATATAGAATGCTATTTTTCTGAGTTTGGGATACCATAATGGATAGACAATTATTAGATGTTTCATATATATTCTTCACTCTTCCATTTATTTATTTATTTATTTATTTATTTATTTATGGGAAAGGAATAATGATAGTATGAAATCGTGCCCCACTAAAACTATAGAATGAGTCAAAAACTGGAAACAGCACAAAAGTTTTGTTTATTTTTTGGATAATAGATAACGTTTATCTATTTTATTAATGATTAAGCCTCCGCTACAAAAGTTGACTTATTGTCTTTAGTAGAATAGTTTTTTTTAATTATATTCTCCTTTTATTTATATGATTCAAACTAAGACTACAAATCATAACTTTTACGTAAAAGGATTAGATTTAATTCCACTCTATATTTATTGATGGTAATGTTTTTCACGCTTTTAACCACTTAGTAAGACTTCATAATATCCAGGTTTAATTATTCTTTTATTTTCTGTTTTTTTTTTCAAAAATGTTAATTTAGTTATCTTGATTTTTAAGTTTGAATTTGATTCCGATTTTTAAAAAATTGATGCAATTTGGTCTTTTTCGATAAATTTAAAATTTTTTTGAAACAGATTAAAAATTTTCTACTAAAATTGAAGTTGTTAATAAAGATGATTTGTTTTATTAATGTAATTAATATAATCATAATACCAATTTTAATATAAAAAAATTATTGATTTACTTCAAAAAAATTAAATTGCATTACTTTTTTAAAAATTGGAATTAAATTGAAACTTAAAACAACTATATAGGTCAGTATTTACTATCCCACCTTATTGGTCATTTCTGTATCCACCCTTGTAATTTTTAAAATTCCAAATTTATCCTTCCGAAAATAAATTCAGGCAAGGAGTGTGTTAGTGTTGGTATGTTTGTATTGTAGTGTAAAAGGTTGTGGTGTTCTTGGTGCTTAGTGGTGGTTGATGGCGATTTTCAATTTTGGTTTTGGATTATATAATTCGAAAACCTCTCATTACACAATTTAGTTAAACATAAGTTTCTTTGAGTTCCAAAATATACAATCTAAAATAAAAAATTATATTTTGGAATACAAATTTATAGTTTAAATTGTATAATGAATATAAAAAAAAATAGTATAGTCTTTAAGTTCAGTCTCGAACACAAACTAAGAGAGAAATACAAGCATGGTATTTGAGATTTGAGAGACTTCTGATTTCTTATCAAAGTTTCCCTTTCTCCTTAATTACCTAATCAACGTTAGAGAATCTGTGCAAATATTGATGATTGCAGAAATATACGAAAATTTTTATGTAAATTCAAGGTCAGTGTATCCTTATAGTCATACATTTTTCTGGTTACCATTGCATGAAAGTACAATTTTGTCAAGAGACACACACACGTGTGTATATATATAAATATATATATATATATATATATATATGTATATATATATATATATATATATATATATGTATATATATATATTAATCGTCAAGAAAAAACAAGAATATCAAAGCAGGGTATAATTCAGGACAAGAATATCCAAATACATCCTGAAAGAACCTTGCAAATTATGGTTGTACCAAGGTGATTACTTCTAAGCTAAGGAAAATGCAAAATAAAAATTGCTTCCAATAATAATATTGTATTTACAAACATTTTTCACATACTTGTAGGATCTAGTATCTATGTGGGATTAAGTTCAAAGCACAACCTGCACAAACTTCATGTCATTTAGATCACAAAAGCATTATTTGACAGTCAATTACCTTTGTCCAGGGGACAAAATGAAACTCGGTTAATTCCTGACAGTGTTCCGGTCAAAGAGTTGTAGAAGAGTAGTATCCCCAGTCTCAGCATAAACGATTGAGTATCTGAATTAGAAGAACAGAATGGCTACAAAAAGTAAAAAATGATAGTAGATTTCTCCATCCATTGTTCTGTTGTCTATTCTCCCAGCCCCTAGAGATAGCATTGTCACTATTACCATTGGCATTATTTCTTCCCCAAATTTGAGTACCACGAGAACTAGAATGTCTTTCAGGAGGCAGCTTTCTACGGCAAACAGGACAAGAGTTATGGCGAACTAACCATGGAACAATACAGCCTGAGTGATAAATGTGGTCACATGGCATCTTCCTGGCCTCAGAACCCACTTCAAATCTTTCTATACAAACTGGACACAGTGAATCAAAGTTGAGGTGTTCACGCGTGATCTTAATAGTTGGCACTGCATTAATTGAAGATTGTGACGCACCAAACTGGTAATCTGTAGCGTGTTGATAAGAGGATTCTTCCAGATCAGCACTAGACTCTTGTCTAGGAAATATAAACACACTCCAAGTCCGTTCAGGAAGTTGGGTAGAACCAGACCTCCCAATCCTAATACCAAAGTTTATGTATCTTCCACCCATTATCTGCCTCATGAAGTTATCAACAGCATCTCTGAACCCATTTCTTGGTTCAGAACCTCTTTGCTCCACTACTCCTTGCACGTCATTAAGTTCTTGCAAGAAGTCTTCATTGCAGTAAGGGCAAATGGCATCCCTCCCAGCAATCCTGATTGGCTGCCTGCATGTGTAACACCAGTATGTTGCTCCACTTGACATCCTTTTCTTCTACTGGAAACTTCATTCAAAACGATACACAGTAAGTTCACTTTGTTTCTTCACCAGACATAAAACTTCAAAAATAATAGTCATCAATGAAGTTTAATAAATGGGTTATAAAACTCACAACAAAAAGTAAACAGCTAACACATCCTAAAATTTAACAATGGGCTATGCTGATGAAATCTTTTAGAAGCACACCGGCTGCTCAATTTTATTTATTATATACCAATGTTTATGTTATGGTCGAGTTTCATCATGATCTTTATTGCAGGTGATATAGACAAAACAGCCGCAATTGCAGTAGTCCCAGAACATGGTATATCCATAAATCGAACAAAATGGAAAAACTGAGATAGGAATAACAAAACTACAATTTATTTAAACCGACAAAAGAACCAAAACAAAAAACAAAACATTTTTTTAAGTTCCATAATGCTATTCTGGACCTCAAACAAGGGAAGCCACAAAACTTGACTCAAAGAAAACAACATGCACAAAATTCGCAAGTAACTTTGGTAGTTAGAACTCGAGCACTTAGGTCCATTCCTTATCATGAGCCTTTACGAGAAAATAATGCTACTCTGTATCTAGTCTCTTAGCACAAGGTTACGTTCAAAATTATCATTTAAAATTTAGATGGTTTCTTGAAAGAAGCAATCATTGAAACATTGAACAAAACAAGAAAAAATGCTATGTTTTTTAATGCTTTTGTGAACTGATATTGGAAATCTAAAACACCCTTTTTCTCACATACTTATCAATAAAATGAACTAAGTCTTAAAGTAGATTGGATAAGTGGTTAAAGATCTAGAACAAACTCCCACCTTCTCCATGGGTGGGTTCAAATACCCTAGGCGCACCACTTTCCCAGTTGGAGAGTAAGAGTAACCCTCCTCAGGGAGACTCTATTGCCTAGAGACTAGTTGAATAGCTGCACTGCAAAAAAAATTTCTTGCAGTTTATACCTGTGCGGTAATCCTCTTGGTGAACCTCTATTTACTGTTCCAACATGTCATTGGTGCCCCATCTCAGAAAACAACAAAAATTCTACCAATTTATTGGAATCAAAGAAAACAACAAAAAAGAACAAATTGGATCTCTCATTAATCCCTAATTCCATCTCAGAATAACTTTTGAGCTTGTGGATTTGAATTCCTTTTAACCAACAATAATGTATAACTAATCAGACTTCCATACATACTAATCATTGTGGTAATAGGCAAATTTATTATTATTATTATTATTACTATTATTATTATTATTATTATTATTATTTATGTTAACAAAATTATTAAGAAAACACATGAATCAAGAAACCCTAGAGTAAAGAAGAAATTCTGAGGTCAGAGAGACTAACCAGCCAGAGAGAGAACTTCAGAAGAGTGAGTGATCTTAGCGAAAAGTTAGTCTGCATAGAAAGAAGCTCGAGCGTTTTGAACGGGCCAAGTTTATTTTCATGATATAATCCAATAATATATATATATATATATATATATAAAATTTTTTATTAATTACTAAAAGATGATAATGATACATGTTTGAAAAAAAATCCTGGATAATTATTACGTCATCAGATTATTTAATTTGAATCCGATTAAATATAAAAGTAATTATAATATAATAGAAGAATTACCTGTTGTTTGTATGTTTATTATTTTTTTTCGCATAAGAACTATCGATGATTGTGATATTTTATGTATGAATTAATTTAATTTTTCAATCAAATTAGTTTTAATTTTATTATTTAAGACGATTTAAATTCATTAAATCAATAAATATTTAAAATGGTATTTACTAAATTTATTTTTAAAAATATCTTTTGTCGTATATTTATAATAACTACTAATTAGGCATGCCACTTCAAAAAAAATTAAATTAGCTGGATTTTTCTAGTTCTGTTATGCAGTATTTTGTCTGAATATAATCTTTAATTATATATAAATTATTAAAGTATAGTTTTATCAATTACTGAAAAGATGAAATAAAAATTATAAAGTAAATATTAGGTTAAAACGGTTATTTTAAAATATTAAAAATTTTACTTCATAATTTTCTTAATAAAAAGTATAAACTCCTCATGAACAAATATTAAATTTCAGATCAATTAGTTTCCAAAAATTGTTATGACTTCTTTTCTACTTTTGTTTTACATAAATTTGAAATAATAATGGTAGTACACGTGTATTTAAATATCTATTCTTTATGTTTATACATAGAGAAACCAGAGGATAGTGACCAGCGGTAGATCATTGAAGGTAGGGTGGACAAAAAATCTAATTTTTTTATCCAATCCACTCTTACTCCAATCTAATTCATTTATAATCCATTTTATTAAAAATCTAATTCATTTAAAATTCATTTAATGGATCTGAATTTCAATCTAATCTACATTTAATATATTTTATGGATTGGATATCCATTTTATAAATCAAGATTTTTAAATATGGATAATCCAAAAAATCCAATCCAAATTTTCAATTTAAATTTTTAGTTGGGTTAGACTAAAGGTTGAGATGGACTATGCTAAATTCAGACTAGGACGGGCCTTGTTCGACGACCTATACGGATTGAGCAGGCCCGACGACCATAAGAGGTTGGGCGGGCCTAAAGATATGAACGGACTAGGCGAGCCCGAAAAACCGAATGAGTCGATCGGGCCCAACGATCAGAAAAATTTGAGTGAGCCCGATGAACCGAACGGGGCAGGTGGGCCCGAAGTTCCGAACGGGCCAAGCGGGCTCGAAGACCCGAACGGGCCAAGCGGGCCCGATGACCCAAATGACTCAAGCGAGCTCGAAGAACCGAACGGGTCAGGCAGGCCCGAAGACCCGAACGACCCAGACGGGCCTGATGACCCGGACGGGCTCAACGACCTGAACGGGCCCGAAGACACAGATGGGGTGGACGACCTGGACGGGCCCTGGCGACCTAGACGGGCATGATGACCCATACGGGCCAGACGAGTCTAACGACCTACATGGGCCTTACGACCCGAATGGGCACGACGACACGAACGAGCCGAACGATCCATGGGTCGGACGATCCGAACGGACCTGACGACTCAGACAACCCAGATGGGCCCGACGACCCAGACGGGCCTCACGACCTACACGGGCCTTACGACCCAGATGGCACGACGACACGAATAGGCACGTCTACCTGAACGTGCCCTACGACTCAGATTGACTCGACGTCTTGGACGAGCCCTACGACCCGGACGGGCCCGACGACCCAAACGGGCTTGAAGACCTGGACATGATCGACGACCTGGATGGGCCCGACAACTCGGACGGGTCTGACGACGTTGACGTACCCGACGACCCAGACGAGCCCCACGACTCGAACGTGTCTGACTACCCGATTAGGCCCGACTGTTTAGACGGGTTTGTCCGATTCATCGGGCCCATTCGGGTCGTCCGACTCGTTCACGTCGTCGAGCCTGTTCGTGTTGTCGGACCCGTCCGAGTTGTTCGGCCCGTCCGGGTCGTCGAGCCCGTTTTGGTCGTCGGGCCCCTCTGGGTTGTCGGGCTCGTCTGGGTCGTCGGTCTCATCCGGGTCATCTGGGCCTTAATGACACAAGTTTTAAAAAAAATCAATTTAAATTTATTTTATAAAAAATGAATTCTGGATTTTGAACTTGATCTAAATATTTGGATTGGATTTAAATCTTTATCCAAATATTTGGATCTGGATTTTAAAAAAATCCAAACTACTTTTGCTAAAGAAATGGATTTGGATAAAAAATCTAATCCAATTATTTGGATATAAAATGGACGTGGATTGGATCATTAAAAATCCAATCCATGCCCACCCGTAATTGAAGGAACCGGGTCCATGGTCCCCATATTTTTAAAATTACATGTAACATGGAAATTTGATTGTTTGAAAATTTTTAAATCATGTATAGCATATAAAAATTTGTTTTTTTTTTTGAACTTTTTTAAATTATAAGCATGTATATACTGTGAATAGATGAGAATAAATTAAATTATGTGTTTTTTATTTATTTTATAAAATATAATATTTAATTTTAATAAATAAAATATAAATTTAAATACAGTAAAAAAATGTATTAAAATATATTTTATTTTTACTTTTTGAGTTTTTCACATATATATTATATTTATCTTCTACTCTTATATGTCTTATTTTCTTTTGTTTATAAAGAAAAGAAGGAAAGTCAAATACAATTTATTATTTTTCTTCTCCTTTCACATATTCTCTTACTTTTGTGAAGAAAAAAAAGGCAACTCATTCTTTTTATTTGATAGTAAAATATTAGTTTAATAGTCAACATTATTTTTTATCTTTTCTTTTAGTAATTACGTATCTCATTTTTTTATTAAATTATGATAAATTATTCTTTATTCTTAATTTTTTTCTTAAACATAGGTATATCGATGAAGAATAAAAGAATAAATATATTATTTGAAAGTTATAAAAGGAAAGCTACCCATAAAGACGAAAACAAAACAAATTCAATCTTTGGCAAAAACAGGAATGTCAAGAACATTTTACTTGATTGATCCTTTAATTCATCTTATTTTAACTCTTCTTGTTTTTATAGCTACTACATAAAAATCATGTTCTGCAATAAAAATTATCAAAACAAAATTGCAGAATGAAATGGAAGATGAATTTATTGTCGACAATATGGTTATTTACATGAAAAGAAATAGCTGAAAATTTTAATTCTAATTCAAGTATTGATGAGTTTAAGAATATGAAAGAAGAAAGACAATCCTTAGAGTTGTGATTTGTTTTATAGTTATAATTATACTAAATTATGTATTCCTTTATATTGTATTAGTGACAATAATTAATATATAAATTTTGAGAGTATTATTTCAGCTAATCCAAAAATATTGGTCAAGATCCACCACTAAATAATTTTATTTTTTAATGTTTTAAACTTTTCTTCTTAAAAGTTGTTGTAGTAGTTACCTATAACATAAAAGAATTTGTGACATGTTCAAAAAAATAAAAGATAAATATAACAATGATGATAATAAGAGAGAATAAAAGGAAGAAATAGGATAAACATGCACTCTCATCTCTCTTATACTAGGCCATTATCCCGTTTTTTATTTCTCTCAATTTCTTCCTGAATTCTCATCTATTTCAAAATCTAATCATACCATGTTGAAACTCGGAAGCTGAGGTACATTTGGAACGGACTAGATCTTAAAATAGTGTAAGTTTTCATCTACTCTATAAAATCATTTATCTCTTACTTTCGTGATGTTTTAATCATTAGTCTTAGTGGGGACAATTGAGAGAAATGATCATCTCAGCTTATTGTACCATATACTGAAATTTTGTCTTAGTTGGATAACATTATTTTAGGTTTCTAGTTAAGCTTATTGTACCATATTCTGAAATTTTGTCTTAGTTGGATAACATTATTTTAGGTTTCTAGTTAAGTAATAATGTTTCTAAGTTATGGGAGCTTAGTATAAAAGAAAAGTCATTCTAAGGTAAGAGAAACTAGTAAAAGTTAAAAATATTATTGTTTCATGTGTATGGTGTTGATGATAATGCTATGATAACTGGATGAGGTTTTGAACTCTGTTATGGAGTATGTTCGATTTTGAAAATTTTCTTCCTTGTTTATTCCATTGATATGACATGTTGATTTCATTCTTTGTGTTGATTTCACGTTGATGCATTCGTGTATTGATACATTTTTGAAAAGGAATGAGCCTATATTGCATAAGAAAACCTTAAAATAACTTACATATATTCAATGAGCTAGTTTAAAACACACTAAAACTCTTATGTACCTACTATAGGGATGTACAGAGCCATAGTACTGCTCGACGCCAATGGGAGAACTCAAATCAATGAGCTCTAGAGGTCCAAGGCATCAGGCGATACCATGGGATCGTCAAGCGGTCCAAGGTGCCGTTTTGATACAGTTATTGGTAATATTGCATTTGCAGATTATGCTAATACAATAGAACATAAACGATGAATTATTTACATTTACATTGAAATAAATACCATTTGATTGATGATATATGATAAGTTCAAATTAAGGTAAGATACATATATGTGGCATAATGTGATGATTTAAGTTCATATGAGAAAGTGATTTGTGCATTATTATGTGGATGTGATGAATACAATGATCCCTAGAGGGGGAGTAATGGTGTGATGTGATGTGATGATATGTGGTGCATTGAGAGGGATTCTTTAGAGACTATCCTAACTTTGCTAGTATCGTAATCATGTAGAGAAAGATATCTAGTTATGAGAGTTGAAAGAGGTTCCTATAATCTAGATCTTCGATATGAAAAGGATTAGACCTCACAAATATAAAGAATTTACCTTGGTCAAAATCTAAAGGGATTAATGTCCCTATGTAAGTATATAGCTTTTGAGAGGCATGAGTGGGTTATGACAGGTTCAAAGTCTCGAAGTTTGCTTAATACACTGGTGTTGCAAAAGTATAGTCAAATGTTTATGTTGTTTTTGAACCATGATGGTTGAGTTATGAGGGTTGAGCAATGAGGGTTCTGTCATGATGATTGAGCCTTGGAGCTGTATTATGATGGATAATAGATAATTGATTCTTACTATTAACTATTGGTTTCAAATTTGATGATGAATTATACATGTGATGTAATTTAATTATTTAACCATATTTATAATAGGGATAAGGAGAGTGTGATAAATGGTGGGAACATAAATTGTTTATAGAACGATTATGTATGCTTGATGAAGAATGTTGATATTTAAACAGATGATGAAGTCCTTAGATATTAAGTTATTCAAATGTTGCATATGAATATGAGCAACTCTTTTATGTCATAACCATGAATTTTCCTCTTTAACAACTAAACATGTTATATTGCTAATGATGCATGCCAAAGACCAATTAAATAAATATTATTATGCCTTATACCTTTTAGAGTAACTTCCTTTGAGTCCTTGTGATGAATGGTGCAATAGTCGCTTTCAAAGATCACTTTGAGCCCTTTGTCATAGAGTTGACTAATGCTTAGTAGATTGTGCTTCAATCCTTCAACTAATAGCACATCCTTGATCTTCAAGGTATCTATTCCAACAATATCTCCAAGGTATCTATTCCACCAATATCACCAGTTCCAAGGATCTTGCCTTTTTTGTTGTGCCCATAGGTAATATAGTCTAGTTCCTTTCTCTTGAAATTTACAAATTTCTTCTTATCTCTATTCATGTGTCTTGAACAATCACTGTCAAGATACCATATAAACTTTCTAGATTTTGAAGATTTATGCAAAATAAAGAGAACAAGCTTTTTAGGTCCCCCAACAACTTGTTTGGGTCCTTGGGATTAGAGACAAAACAAAATCATTTAACAATAGGTACCCATGCATACTTTCCATTTGGAACATCACAGTGTTTTATTCTACATTTATTAGATGTGTGACCCTTTTGCATACAATAGAAGCATGTTATGCAATTAACATTCATGAAATAAGTATTACCTTTTTCGACCCATACCATATGTGGTCTTTTATTCTTATTCTTTGAAGCTTGTTTATTTTTATGAGAATCCTTTTTCTTAAAGTTTTTTTCCACCATTTTCAAATTTAGAGTCACCAACAAGAGATATTTCAAGATTACAAAATTTTAATTCAAGTCCCTTGCAAAAATCACACATCAAATATATTTATACTTCCTTTAAAATTGAAAATTTTCTATTTAAAGTTTCTACTTCTTCCAAAGATGTTTCAAAATTCTTTTGCAAAGCTTTATATTCATATTTTAATTTACTATATGCAACAAACATACTTTCCAATTCATAAAATAATTCTTGAAAAGCATTATACAGTTCATCATAATTTTCATCATCACTACAAACACTTACATTCCTTCTAGAAGAATCGTTATTAGCCATTAAGCAAATATTTTCTTCTTCATCTGAGTCATTTGAGTTGGATGAGCTTGAATCATTTTTCTCCCAAACAATATATGCCTTTTTCTTGAAAAATCTTCTTCCTTTCTTTTGTTCACTCTTTTTAGCATTTTGTTAATCTACTTTGATGTGTCCCATTTCTCTACACTTGTAACACTTAAATTTAGAGGAGGATCCTTGATTCTCCTTTTTACTCTTGAATTGTCCTTTAACTTTGGCCTTCATGAACTTGGTGAACTTCTTTATCATGAGACTCATATTCTCATCGTCAAAGTCATCATCTTCTTTGGGGTTTTTGCTTTTACAACCCCGAATTTAAAGGAAATATTATTTTTCCTTCCTTGATCATCGTTTTCATTCAACCTTCCAACTTCCTTGATAATTTGCAGGAGTGAGTTATGTTAGGTGCAAAGTCTCAAAGTTTGCTCAATACACTGGTCTTATGAAGTAGAGTCAAATGTGTAGGTTATTTTTTAGCCATGTGAGTTGAGTTGTGAGGGTTGAGTTGTGATGATTAAGCCTTAGAGCTGTATTATGATAGATAATTGATTCTTGCTATTAATTGTTGATTTCAAATTTGATGATGAATTATGATCATAATTTGATTGTTAAACCATTTTATGATAGGAATGAGGAGAGTGTGATAAATGGTGGGATACATAACTTGTTTATAGAATGATTATGTATGCTTGATGAAGAATATTGACTTTTGAATTGATGATGCAATTGGCAAACGTAGTATTTATTAGTTTTCACTAACTTGCCATGTGTTTTATGGTGTTATGTGCAATGATCGTATACGTGAGCACAATATTGTGCAAATGGCAGAAGAAATAGAAGTGAGGCTACAAAGCTCCTAAAATGTTAGAGTAGAATATTTATACATGTATATATTATTATATTTGATACTACCTCCTATTATTTATATTTTTATTGAAAACATTTAAAAATAGTTTATTGGAGGTCTATAAATATATTATGTATATGCATATTCCATTATGTTAATAATTGTTACTAATCATGCGACGAACAAATTGGTAGCTAATATATGCTAATTTGGATCATTACAAAATTTATTTCAAACTCGAATTGTAGATATTAATGTTTTTAGTTACTTTAAAAATGTGATATAAAAAATAATTAAGTGAAAGGCAAGTATAGTAATGTAAATAATTATCATGAAATAATATTTCAATCCATTTAAAGTAAGATTCTGAATTTAATAAAAATATGTTAAAAAGAAATATTTTAATAAAAGAAATTATTTTGATTATACATTTTAAAGTTAAAATCTAAATTTAATGGACAAGTACTATTAAATATTTGTAAATTAATTTATAATTTTCATACTATCATAAATCATTCAGAAAATTATTTTAGGATTTTAAGATTCATGATTCTCACACATTAACACATGTAAGTTATAATAAGATAGTAACCTTGATCCATGGAAGATCCAATGAAAATGCGTTCTTTCATCTCTGTTCTTCAATCTCTCACACACTCTTTGGTGATGGCTTACCATGAAATAATCTTATGACAAAGACAAATCCCTAACCCTCCTTTATAAACGAACGTCCTTCAAGTTGGACTATACTTTATTTTATCTTTATTTTATTTTATTATAACTTCCCATAATAACCAATGGTTAATTATATTTTATTAAATCATGTTTGGATTCATTATAATATTTTAAATGAGTCACATATTAGAGTTAATTTGTCAATTAATTTTAACAATATTATGTTATTTTTGAAATATACAATTTTTTTTATTATGAATTTACAATCTTTTAAAAAGGTTTTGGAAAAGAAATGATGTTCTATAAAGAAAATTCAGTCAAAAATTCAAATTCCTTTAAAAAATTGTTATTTATCCTTAGTTAGTTATTTAATCAGCCAATAAGAAAGTGATTAGACAAGCGCAAAAGTTTGGGTTTCTTGACCATGAAAAAAATTTTAAATCCATTCGGAAATTGGAAGAAGGTTTTAATTTAATGGATATCACCTATCACTACTTTTATTTGAAGAAGGATCGAAACTAGAGATGGCAAATAAACCCGTGCCCGTGGGTATCACCCGAACCCGTCCCCGTTTTGACGGGGAATCCCCGCTTTGACTGGGTATGGGTATGGGTATGGGTAATACCCGAAATTTTCAACTAGGGATGAAGATGGGGATGAGGATATATATATACCCGCCCAAATACCCGTCCCCGCTTAAATTACTAAACTATTTATAATTTATTAAATAATCTAAAAAATATATATAAATAAATAATATATTTACACATAAAATA
>Ga0214544_1008445_pt1 | contig 17117 bp, 4 predicted proteins | sample CNSS3metaG_FD_160074 | JGI IMG/M metagenome (GOLD analysis project Ga0214544, IMG submission 160074) | Root nodule microbial communities from cowpea collected in UCLA plant growth center, Los Angeles, California, USA - CNSS3 | ecosystem: Host-associated > Plants > Roots > Nodule | place: USA...
TAATATAATTTATTTTTATATAAAATAATAAAAAAATTATTTATATATATATATATATATATATATATATATATATATATATATATATATATATATATATATATATAATAGGTATATGTTCATTGCTTTTAAAATAACTGTTAATATATCATATAGATATCATATCTGTACAACATAGTTCATAATTAATGGAATTGGGATTATTGAAGTTATATAATCATCTGAGGTACACCGTGTACACGACAGGGTTAAGCTTATCATGCTTGGATTCAATCCTATTTATATCATAAATTGTTTTAGTCCCAGTGTTATCCTATCACATCTTCAACACCAAACAAACCCTAATGGCATTATACCGCAAGTAGAAATTAATAATCCACAAAAATATGTTAACAGCTGACTAACAAAAAATTACCTTGGAGAGCAACATATCCCATGCTTTGGCAATGGTTTCATTGAGGTAACCTTTGAAATTTGGGACTTTCCCATGTGGGCATTGGACGGGCGAGTTGTCAAGAGGACTGCATATACCTTGAAATGTAACATGTTCATCATCAATTTAGAGGTAGAATTTGAAGAACCTTCACCAAATGGATGACAACCCAAATCAGTAACATGTTCATCATCAAATTCCCACTATTGCCCAGTGTTTACATCCTTAATATGTGCAATGTAATGGCCACAATTAGCACCAGTAGTTCCCTTGTGAATCAGTACAGCTGACAGATCATACACCAAATCAAACTGAGACAACTCCGACATTCTATGCCGCATATCAAATTTAGCAGGAAATGAGTAAGGAGAATTAAATTTTTTCTTGATTGCAGTCTGTCAACACATATAAATAAACAATGTTTGTAAGTAATAAGGGTTGATTTTTCTCAATTACAATCAAACTTGTGGTACATAAAAGTGTATCCATTTGTATAATAAAAAAAATAATCTATAAATTTTAAAATTTTGTACGAAAACTAACTAATACGTAACTCTCCACTTTTGTTTATTATGACCCACTTATTTGCCTATTTTGTTTGTCTATTTTTTTGTTTAAGCCAGTTACCTAGTGCAAGTAATAATGGTTGATTTTTGTAACTTATAATCAAACTTGTGGTACATTAAAAATGCTCCCCTTTGTATAATAAAAAAATTGATAAGTAAATTTTCAAACATTGTACAAAAATATTAATATGTACCTCTCCACTTATTCGTTTATTATACCCACTTATTTGCCTATCTTGTTTGCCTATTTTTTTTTCTTCAAGCCACCCACCTAGTGCAAGTAATAAGGCTTGATTTTTGTAAGTTATAATCAAAGCTCTGGTACATAAGAACTGCATCTCTTTGGATAATAAAAAAAATATCATTAAATTTTAAAACTTTGTACGAAAACTAATACGTAGCTCTCCACTTATTTGTTCATTATGCCCCACTTATTTGCCTATTTTTTTTTCTTCAAATTAGACACTAGTGCAAGTAATAAGGGTTGATTTTTGTAACTTATAATAAAACGTGTGGAACATAAGAAGTGCATTGCTTTGGATAATATTAACAAATTGGTTAGTAAATTTTAAAACTTTGTACGAAAACTAATATGTAGCTCTCCACTTACTTGTTTATTATGCCCCACAATAAGAGTTGATTTTTGTAAGTTATAATCAAACTTGTGGTACAAAAGAAGTGCATCCCTTTGAATAATTAAAAAAAATTGATCAATAAATTTAAAATTTTGTACGAAAACTAATATGTAGCTCTCCACTTATTAGTTTATTATGTCTCGTTTATTTGCCTATTTTTTCTTTAAGCCAGCTAGCCACCTTCTGCAAGTAATAAGGATTGATTTTTTTAACTTATAATTAAACGTGTGGTTTATCCCTTTGACTAATAATAAAAAATTGATCAGTAAATTTTAAAACTTTGTACAAAACTAATACGTAGCCCTCCACTTATTTATTTATTATGTCCAACTTATCTAACAATCTTGTTTGCCTATTTTTTTTCTTCATGCTAGTCATCTAGTGCAAGCAATAAGGGTTGATTTTTGTAACTTATAATCAAACTAGTGATACATAAGAAGTGCATCCCTTCGAATAATAAGAAAAAATTGATCAGTAAATTTTAAAACTTTATACGAAAACTAATACGTAGCTCACCACTTATTTTCCTATCTTGTTTGTCTATTCTTTTCTACAAGCCAGCCACCTAGTACAACTAATAAGGGCTGATTTTTGTAACTTATAATCAAACTTGTAATCCATAAGAAGTGCATCCCTTTGAATAATAAAAAAATTGATGAGGAAATTTTAAAACTTTGTACTAAAACTAATAACTAGCTCACTACTTATTTGTTTATTATGCCCTACATATTTCCCTATCTATTTTTTCTTCAAGCCAGCTACCTAGTGCAAGTAATAAGGATTGATTTTTGTAACTTATAATCAAACTTATGGTGCATAACAAGTGTTTTCCCTTGTATAATGTAACAAAAAATGATCAATAAATTTTAAAACTTTGTACGAGAACTAATACGTACCTCACCACTTATTTGTTTATTATGCCCCACTTATTTACTTATCTTGTTTGCCTATTTTTTTTCTTCAAGCCAGCCACGTAGTGCAAGTAATCAAAGTTGATTTTTGTAACTTATAATCAAACTTGCGGTACATAAGAAGCTCATCTCTCTGAATAATAAAAAAATTGATCAATAAATTTTTAAAACTTTGTATGAAAACTAATACGTATCTCTCCACTTATTTGTTTATTATGACCTACTTATTTGCCTATCTTGTTTGTCTAATTTTTTATTCAAGGCAACCACCTAGTGCAAGTAATAAGGGTTGATTTTTGTAACTTATAATCAAACTGGTGGTACATAAGAAGTACATCCCTTTGAATAATAAAAAAAATTGATGAGTAAATTTTAAAACGTTGTACGAAAACTATTACGTAACTCACTACTTATTTGTTTGTTATGTCTCACTTATTTGCCTATCTACTTTTTTCTTCAAGCCAGCTACCTAGTGCAAATAATAAGGGTTGATTTTTGTAACTTATAATCAAAATTATGCTACATAAGAAGTGCATTTCTTTGAATAATAAAAAAAAATTGATGAGTAAATTTAAAACTTTGTACGAAAATTAAGATGTAGCTCTCCACTTATTTGCTTATTATGACCCACTTATTTGCCTATCTTGTTTGCCTATTTTTTTTATTTAGGCCAGCCACCTAGTGCAAGTAAAAGTAATAAGGGTTAATTTTTGTAACTTATAATCAAACTTGTGGAATATAAGAAGTGCATCCCTTTGCATAATAATGAAAAAGTGATGAGTAAATTTTAAAACTTTGTACGAAAATTAATACGTAGTTGTCCACTTATTTGTTTATTATGCCCCACTTAATTGCTTATTTTTTTCTTCAAGGCAGCCACTTAGTGAAAGTAATAAGGATTGCTTTTTGTAACTTATAATCAAACTTGTGGTACATATGAAGGGCATTGCAATGGATAATAAATAAAAATTGATCAGTATATTTTAACACTTTGTACGAAAACTAATACTTAGTTCTCCACTTATAGGTTTATTATGTCCCACTTATTTGCCTAACTTTTTCTTCAAGGCACCTACCTAGTGCAAGTAATAAGTGTTGATTTTTGTATCTTATAAACAAACTTGTGGTAAAGTGCATCCATTATTAAAAAAATTGATTAGTAAATTTTAAAACTTTGTACGAAAAGTAATACATAGCTCTCCACTTATTATTTTATTATGCCCTACTTATTTGCCTAATTTTTTTTTTTCTTCAAGGCAGCCACCTAGTGAAAGTAAAAAGGATTGATTTTTGTAACTTATAATCAAACTTGTGGTACATAAGAAGTGCATCCCTTTGGATAATAAATAAAAATTGATCACTATATTTTAACACGTTGTACAAAAACTAATACGTAGCTCTCCAGTTATTTACCTATTTTTTTCTTTAAGGCAGACACCTAGTGAAAGTAATAATGGTTGATTTTTGTAATTTATAATCAAATTTGATCCGTAAGATGTGCATACCTTTGGATAATAAAAAAATATTTTAATAAAGTATAAAATTTTTTACGAAAACTAATACGTAGCTGTCCACTTATTTTTTTATTGTGCTCCACTTATTTGCCCATTTTGTTCTTCAAAGCCACCTAGTAAAAGTAATAAGGGTTGATTTTTGTATACTATAATAGAACTTGTGGTAAATAACAAGTGCATCCCTTTGAAAGAATTGTTTAATAAATTTTAAAACTTTGTACGAAAACCATTACGTAGCTCTCCTTTTATTTGTTTATTATGTCCCACTTATTTGCCTATTTTTGTTTTCTTCAAGGTAGCCCCAAGTGAAAGTATTAAGGATTGATTTTTGTAACTTATAATCAAACTTGTGGTACATAAGAAGTGCATCCCTTTGGATAATAAAAAAATTGTTTAATAAAGTTTAAAACTTTGTACGAAAACTAATACGTAGCTCTCCACGTATTTGTTTATTATGCCCCACTTATTTGCCTATTTTTTTCTTCAAGGCAGTCACCTAGTGATAATAATAAGGGTTGATTTTTGTAACTTATAATCAAACTTGTGGTACATAAGAAGTACGTCCCTTTGCATAATAAAAAAACATTGTTTAATAAATTTTAACACTTTGTACGAAATCTAATACGTAGCTCTCCGTCTATTTGTTTATTATGTCCCACGTATTTGCCTATTTTTTCTTCAAGGCAGCCACCTAATGAAACTAATAAAGGTTGATTTTTTTTAACTTATAATCAATGTTGTGGTAGATAAGAAGTGCAACCCTCTGGAAAATAAAAAAAAATTGTTCGATAAATTTTAAGACTTTATACGAAACCTAATACGTAGCTCTCCACTTATTTTTTTTTATTATGCCCCACTTATTTGTCAATTTTTTTTCTTCAAGGCAACCACCTAGTGAAAGTAATAAGGGTTGATTTTTGTAACTTATAATCAAACTTGTGGTACATAAGAAGTGCATCCCTTTGGATCATTAGAAAAATTTGTTTAATAAAGTTTTAAACTTTGTACCAAAACTAATATGTAGCTCTCCACTTATTTGTTTATTATGTCCCACTTATTTCGCCATTTTTTTCTTCAAGATAGCCATCTAGTGAAAGTAATATGAGTTAATTTTTGTACCTTATAATAAAACTTATGGTACATAAGAAGTGCATGCCTTTGAATACTAAAAAAAATTGGTTAATAAATTTTAAAACTTTGGACGAAAACTAATACGTAGCACTCCACTTATTTATTTATTATGCCCCACTTATTTGCCTATTTTTTTCTTCAAGGCAGCCACCTAGTGAAAGTAATAAGGGTTTATTTTTGTAACTTGTATTCAAAACTTGTGGTACATAAGAAGTGCATTTCTTTGAAAAATAAAAAATTTTGTTTAATAAATATTAAAACTTTGTACTAAAACTAATACGTAGCTCTCCACTTATTTGTTTATTATGCCCCACTTATTTGCCTATTTTTTTCTTCAAGGCAGCCACATAGTGAAAGTAATAAGCGTTCATTTTTGTAGCTTATAATCAAACTTCTGGTACATAATAAGTTCATCCCTTTGGATAAATAAAAAAATTGTTTAATAAATTTTTAAACTTTGTACGAAAACTAATACGTAACTCTCCATTTATTTGTTTATTTTGTTCCACTTATTTGTGCAATTTTTTCTTCCAGGGTTGATTTTTGTAACTGATAATCAAACTTGTGATACATGGTAAGTGCATCCTTTGGATAATAAAAAAAAATTGATCAGTTTATTTTAACACTTTCTACGAAAACTAATATTTAACTTTCAGCTTATTTGTTTATTATGCCCCACGTATTTGCCTATTTTTTACTTCAAGGTAGCCACCTAGTGAAAGTAATAAAGGTTGATTTTTGTAACTTATAATCAAACTTGTGGTACATAAGAAGTGCATCCCTTTGGATAATAAAAAAAATTGTTTAATAAATTTTAAAACTTTGTATGAAAACTAATACGTAGCTCTCCACTTATTTGTTTATTATGCCCCACTTATTTGTCTATTTTTTTCTTCAAGGTAGCTACATAGTCTAAGTGATAAGGGTTGATTTTTGTAACTTATAATCAAATTTGTGGTACATAAGAAGTGCATCCCTTTGAATAATGGATAAGAAATGATCACTATATTTTAACACTTTGTACGAAAACTAATACGTAGCTCTTAACTTATTTGCTTATTTTTTTCTTCAAGGCAGCCACCTAGTGAAGGTAATAAGAGTTGATTTTTGTAACTTATAATCAAACTTTTGATCCATAATAAGTACATCCCATTGGATAATAAAATAAATATTTTAATAAAGTTTACAACTTTGTACGAAAACTAATACGTAGCTCTCCACTTTGTTTTTTTATTATGCCCCACTTATTTGCCGATTTTTTTCTTCAAGGTAGCCACCTAGTAAAAGTAATAAGGGTTGATTTTTGTAACTTATAATCATACTTGTGATACATAGGAAGTCCATCCCTTTTGATAATTAAAAAAAATTGTTTAATAAAGTTTAAAACTTTGTACGAAGACTAATACGTAACTCTCAACTTATTTGTTTATTATGTCCCATTTATTTGCCTATTTTCTCTTCAAGTCAACCACCTAGTGAAAGTAACAAGAGTTAATTTTTGTAACTTCTAATCAAACTTGTGGTACATGAAAAGTGAATGCCTTTGGATAATAAATAAAATTTATCAGTATATTTTAACACTTTGTACGAAAACTAATACGTAACTCTCCACTTATTTGTTTATTATGCCCCACTTAAATGCCTATTTATTTCTTCTCGGCAGCCACCTAGTAGAAGTAACAAGGGTTGATTTTTGTAACTTATAATTAAACTTGTGATATATAAGAAGTGCATCCATTTGGATAACTAAAAAAAATATTTTAATAAAGTTTAAAACTTTGTAAGAAAACTAATACGTAGCTCTCCACTTATTTGTTTATTATGCCCCATTTATTTGCCTATTTTTTTTTTCAAGGTAGCCACCTAGTGAAAGTAATAAGGGTTGATTTTTGTAACTTGTAATCAAACTTTTGATCATAGTAATTGCATCCCTTTGGATAATAAAAAAAAATTGTTCAATAAATTTTGAATCTTTATACGAAAACTAATATGTAGCTCTCCACCTTTTTTTTTATTATGCCCCACTTATTTGTACATTTTGTTTCAAGGCAGTCACCTAGTAAAAGTAATAGGAGTTGATTTTTGTAACTTATAATCAAACTTGTGATACATAAGAAGTGCATCCCTTTGGATAATTAAAAAGAATTGTTTAATAAAGTTTAAAACTTTGTACCAAAACTAATATGTAGCTCTCTACTTATTTTTTTCTTATGTCCCACTTATTTGCCTATTTTTTCTTCAAGGCAGCCACCTAGTGAAAGTAATAGGAGTTAATTTTTGTAACTTATAATCAAACTGCTGGTACATAAGAAGTGAATGCCTTTGGATAATAAATAAAAATTGTTCAGTTTATTTTAACACTTTGTACGAAAACTAATATTTAACTTTCAACTTATTTGTTTATTATGCCCCACGTATTTGCCTGTTTTTTACTTCAAGGTAGCCACCTAGTGAAAGTAATAAAGGTTGATTTTTGTAACTTATAATCAAATTTGTGGTAGATAAGAAGTACATCCCTTTGGATATTAAATAAGAAATTATCACTATATTTTAACACTTTGGACGTAAACTAATACATATCATTCCACTTAATTGCCTATTTTTTTTCTTCAAGGTAGCCACCTAGTGAAAGGAAGAATGTTTGATTTTTGTAACTTATAATCAAAGTTTTGATCCATAAGAAGAGCATCCCTTTGGATAAAAAAAATGTTAATAAAGTTTAAAACTTTGTACGAAAACTATTACGTAGTTGTCCACTTAATTGTTTATTATGCCCCACTTATTTACCCATTTTTTTCTTCAAGGCAGCAACCTAGAAAAAGTAATAAGGGATGATTTTTGTAACTTATGATCAAACTTGTGATACATAAGAAGTGAATCCCTTTGGATAATGAAAAAAAATTGTTTAATAAAGTTTAAAACTTTGTACGAAAACTAATACGTAGCTCTCTACTTATTTGTTTATTATGCCCCACTTATTTGCCTATTTTTTTTTTCTTGAAGGCAGCCACCTAGTGAAAGTTATAAGGGTTGATTTTTGTAACTTATAATCAAATTTGTGGTACATAAGAAGTGCATCCCTTTGGATAATAAATAAGAAGTGATCACTATATTTTAACACTTTGTACGGAAACTAATACATAACTCTCCACTTATTTGCCTATTTTTTTTGTTCAATGCAGTCACCTACTGAAAGTAATAAGGATTGATATTTGTAACTTATAATCAAACTTTTGATCCATAAGAAGTGCATCCCTTTGGATAAGAAAAAAAATATTTTAATAAAGTTTAAAACTTTGTACGAAAACTAATACGCAGCTCTCCACTTATTTTTTTTATTATGCCTCACTTACTTGTCCATTTTTTTCTTCAAGGCAGCAAGCTAGTAAAAGTAATAATGGTTGATTTTTGTTACTTATAATCAAACTAGTGATACATAAGAAGTGCATCCATTTGGATAATTAACATTTTTTTTAATAGTTTAAAACTTTGTATGAAAACTAATTTGTAGCTCTCCACTTATTTGTTTATTATGCCCCACTTATTTGTCTATTTTTTTCTTCAAGACAAGTACCTAGTGAAAGTTATAAGGGTTGATTTTGTAACTTATAATCAAATTTGTGGTATATAAGAAGTGCATCCCTTTGGATAATAAATAAGAATTGATCACTATACAAAAATTAATACGTAACTCTCCACTTATTTTTTTATTAGGCCCCACGTATTTGCCTATCTTTTTCTTAAACGTAACCACCTAGTGAAAGTAATAAGAGTTTATTTTTGTAACTTATAATCAAACTTGTGGTACATAAGAAGTGCATATCTTTGGATAATAAAAAAATTGTTTAATAAATTTTAAAAATTTGTACGAAAACTAATACGTAACTCTCAACTTATTTGTTTATTTATGTCTCACTTATTTGCTTATTTTTTCTTTAAGGCAGCCACCTAGTGAAAGTAATAAGAGTTAATTTTTGTAACTTATAATCAAACTTGTGGTAGAATGCCTTTGGATAATAAATAAAAATCAATGAGTATATTTTAACACTCTGTACGAAAACTAATATGTAACTCTCCACTTATTTGTTTATTATGCACCACATATTTGTCTATTTTTTTCTTCAAGGTAGCCACCTAGTGAAAGTAAGAAGGATTGATTTTTGTAACTTATAATCAAACTTGTGGTACATAAGAAGTGCATCCCTTTGGACAATAAAAAAAATTGTTTAATAAATTTTAAAACTTTATACGAAACTAATATGTAGATCTCCACTTATTTGTTTATTACGCCCCACTTATTTTCCTATTTTTTTCTTCAAGGCAGACCTAGTAAAAGTTATAAGAGTTGATTTTTGTAACTTATAATCAAATTTGTGGTACATAAGAAGTTCATCCCTTTGGATAATAAATAAGAAGCGATCACTATATTTTAAAACTTTGTACGGAAACTAATATGGAGCTGTCCACTTATTTGCCTATTTTTTTCTTCAAGGCCGCCACCTTGTGAAAGTAATATAATCAAACATTTGATCCATAAGAAGTGCAACCCTTGGGATAAGAAAAAAAAATATTTTAATAAACTTTAAAACTTTATAAGAAAACCAATACGTAGTTCTCCACTTGTTTTTTTATTATGCCCCACTTATTTTCCCATTTTTTTCTTCAAGGCAGCCACCTAGTAAAGGTAATAAGGGTTGATTTTTGTAACTTATAATCAAACTTCTGATACATAAAAAGTGCATCCCTTTGGATAATTAAAAAAAATTGTTTAATAAAGTTTAAAACTTTGTACGAAAACTAATACGTAGCTCTCAACTTATTTGTTTATTATGCCGCACATATTTGTCTATTTCTTTCTTCAACTTAGCCACCTAGTGAAAGTAATAAGGGTTGATTTTTGTAACGTATAATCAAATTTGTGGTACATAATAAGTGCATCCCTTTTGATAATAAAAAAAATTGTTTAAAAAATTTTAAAAATTTGTACAAAAACTAATACGTGGCTCTCCACTTATTTGTTCATTTATGTCCCACTTATTTGCCTATTTTTTTCTTTAAAGCAACCACCTAGTGAAAGTAATAAGAGTTAATTCTTGTAACTTATAATCAAACTTGTGGTAGAATGCCTTTGGATAATAAATAAAAATTAATGAGTATATTTTAACACTCTCCACTTATCTGTTTATTATGTCCCACGTATTTGCCTATTTTTTTTCTTCAAGGTAGCCACCTAGTGAAACTAAGAAGGGTTGATTTTTGTAACTTACAATCAAACTTGTGGTACATAAGAAGTGCATCCCTTTGGACAATAAAAAAAATTGTTTAATAAAGTTTAAAACTTTGTACGAAAACTAATATGTAGCTGTCCACTTATTTATTTATTACGCCCACTTATTTTCCTATTTTTTTCTTCAAGGCAGCTACCTAGTGAAAGTTCTAACGGTTGATTTTTGTAACTTATAATCAAATTTGTGTTACATAAGAAGTGCATCCTTTGGATAATAAATAAGAAGTGATCACTATATTTTAACACTTTGTACGCAAACTAATACGTAACTCTCCACTTATTTGCCTATTTTTTTGTTCAATGCAGCCACCTAGTAAAAGTAATAAGGGTCGATTTTTGTAACTTATAATAAAAAATTTGATCCATAAGAAGTAAATCCCTGTGGATAAGAAAAAAAAAATTTAAATAAAGTTTAAAACTTTGTACGAAAACTAATACGTAGCTCTCCACTTATTTGTTTATTATGTCCCACATATTTGTCTACTTTTTTCTTTAAGGTAGCCACCTAGTGAAAGTAAGAAGGGTTGATTTTTGTAACTTATAATCAAATTTGTGGTACATAAGATGCGCATCCCTTTGGAAAATAAAAAAAATTGTTTAATAAAGTTTAAAACTTTGTACGAAAACTAATATGTAGTTGTCCACTTATTTATTTATTACGCCCCACTTATTTGCCTATTTTTTTCTTCAAGGCAGCCACCTAGTAAAAGTTATAAGGGTTAATTTTTGTAACTTATAATCAAATTTGTGGTACATAAGAAGTGCATCGCTTTGAATAATAAATAAGAAGCGATCACTATATTTTAAAACTTTGTACGGAAACTAATATGAAGCTCTCCACTTATTTGCCTATCTTTTTCTTCAAAGACAGCCACCTTGTGAAATTAATATAATAAACTTTTGATCCATAAGAAGTGCAACCCTTTGGATAAGAAAAAAAATATTTTAATAAAGTTTAAAACTTTGTACGAAAACTACTATGTAGCTCTCCACTTGTTTATTTATTATGCCCCAATTATTTGCCCATTTTTTTCTTCAAGGCTGCCACCTAGTAAAAGTAATAAGGGTTGATTTTTGTAACTTATAATTAAACTTGTGCTACATAAAAAGTGCATCCCTTTGGATAATTAAAAAAAATTGTTTAATAAAGTTTAAAACTTTGTACGAAAACTAATACGTAGCTCTCCACTTGTTTTTTTATTATGCCCCACTTATTTTCCCATTTATTTCTTCAAGGCAGCCACCTAGTAAAAGTAATCAGGGTTGATTTTTGTAACTTATAATCAAACTTGTGATACATAAGAAGTCCATCCCTTTGGATAATAATTTTTTTTTAATAAAATTTAAAACTTTGTACGAAAACTAATACGTAACTCTCAACTTATTTGTTTATTTATGCCCCACTTATTTGCCTATTTTTTTCTTCAAGGCAGCCACCTAGTGAAAGTTATAAGGGTTGATTTTTGTAACTTATAATCAAATTTGTGGTACATAAGAAGTGCATCCCTTTGGATAATAAATAAGAAGTGATCACTATATTTTCACACTTTGTACGGAAACGAATATGTATCTCTCCACTTATTTGTCTATTTTTTTCTTTAAGACATCCACCTAGTGAAAGTAATAAGAGGGTTGATTTTTGTAACTTATAATCAAACTTTTGATCCATAAGAAGTGCATCCCTTTGGATAATAAAAAAATATTTTAATAAAGTGTAAAACTTTGTACGAAAACTAATATAGCTCTCTACTTATTTTTTTATTATGCTCCACTTATTTGCCAATTTTTTTCTTCAAGGCAGCCACCTAGTAAAACTAGTAAGGGTTAATTTTTGTAACTTATAATCAAACTTGTGATACATAAGAAGTGCATCCCTTTGCATAATTAAAAAAAATTGTCTAATAAAGTTTAAAACTTTGTACGAAAACTAATACGTAGGTATCCACTTATTTGTTTATTCTGTCCCACTTATTTTCCTATTTTTTTTTTCAAGGCAACAACCTAGTGAAAGTAATAGAAGTTAATTTTTGTAACTTATAATCAAACTTGTGTTGTGTTACATAAGAAGTGAATGCCTTTGGATAATAAATGAAAATTCATCAGTATATTTTAACACTTTGTACGAAAACTAATACGTAACTCTCCACTTATTTATTTATTATGCCCCAAGTATTCGTCTATTTTTTTTTTCAAGGCAGCCACCTAGTGAAAGTTATAAGGGTTGATTTTTATAACTTATAATCAAATTTGTGGTACATAAGAAGTGCATCCCTTTGGATAATAAATAAGAAGTGATCACTATATTTTCACACTTCGTACCGAAACTAATACGTAGCTCTCCACTTATTTGCCTATTTTTTTCTTCAAGGTAGCCACCTAGTGAAAGTTATAAGGGTTGATTTTTGTAACTTACAATCAAACTTGTGGTACATAAGAAGTGCATCCCTTTGGACAATAAAAAAAATTGTTTAATAAAGTTTAAAACTTTGTACGAAAACTAATATGTAGCTGTCCACTTATTTATTTATTACGCCCACTTATTTTCCTATTTTTTTCTTCAAGGCAGCTACCTAGTGAAAGTTCTAACGGTTGATTTTTGTAACTTATAATCAAATTTGTGTTACATAAGAAGTGCATCCTTTGGATAATAAATAAGAAGTGATCACTATATTTTAACACTTTGTACGCAAACTAATACGTAACTCTCCACTTATTTGCCTATTTTTTTGTTCAATGCAGCCACCTAGTAAAAGTAATAAGGGTCGATTTTTGTAACTTATAATAAAAAATTTGATCCATAAGAAGTAAATCCCTGTGGATAAGAAAAAAAAAATTTAAATAAAGTTTAAAACTTTGTACGAAAACTAATACGTAGCTCTCCACTTATTTGTTTATTATGTCCCACATATTTGTCTACTTTTTTCTTTAAGGTAGCCACCTAGTGAAAGTAAGAAGGGTTGATTTTTGTAACTTATAATCAAATTTGTGGTACATAAGATGCGCATCCCTTTGGAAAATAAAAAAAATTGTTTAATAAAGTTTAAAACTTTGTACGAAAACTAATATGTAGTTGTCCACTTATTTATTTATTACGCCCCACTTATTTGCCTATTTTTTTCTTCAAGGCAGCCACCTAGTAAAAGTTATAAGGGTTAATTTTTGTAACTTATAATCAAATTTGTGGTACATAAGAAGTGCATCGCTTTGAATAATAAATAAGAAGCGATCACTATATTTTAAAACTTTGTACGGAAACTAATATGAAGCTCTCCACTTATTTGCCTATCTTTTTCTTCAAAGACAGCCACCTTGTGAAATTAATATAATAAACTTTTGATCCATAAGAAGTGCAACCCTTTGGATAATAAAAAAAATATTTTAATAAAGTTTAAAACTTTGTACCAAAACTAATATGTAGCTCTCCACTTATTTTTTTATTATGCCCCACTTATTTGCCCAATTTTTTCTTCAAGGCAGCCACCTAGTAAAACTAGTAAGTGTTAATTTTTGTAACTTATAATCAAACTTGTGATACATAAGAAGTGAATCCCTTTGGATAATTAAAAAAAATTGTTTAATAAAGTTTAAAACTTTGTATGAAAATTAATACGTAGGTCTCCACTTATTTATTTATTATGTCCCACTTATTTGCCTTTTTTTTTCTTCAAAGAAGCCACCTAGTGAAAGTAATAAAAGTTAATTTTTGTAACTTATAATCAAACTTGTGTTACATAAGAAGTGAATGCCTTTGGATAACAAAAAAAATATTTTAATAAAGTTCAAAACTTTGTACGAAAACTAATACATAGCTCTCCACTCATTTTTTATTATGCCCCACTTATTTGCCCATTTCATTCTTCAAGGCAGCCACCTAGTAAAAGTGATAAGGGTTGATTTTTGAAACTTATAATTAAGCTTATGGTACATAAGAAGTGCGTCCCTTTGGATAATAAAAAATTGTTTAATAAAGTTTAAAACTTTGTACGAAAACTAATAGGTAGCTCTCGACTTATTTGTTTATTATGCCCCACTTAATTGCCTATTTTTTTCTTCAAGGCAGCCAACTAGAGAAAGTTATAAGGGATGATTTTTGTAACTTATAATCAAATTTATGGTACATAAGGAGTGCATTCATTTGGGTAATAAATAAGAAGTGATTACCATTATTTAACACTTTCTACGGAAACTAATACGTATCTCTCCACTTATTTGCCTATTTTTTTCTTCAAGGTAGCCACCTAGTGAAAGTTATAAAGGTTGATTTTTGTAACTTATAAATAAATTTGTGGTACACAAGAAGTGCATCCCTTTGGATAATATATAAGAAGTGATCACCATATTTTAACACTTTGTACAAAAATTAATACATAGCTCTCCACTTATTTGCCTATTTTTTTTTTCAAGGCAGCCACCTAGTGAAAGTAATAAAGGTTGATTTTTCTAACGTATAATCAAACTTTTGATCCATAAGAAGTGCATCCCTTTGGATAGTAAACAAATATTTTAATAAAGTTTAAAACTTTGTCTGAATACTAATGCGTAGCTCTCCACTTATTTTTTTATTATGCCCCACTTGTTTGCCTATTTTTTTCTTCAAGGCAGCCAGCCACCTAGTAAAAGTAAGAAGGGTTGAATTTTGTAACTTATAATCAAACTTGTGGTACATAAGAAGTGCATCACTTTGGATAATTAAAAAAATTGTTTAATAAAGTTTAAAACTTTGTACAAAAACTAATACGTAGCTCTCCACTTATTTGTTTAATATGTCCCGCTTATTTGCCTATCTTTTTCTTCAATTCAGCCACCTAGTGAAAGTTATAAGGGTTGATTTTTGTAACTTATAAACAAATTTGTGGTACACAAGAAGTGCATCATTTGGATAATAGATAAGAAATGATCACCATATTTTAACACTTTGTACAGAAACTAAAACATAGCTCTCCACTTATTTGCCTATATTTTTGTTTAAGGCAGCCACCTTGTGAAATTAATAAGGGTTTATTTTTGTAACTTATAACCAAACTTTTGAGCCATAAGAAGTGCATCCCTTTGGATAACAAAAAAAATATTTTAATAAAGTTTAAAACTATGTAGAAAAACTAATAAGTCACTCTCCACTTATTTTTTTATGATGCCCCACTTATTTACCCATTTTTTTCTTCAAGGAAGCCACCTAGAAAAAGTAATAAGGCATGATTTTTGTAACTTATAATCAAACTTGTGGTACATAAGAAGTGCATCACTTTGAATAATTAAAAAAATTGTTTAATAAAGTTTAAAATTTGTACGAAAACTAATACGTAGTTCTCCACTTATTTTTTTATTATGCCCCACTTATTTGCCCATTTTTTTCTTCAAGGCAGCCACATAGTGAAAGTTATAAAGCTTGATTTTTGTAACTTATAAATAAATTTGTGGTACACAAGAAGTGCATCCCTTTCGATAATAATTAAGAAGTGATCACGATATTTTAACACTTTGTACGGAAACTAAAACTTAGCTCTCCACTTATTTGCCTATTTTTTTGTTCAAGGCAGCCACCTTATGAAAGTAATAAGGGTTAATTTTTGTAACTTATAACTAAACTTTTGATCCATAAGAAGTGCATCCCTTCGGATAACAAAAAAATATTTTAATAAAGTTTAAAACTTTTTACGAAAACTAATAAGTCGCTCTCCACTTATTTTTTTTATGATGCTCCACTTATTTACCCATTTTTTTTTCAAGGCAGCCACCTAGAAAGAGTAATAAGGGATGATTTTTGTAACTTATGATCAAATTTGTGATACATAAGAAGTGAATCCCTTTGGATAATGAAAAAACATTGTTTAATAAAGTTTAAAACTTTGTACGAAAACTTATACCTAGCTCTCCACTTATTTTTTTATTATGCCCCATATATTTGCCTATTTTTTTCTTCGAGGCAGCCACCTAGTGAAAGTTATAAAGGTTGATTTTTGTAACTTATAAATAAATTTGTGGTACACAAGAAGTGCATCCCTTTGGATAATAATTAAGAAGTGATCACGATATTTTAACACTTTGTACGGAAACTAAAACGTAGTTCTCCACTTATTTGCCTATTTTTTTGTTCAAGGCAGAAAGTAATAAGGGTTAATTTTTGTAACTTATAACTAAACTTTTGATCCATAAGAAGTGCATCCCTTTGGATAACAAAAAAATATTTTAATAAAGTTTAAAACTTTTTACGAAAACTAATAAGTCGCTCTCCACTTATTTTTTTATGATGCTCCACTTATTTACCCATTCTTTTTTTCAAGGCAGCCACCTAGAAAGAGTAATAAGGAATGATTTTTGTAACTTATGATCAAATTTGTGATACATAAGAAGTGAATCCCTTTGGATAATGAAAAAACATTGTTTAATAAAGTTTAAAACGAAAACTTATACCTAGCTCTCCACTTATTTTTTTATTATGCCCCATATATTTGCCTATTTTTTTCTTCGAGGCAGCCACCTAGTGAAAGTTATAAAGGTTGACTTTTGTGACTTAAATTTGTGGTACACAAGAATTGCACACCTTTGGATAATAAATAAGTAGTGATCACCATATTTTAACACTTTGTACGAAAACTAAAACGTAGCTCTCCACTTATTTGCCTATTTTTTTGTTCAAGGC
>Ga0214544_1008446_pt1 | contig 17117 bp, 7 predicted proteins | sample CNSS3metaG_FD_160074 | JGI IMG/M metagenome (GOLD analysis project Ga0214544, IMG submission 160074) | Root nodule microbial communities from cowpea collected in UCLA plant growth center, Los Angeles, California, USA - CNSS3 | ecosystem: Host-associated > Plants > Roots > Nodule | place: USA...
GCTTTTTTTTTTTTTTTAAGTCAGCCACCTAATGGAAACAATAAAGGTAGATTTTTGTAACTTTTAATCAAATTCATGATACATAACAAGTAAATCCCATAGGATGATAAAAAAAATTAAATAGTAAAGTTTAAAACTTTGTACGAAGAATAATACGCAGCTCTCCATGGTTTTTGTGACTTGTAAGCAAATTTGTGGTACATAAGAAATATATGTCGTTGGATAACAAACACATGATTTATTATTATATTTAAAAAAATTGTACAAAATGTAATATGTAATTCCCCACTCATTTGTTCAATGTACCCCACTAAGAATGAGATCTCATTTGGCCTATTTTTTTCTTCAAACCAATCACCTAGTGTAAACAATAAGGGTAAATTTTTGTAACTTATAATCAAATTCGTGGTACATAACAGGTACATCTGATAGGATCATAAAAAAGATTAACTAGTAAATTTAGAAAAATTGTATGAAAAATAATACGCAGCTCCTCATGGTTTTTGTGACTTGTAAGCAAATTCGTGGTACGTAAATAATATATATCTTTGGATAACAAACAAAAGATTGATTAGTATACTTACAAAAATTGTACAAAAAGTAATATGCAGTTCTCCACTCATTTGTTCATTGTTCCCCAATTGGGATCTGATTTGACTTTTTTTTTTTCTTCAAGCCAGCCACTTGACTTAAATAATAAGGGTAGATTTTTGTAACTTATAATCAAATTCGTGGTACATAACAGGTACATCTCGTAGAATGATAAAAAAAAGATTAAATAGTAAAGTTTAAGACTTTGTACAAAAAATAATACGCAGCTCCCCATAGTTTTTGTGACTTGTAAGCAAATTTATGATACATAAGAAATATATCCAATTCGATAACAAACAAAAGTTCCACTAGTATATTTAAAAAAATTGTACAAAAACTAATATACAGTTCCCCACTCATTTGTTCATTGTTACCCAGTTAGATTGAGATTTGATTTGACATGTTTTTTTTTCTTTAAGCCAACCACTTAGTGTAAATAATAAGCTTATATTTTTGTAACTTATAATCAAATATTTGTGGTACATAAGAGATACATCCCATAGGATGATAAAAAAAGATTGATTACTAAATTTAAAAAAAATTTACGAAAAATAATACGCAGTTCCCCATGGTTTTTCTGACTTGTAAGCAAATTTGTGGTACATAAGAAATATATGTCATTGGATAACAAACAAAAGATTGATTAGTATATTTAAACAAAAGATTTTTGTGACTTATAATCTTATAATCAAATTCGTGGTACATAATAGGTACATCCCATAAGATTATAAAAAAAGATTAAATAGTAAAGTTTAGAACTTTGTACGAAAATAATACATAGGTCTCCATGATTTTTGTACTTGTTAACAAATCAATGGTACATAAGAAATATATGTCATTGCATAACAAACAAAAGATTGATTAGTATACTTAAAAAAATGTACATATGCAGTTCCCCACTGATTTATTCATTGTTTCTCAATTAGATTGAGATCTGATTTGGTCTATTTTTTTTTCAAGTCAGTCACCTAATACAAAAATAAGTGTAGATTTTTGTAACCTATAATCAAATTCGTTGTACATAACAGGTACATAGGATCATAAAAATAAGATTAAATTTTAAAAATTTGTACGAAAAATAGTAAACAGCTCTCCATGATTTTTTTGACTTGTAAGTAAATTCATGGTATATAAGAAATATATGCCATTGGATAACAAACAAAATCTTGATTAATATACTTAATAAAATTGTACAATAAGTAATATGTTGTTCCGCACTCATTTGTTCATTGTTCCCCAAATAGATTGAGATCTAATTTGGCCTGTTTTTTTCTTCAAGCCAGCCACCTAATGCAAACAATAAGGGTAGATTTTTGTAACTTATAATCAAATTCGTGGTACAGGTACATCCCATAGGATGATAAAAAAAGATTAATTAGTAAATTTAAAAAGTTTGTTCAAAAAATATTACGCAGCTCCCATGGTTTTTGTGACTTGTAAGCAAATTCGTGGTACCTAGGAAATATATGTCATTGGATAACAAACAAAAGATTGATTAGTATATTTAAAAAATTTGTACAAAAACTAATATGCAGTTCTCCACTCATTTTTTCATTGTTCCCCACTTAGATTGAGATCTGATTTGGCCTATTTTTTTCTTCATGCCAAGCTCCTAGTGTAAACAATAGGGGTAATTTTTTTTTACTTATAATCAAATTCGTAGTACATAATAAGTACATCTCATAGGAAGATAAAAAAAAATAATTAGTAAATTTTAAAAATTTGTAGAAAAATAATACGCAACTTTCCATGGTTTTTGTGACTTGTAAGCAAATTCGTGGTACATAAGAAATATATGTCATTGGATAACAAAGAAAAGATTTATTAGTATACTCGAAAAAAAATTGTACAAAAAGTAATATATAGTTCCCCACTCATTTGTTCATTGTTCCCCAATTAGATTGAGATATGATTTGGCCTGTTTTTTTCTTCAAGCTGGGTTCTGGAGCATTAGAAATTGAAATACATTTAGATGTAGTGGGTCTTGATGATATTATAAAAAAAAGGAAAAAAAAAGGAGGAAATAAAGCATCTGAATGTCTTCTTATGGCCAAACAAAACAATAAATTTTAATGAAAAAAATCATAAGTCTAAATTGATTATGCTTCATTCCCAAAAGTGAATGCAACAACATCCAGGAGACTAAATTAGTTATGCTTTGTTCCCATAAGTGAATATAGCAACATCTAATTCATATTTTCATGGTCATAAAGGAAATTTCAAAGAGACATTTTGTCATCAGAAATGAAACAATAGTGTGGAAAGGGACTATGATGAGTCTGTAGAGACGATTGAGAATATATGTTGGATAGAAGACATCTTTACACAATCAACTGTCATTTTTGATGAATAAGATTTTCCAACATTAGGGGGAGAAAGAAAATAATTGGATAAAGATATTAGTTGAAATAATTTATCATTATCTCTCTTGATCATCATACAAAAAATGTGAACTCAAAATTCAAATAACAATTTCATTCACAAATTAGTCAATCAATTATCAAATATTTGTACTGACACAAATAGGATAATTAAATCACATATACCAACTACTAAATGCTCCAAATATAATTGATATTAATTCATAACACGATTGAAGCGTGATAAGCCTATTGATTCCAAATATACAAATTCTAAAATGAGAAAAGGAGTTGAAAAGACAAGATTCATTTGACATAATTAATAATTTGGTTCCAGAAGAACCTTGGTTCTATAAGAGCCACTGGTACCTAAAATTGTTGAAAATGATGAATAAATTATGTTATGAATAAGATAATATGGAACCAAAGTCAACCTTAACGATGTTTTAGCATATAATATAATGATGAATGTTATGAGTGACAATGAGAATCAAGATTGTCGATAAAGAAATGATTGACCAAATGGAAAGATGAAATATAAGCAAAATTAGATTTTCTTAAACAAAAGGTTTTTGGAGTTGTAGTTTGCATACCTGAAAGTGTGAAACTTATTAAGTAAAAATGGATCTTTGCGCAGAAAAATATTATAAAGAATGATAATTATATGAAAATTCCTGAAGAATTTAATTTACCCAACCACGCAAATTCTAAAGTGGATTATTCAATAAAATTGAACAAGTCCCTTTTATGGATTAAAGCAATCAAGATGTATAGTTATCCTTGTAAGTACTTGTTAAAAGAAAGATACTTATCATTATATTTATGTGAAAATATCAAAAAATGAACTTGTCATAATTGTCGTTTATGCATATAACATAAACATCGTTGAAACTCTTGATGAGTTTACAAAGGCAATTGATTGCTTAAAGAAAGAATTTGAGATGAAAGATCTTGGAAGTACAAAATTTTCTTTAAGATTACAAATTGAGGATTTAAATACATGTGTTTTCGTACATCAAGAGATTTATATAATGAAGGTTCTTAAAAGGTTATATATGAACAAATTATATCATTTTTGCACTTCGATTGTAAAGTTTAGATGTTGATAAATGTCCTTTTAGACCTCACAATAATGCAGAACTTCTTAGTTAAGAAATACCATATTTTTAATGTTATAAGAGCACTAATGTATTTTTCTTGTACTAATATTTACTGTAAATTTGTTAAGCAACATATAATTCTTCACCTACTAGAAAATATTGAATTAGTGTTAATATATATTTTGTTACCTTAAAGGTACTTGAATATAGGCTTATTTTTATCCAACTAATTTGAAGTTAAATGAGTTATGTAAATTTCGAAATCAAATGAGTTATGTAAATGCAGGTTATTTATCTAATCCTCACAATAGTTGATCACAGACAAAATACTTCACATGTGGTGGCACAATGATTTCATGGCGGTCAGTGAAACAAAACATAATAGCAACATCGTCAAATCATGCAACTTATAGCATTTCATGAGGAAAAAAAATCAACAACCATATATGAAAACAACCGTACATGTATTGTTCAATTGAAATAAGGATATATTAAAAATTTATTTACAAAATCTTTGTCAAGGAGAATCTTTAAACAATTGGTTCACAAGATTAGACTCGTCATCTTAAAAATGTAAGTTTACATGAGAAAGAAAAATAGAAGATGTGATAAATAATATTATATCAAAGAATAAAAAATAATGTACTCTTTTTCTTTGACTAGGTTTTTATCTCGAAGGATTTTTTCTAACAAGGTTTTAACGAGACACGTTCTCTGATCAATGGACACCCAAGAAGAAATGTTATAAAATTTATAGATGTCCATTAAATTGTTAGCAGTTACCTAGCTATTGATGTTATCACTAATATTGTAACCATTGAGTTTATCCCTTAGGTTGCTTTTTATATCTATAAATAAGGACTTCTATTGATAAATGACACACAGAAAATCAGTCTCTACTCTCTATTCTCTTTCTCTCAATTATTTTATAAATTGAAAAAACTAAGTTTTTGATAAAGAATTTGATCGGAATTAGACTAAACGTGTCCCCTTCAACAGATGGCGTATTTTAAAACTTTTTCTATGTTGTCTTCTATAAAATAAAAGTAAATTAAAATATCTATCAAACACTCTCACCTATTGAACATGAAGATGACTTGAGTTTGTCCTGTTTATTATATAATCTGATTTGCATAGAACATAGATAACAAGATTAAGATCTTCCAAAACTTGTACAACGCATGGGTAGTAGACAAAACTGTCAATTTAATTTAACCTTTCAGAACTAAACTGAACCCAAGTTTGTAGGTAAGGGCCCTTTAAAGAGACGCAACAATCATGAATCGACAAAGAGAAAAGATTAAATTCGAAAATTAAATGTTAATTAAAAGATGTCATATTTAAGCCCTGAGAAATCCTGCAAATAGGCCATAAAATCCCACTAGGGTGTTCTAGATGTGTTCGTCAAATATCTGATATTAGTCTATCATTTCTGTATTACAGACATAGAATATTAAGGATGGTTATCTGATAAAGATATTAGGGTTGGTTATAATTCATATGTATTTATTTATTAAAAAATAGTATGGACATCCGAGTTTATAATTGTTCTATATCTATCTTGTTTAATACAATAGCTACGAATAGAGTTTATGATTCATAACTTTTTCATTTATAAGTTTAGAAGTATATATCTGTTTTAGTTTAATTTTATAAAAATACATGTCAGAGGATGTATATTTTAATATAGGTACATGAGAACTTTTCTCTAAGCTCTTCATCGAAAAATGTCCAAGACATCGGTACCCACCTTTTTAACTATACACTAATTTATTATATTGATCCAAATAATAGTTAATTTTTACGACTTAATCTTGAAAATCCAGGAAAACATAAGTACTGAAACACTGTCAACCGTGATCTCCAACGCAGGGCGTGTTGATATCAACAAACATCAAACATTATTTTAATGTTTTTGGTGTAAAACAACAGTATGGTTACCAGTCTGTTGCCTGCATCAACAAACCCTAGGTCATACCGTGATACGTAACATGCGGATGTTTAAAGGGATTTGGCTTTTGTAAAGCATATGTTAAGGGATTTTTCTTGAGCCAAAACCCGTAATGATTATTTTTTTTTTTAAGTCTTCCATAGCTCTGCCAATGAAAGGCTTCTAAATATAAAAAATCAGAAAAAAAAAACAAAAAAATTCAGTGGGGCCACCACACACACAGGACAGCACCACTTGTATTGAACTAAAGGCAAAAGAAAATTGAATGGTATTGCAAAACACTCGTCAGATTCAACCAAAGCAAATATGAATGCTACAATTTGGGCAGAAGTTGACACAAGTAGACTAAATTTCAAAAAATGAAATTCGAAATTGTGCTGACAAACTAGTGTTTACAATAAGAATATTTAAAAAAGAGCTAAGTAATAATATATTATCGAAGCTAAATCCTAAATTATGTGCTCAAACCTTAATTGTCTGACATCTCCCGAAATCTGGCAAGGGCTTTTTTATGAATAAGCATCTTGTAACTGTCACCTGCCTGCACCTCAAGGCTAGGATCCAACTTCTTCTGTTGACTCCCAAGTCCGGCCCTATGTTCCGTGGCTTGTGCCAGGACAGGCTCTATCATTCCACTTCCATCCTTTCCAAGTCCCTGTGCATCAAATAATCCATAATACAGGAAACAGCCATAATATAAAAATGTTAGAATCCTTCACCAGATATGTTGAGATAACCAAATTTCCAGGGGTATCCCATCCAATTCTTCAGGTCAGTCCAAACATTCTAACAAAAGAAGATATCCAAACTAGACAAAATATTATGTCGGTCTAAGGATTAAAGTAACTATCATATGTCCCTGAAAACATAGAATTTGAATTCTGGAACTCATTCCAAATATAAACAAATGACTGCATCAAGCTCTACCAAAACAACCTGAATAACAAAGGATAATTATGAAATGCAGAGGGAACGAAACGGTACCAATCCTTCCTGCCAGCCCATGTTGCGAAGCATCCTATTACCGACATTGTTTTCATCAATTGCTTTGTCTGCCGTAATCACCTCGAAAGTATCAACGTTGACATCTCCAACTACACGTCCACCACCAACTCCAGGAGGGAACGGCATTGGATCACCCTTCCTTGATGCAAAATCTCGGTCTTCAAGAATACATATGGTAGAAACAAATATTTTCTCAAAAAGTCAATCCACATAGTAAGCTACCACTTTACCTATAATTGTCTTGCAAACCTACTACTTAGTTATTTAAAACTTCTAAATATTACCTAATAGTTGATAATAAAGATCAACACCTTGCTACAACAAAACTTTTTACAAGTACGTTTTGGCCAATAGGGTAATAAAATAAAATACATAATTTACTATATTTTAAAAATATATAACTATAACAGAATTTACATGCACACAATTTTAATCTCCTAACCAGGAAAGTTCCTTCAATTCCTTCTATTAAAAAACAAAATATTGCCCACGCCTACGATCACCCCAAACAGTAAATACAATTTCCCAAAACATGGGAAGCACACGTCAATGCCTTTCTTCACATCTAATGAAAAACTAAAGCTTCCTCAACTCCCAAAGCCTTTTTCATCAGAGATACCAGACAATGCTTTGAAATGATTAACTAACAACTGGCAAACAAACACTCTCCCTTCAGCTCAGCAGTTTTTTCAATCAAAAGTATATCAACACAAAAGTAATGAAACTGAAACCCATTATAAATTAAGTAATCTTACTTGAATCCCCAATGTCAAGGTCAGCCAAATCATTTCCCACTGAAGAAGATGAGCCATACAAACTCCTCCTCTCAGCTGCACGATCCCGGTAAGTTGTCTGAGGTTGTTCTTTGTGAGCTGAAGCAGGAAGAGGCATTTCTGAAAACCTTCTTCGCCCACTTCCAACTGTAGCAGGTGGTGTATACGAACTCAGGGCAGATACATCTGTTCTAAAGGGAGTAGCAACTGTATGTGGATCAACATTTGCTGAAGATGAACTATGCATAGATGATGCAACAGATGTAGAACCTGAATAACTATCTGATTTAACAACCCCTCTTCCTGAGCCCCTTATGACCCCCATCACAGTGCCTCCTAGACTATTACTAACCGGCCGTGGCTGTGCCTGAGAATCAATAGCAGCAACCTGGGCAAGAGTTGTGTGAATTCCTGGATTAGAAGCATTAGTTTCCCTTACCATAATCTCATTTTTTGATTTATTCTTAGCAGAATGCCCGGCAGAATATGACCTATCATCAGCTGAAACAGAAGGCTGATTGTCTTCCAGAGCCACTCTAGTAGCCTGTCCCTCATGGCTCCTCTGCTTCCACATTGTTAATACATTGTTCATTTTTTTCTTGTTTGCCAGAATGCTGCTCTTTGATGCAAGCTTTATTTCCTTTGATTTTTCCTTTTCTTTCTTCTCTGCAGCCAAAGCAGCTGTTGCTGCAGCCTGGACAGCATCTGCCAGTGAAGCTGGCTTCTCAACCGATATAACAGTAGTAGCTGGTGCAGAAATGACCTTTTTACTTCCAGAACCATCAGATGTTTTAGAAGGTTCAGACTCATTATTAGGTGCTTTATTCTGATTTTGATCAGTGCAAGGTATGTACTGCTGAGTTTGGTTGTCATATGAATACCAAATCCCATTATTACCATCATAGTAAAGACCTACATATGACAAGAGTGTAGAAGATCAAAAATAAAATATAAGGGAATACTACAATTTTTTACAAGTATATTAGTGTTTCCAAGTCTTGATGCTGGTAAAAGAAATAGGCAAAGAGACACATGCAATCTCTATAAGCAACACTTCCCATAGCGCAGTGCTAGCATATAGTTAGTGAGTGTGTATGTGTGCAACAAAGATGGAAACAAACAAAGTAAATGGGAGATGACAAAATTTTGATGCCTAATCCTGTCCAACAGAGCTCAATTACATAAAAGGATATAAGGTAGATACAGGAAAAGCAACAGCCCAAAAATTAACTAGCACTACTGCACCAATAAATGTAGTCGTAGAATTCTCTTCAACATGCACGTTTTAGGTAATCTCCAAACCTACTTTTGGCTAAATAGAAAAGGGGGCCCCATGATGGAAAAAGTCTCGAGAATTACTTATGAAGCAAACAAAAAATGCTTTTGAGAAACTTTAAGATAATCATAGGCTTTTCTCTGACTAACTCAACCAAGATCCGTACCAGTATTTCCGTCATAGTAAAAACCAGAAGCAGCATCATAGTAATAACCCGATGCTTCATCCCAAACAAAGCCCGATTGTGGAGCACCAACTTCTGTGCCAGGTTGCTCTTGACCAGTAGATAGTTTGTCATCTGGGTTATATTCTTTTGGAGCCCATCCCACTGAATCATACTGAGGATTGTCGAAAAGCAAAAACACATAAATCAAATTTATAATAACTTCACAGCATATCAGAACTATAATTATGAACACAACTGCAGTAAGAAATACAAAATATTAATGTGGAATATTCAAGGAGATCAGAAATATCACGTGCAGTAAATACCTCTCTACAGACAAAGAGAATCAGTGACAATAGACATACAGTAAACACGGAAAAATTAATTACCTAGGAGCTGTACTGTACACCAAAGCCTTAAGGAAATTATAACTCACTGTTCACGTTTTCCTAATTAGTGATGCAAACGCTTCAGACATTTTACAAAACCAATTTTTAGTCTGGCCTAACATTATTTAGAAACGAAAGATTTTTCACAACCTGTGCGATTCTCTTTTCTTATTAAGGCAGAATCCCTGTAATTTTCCACCAATTTCTTTATTAATTATTATTATTATAAATTATAGGTCTTCAAATATAAAATAAGGAAGTTTGAACTAATAAATCATCCTCAAACAATACAAGTGCTAACATGGCCTAAAATCACAAAATGATATGAAATTGTCAATATTCACCTTCCACAATACAGAATGTCTTCAACTGTTTATAAACCATTATACAAAATTTATACATAGAAGAAAAAAGCACCTGTTGGGCAAATGTTGCAGCTTCAATAGCAGCAGCCGCAAGACTGCTCGATTGGGACGTTCCTGATGTTCCTGACCCAGGGCCCAGGATACTTTTTGCATATGCAACTCTTAGAATCTGCCCATTCTTTTCAAGCATAGTTCCATTTGTTGCCTCAAGAGCTTTGGTAGCATCTTCAACCTAAATAAAAATATTTTGTCACAATAATCACTACCAAAACACCTATTAACGGTTAACTTTTCTTGTCAAGCTTCTTCCCTCTCCTTTTCATCTAGAAAACAACAAATGACTAAAACGCGAAGATGAATGGTATCATTCCCAAAGAACTCCAAGATGAAACACAGACAGATAGCTATTACTAAAATATAAACAAATATAATTGTACCAACTTCAGTGAGCAATTACTTAAGCACTTACTCAACGAGGTATTGTTACATCAGAGCTTATTTTGATAAACTTTGAGCTATAAGCTTATTCACAAACTTATTCCATAAGCACTTACTGATAAACTTTGAATGATAAATTTTGAACAAGTTTCTAAAAATAAGATAAACAGAACTTGTTCTGATACGCCTTTCCAAGAGCTTATATACACCTCCATAAGTCCAAACAAGATCTTCTATACACCCCTTTATCTATAACACTCAAAGTATTGGTTAGACAACAAAAATATTCAACGAACACTTCAAAAAAATGAGTCATTTCAATCAACGAAACCAACAAAGTCCAGCAAAAGATGTACACTCACTCTAGACTGTTTTACTTAAACACAACATGATATTTAGGAAGAAGATATCATCAAATGATGTAAAAAATGGCCATTTAACTAAGTAATGACACGAGCATTCCAAATCACTATCTTAAGATCTTATTAATCATTGTAATATTAACCTTTAAACACCAGGGAGACCGTATAAGAGAGACTACTACTACAAAAGTATGTAACAAGAATTGCTCAATTATTAATCATGAATGGTACCCACCGAATAAAAGTGTACAAATGCAAATCCCCTTGAGACATGAGTGAATTTATCTCTCACAAGACGCAGATCCTGCAATAGATAACAACACTCCTTAGCATATAAATGAAAAATTAAACAACAGCAAACCTGCCCCTCCGGTGCATAAAAACAGTCACAGGTTTGATTAGCTACCTCATGAATTTAGTAATCAAACCTTAATTGGAGCATGTTTGGAAAACTCATAGCGGAGCATTTCCTCGTCAGCATTTTCATCCAATCCTCGGACAACCAAAACATGAGTTGGACCTGATTGTAAATATACTTACCAATTACAGAGCATTAATAAAACAACAATCTCTAGAACATGAAGTATACAAATACTTACCAGCTTCCAAACCTTTCTTTCCGGTAGCTGCTGAATTTGATAATGAAATATCTGCTGCAGGAGCATCGTCAGTTCGAGGCTCATTACACTGCAGTAAGAAGAAAATAGCACTGATAATTCAATGTCCGCACATATGTACACATACTTATAGCAGAACAGAACTGAAAAATGAGTCGCTACTCTAAATTAATCATCCCAAGCATTAAGAACGCAGAAAGTCTACAATTCAAAAATAGTAACAAGATACAAAAATATTGCACAAAGGATTATGAACCTGATAGCAGGATGTTCGGCGTGCAAAATTTATGTAGCTACATACAGTGCACATCCAATCAGATGGAACCGTAATGCTCTTATAATTATGACCTGATTTCACAGCTCCATCAGGACCAGGACCTCCAGTTGGCTTGCTACTGCAACAAAATATAGCTCAAAATGGTAACATAGATTAGATTATTGTAATTAACAGTACCAAGATAAAACTGAAAAGTACAAACAATTGGCAAAGCCCTAAAGCTGACAAAATACCTATATTCAAAGAAAAGTTTTCTGCCATCGACAACAAGACCATCGTCTCCTAGTTTGTCCATCATTCCTTGTGCAGCTCCCTAATCCATAACAATTTTACTCAATATAACATTCATGAAAACATGACATATATATAAATTAGAAAATAAACATGATAAATACCACAGAAGGAAAATCTATAAATGCAAATCCACGAGAGACTCCAGAATTTCTCTCCTTTATAACTCGAACGTGACGAAGGGGCCCCCATTCCGCCTAAAATCATATAAATGATGATACCAAAATTAAAAAAATAAATAAATAAATAAAGATCATCAAAATCTACCAGAGTAACTGATGAAGCTCAACAAAACAAATTAAGTATGACATACAAGGATTTGGTATAGATCTTCATCGGTTGTCTTCTGCGAAAGACCTTTCACGACAACGGTTGCAGATGGGGCCTATGAAAACAGCTTTTACTTCCAATTGTTCAACAGTACTAAGATAATCACTGAAAATATAAAAGGAAAGCACTATACCACAGAATAATGTTCGCGCTGTCGTTTATCATCGCGATCCCTACGTCTTTCACTTTTATCATATCGACTCTCAGTATAGCTACCTTCCCTATAACTTCTACCATGGCTTCGACCTCGAGGGGACCTTGACCTTGGATGGTCATCATATCCACGAGACTGAGAGCGGGAATGAGAATGGGAGTGAGAATGGGATCGGGATCGAGAGCGCGAACGCGAACGAGAATGTGATCGTGAGCGTGAGCGCTCATGTCTCCTACGTGGACTCAGTTCTCCTTCCCGACTATGACCTCTCTTATCACGTTCCCTATCACGTGATTCGCGTCGCCTCCAATTACTGTCTCTTCTACTACCTCTTTCATAATCAGAATCATAACTGTGGCGACCATGATCATAATCCCTGTCATGGCTATCCTCCCTACGATGATGAGAGGAAGCCCGGGACTTGTAGTCATAATCTTCATAGGCATAATCATCACGTTCATGACCTGAAAATCTGGCAGGCTTATCATATCCTCGGTCACCATAGTTTTCAATGCCAGTATAGCCATCACGAAACCTTTCATATTCTGGGTAGGTGTCAATCTCACGATCCCTGAAACCATCTATCTGATTATATGATTCATGATAGGGCCTCTGAAAACGTCTAGATTCCCTGTCAAGTGGATAATCTTCATCATAACCTCTTCGTTTGGATTGACTCCAGTGGCCAACAGGAGGTGGTCCTGGCGGCAGGTAGGCCTCCCTGTCCAAAATGTCAGGGTGAAAATTATTTCTCTGGTAAACTGGATCTCTTGGATATCTTTCATCAAGAAACCTTCTCTCATCATAGGAACCACCGACCCTGCCAAAAACATGGGGTAAAATGGGAGGAAAGAAAAGCTAAAGTTCGATACAGCACCAACAATATAACTAGATTAACATTTTGCATAACAAAACACGAGCATATCTCAACTATACAATCATGAGGTACATACCACAGCACCAACAAATTGGAAAAAAACAAAATCCTCAAAGACACATCTTTTACCCCACAGGTTTCATATTACCGTAGTGATGATGATGATAAGCATCAAGCAGTTGCACTCACCGGAAGTTGGGCTCGTGGACGGCGCCGTATCCCTCAAGAGCCTGTGGATTCAAGAGAATAAGCTATGTCAGGAACAAATAATCAATGGTGGGACGAGGGTTAGGCAAATGGAGTCCATATCTGACTGCCCCCACAGCTAGCTTTCTTTCACAATTCTCCGATAAAAAATCAGATTGAAACCCTAATAGTAGTTTCTTTGAATAATGATCCCCATATTCCATATAGGTGAATTATTTAAGGAGGAAACCACAATTACGCTGTTATTATCCCAGCCTTGATGCAGAGCATAGCGACCAGGATCCATTTCTTGCCAAGCCCACCGTTCCTCTCTCTAGCAATATGTCTCAAAGTCAAAACCTTTCTCTCTCCCTGTAATATATGCACAAACAGATTCAGTTATCCACCATGAACCAACAACCTTTACCACCTCCTGGGCCCTCTCCTTCAATCCAACAATTACCGTCTTCCAAATCCTCGCTTTATCGACACATCAAGAAATCCATCACCTCTAAAACTATTTTCGCAATTAATTAAACATTCCAATATTCGAAAACATAAAGTGTAAAAATTGATGAACCCACAATCTGAAAAAATCCTACCGATCATCCAGACAGTCGTAAACAAATAACGCTACGGTTAGGGTTTTTACCGATGGTTGTGCCGGATCTGGGGTTTTGGCGGCGCGCAGATTGCAGAAGGAAAAGACGATAAATGTGAGCACTTGAATTGGATTTTGGGTGGAAAGAAGAGGGATGAATTGGAAGTATGAGTAGTGTGGCAGGGCGAGACTCTTTGTGAGTTACATCAATGAATGAATGAAGGTTTCATCTCAAACTCCACCGCGACCTATTTATAATTTGTAATTAATAATTAATAATTAATTCTTAAATCATTTTTTTATCTCACACATCTCAATATTGTAAAACCATCCATGTGATATTCTTAAACCACGTGTTTATATCTCACCTCAATCGCCACTACTGCGTGTCTCTCGCATCTCACTGTTGTAAAATCTAATTGGAATGTCACCCAATTTTGTTAATTAAGGAATTAGATTATTTAGATAAAAATAAAAGTTTAAATATTTTTCTAATCTGTGGGATCGGTTGTTTTTCATCTTTTAAATTCAAACTTATTTTCAATTTGACCATATTTCTATTTAAACTAAGTACTTCTTCTACTAAAAATCTCTCAAATCTTACTTTTGGTACTATTTGAGTTTAACATTGGATATGTTAATTGGCTCAACTAATTTGATTATTAAGTAAATTTTAGTATTATTCAATATATTGTTAGATTTATAATATTTTAAATATTTATTAACTCTTTCTAGTCATTAATAAGAAAAGATATCTCAAATTGTAGTTGATTATTGATTTTGATTTGTGTATTGAACTAACGATTTATGTATTAAATTAAATTTATGGACGTTAATTATTATTTTTAATTTGACTTTAATAATGATTTAAAAAGGTTAAAGTAAGTGTTATTGGTCATTTTGATATTTTTTTTAAATCTATAATCTAATTTTAAACTTACTATATGATTAGTTTTGGAAGAACTTTAAGTTATATGTATATATTATTGTTTTATGTTGTTGTTTGAATATTACAGAAACAATAGTTTCATCATTTGTACAGAGAAATATTACTTCGGCGATAAATTAAATGTTTGAGTCTCACAAGTTAGAAGTAAAAGAGTTTATGAGGTCCTCACTCCAAATGACTGAGTCTTGAATATTCGAATGAGTTTCTTGTATTTTTTTTTTTTATACTTTACAATCACATACATTACTCGAGATTGAATGAGATAAAAATAAAAACAAATTTTCTTATAATTTAGTTTATGGCTTAAATGTTAACAATAGCGTAAGGACTTGTAAAGTTGTCGAGAGTTATTGATAGTTTTTAAAATATGACACTCAAATATTTTAATAATAAAATATTAAAGTTATTAATAGATTTTTTTTATTAATCGAGTTTTATTTATAAAATTTATCATCTTTTTATATATTTTTACAAAACTTATTCTCTTACTTCTCTTTATGTTTATACATGTGACTCAAATGTGTTAAAAGTAAATATTTGTTTGTCTATGATCATGAGGGTATGTTTAGATTTTGGTTTTATAGTTAGGTCAGCTTGTGAAAAACAGAGTTCTAAGGAGCAATTGTGAGATATGGAGTTATTTAACCAAGGTAAGGAAAGTTAATGTTAATTTTGCACAATTTGATTTATATTGTCTAAATTGAGTGTACAAAAAATTGTGATTTAATTATCAAAATGGTATATTTAAATATTGTTGATGGGTTGATGTGTGAAATCTGGTTGAATAATCATTTGTGTTTGAATTGTTGAACTAGTACCTAAGATCTGAATTTTAGGATGAATATGTGAGGTGGAATCTTTGGCCTCTAATGAGTCTTTTGGAATGAATTGGTATTGCTTTTGATTTGTATGGAGGATAAAAATGCTCATTAGAGCCAAGGGTACCCTCCATTTTGTATATTTATGTGATTGGTTTATGTAGACCGGCTCGGTGAGCCAAACTCCCACTAAGTGAGCTTTAAAAATAAAATCATAGAGCATCAAGGCAAGGGAAAGTCAAATCATAGAGCATCATAAAGCAAACTCGTCTGTTGGACTCACTTGATTAAATCAGCTTCTAAGCTCAGATTGTTAGGCAAGGGAAAGGAGTAACTAAGCGAAAGTTAAATTCAAATTTGACATAAAGGCATGGAAGGCTTGGTCATTGGACAAGTCTGCTATCATTGGATGCACTTATTTGTATTTTGTTTCAGTGCTTAATTCATTAGGTGAATTGCTTAGTTGCTAAGTGGGTAAGTGAGCTTGCTGAGCCAATATGTTAATTTATTGTATTTGTCGTGTAGTTTGAAATGTGGAAAATCTTTTGACGAATTATTATATTATGGAATGGTTATGGTTTTAAGAGAATGAAAAATGGCTAATGTGACAAAATGATTTGTATAAAGGTGTTGTGGATATTATATGAATATGGTGTTCCTAATAAGGAATGCTATAACAATTACATAATATTATGCATTGATTAGGGATCCATGCTGTGAAGTTATTCTAACTATACTAAGCTCACAAACTCATATAGAGAATGAGGTTTATGTGGTGAGAATTTAGGGAGGTTCCTATACTAGGATTTGGGATAAGAGACCCTTTTTTCTAGCATGAATTTACTCTTTCGTGAGAGATTGAGACCTAGTAAATTTAGGTCGATCGTGACATTTTATTTCATGATTACATGACAGGTGTCTGACTTCTTGAGTATCTGATTCAATGCATAAATAATCCAAATTTTTAAGATAAGAGAGGTGTATACGAGTATTTTACAATTTGTTGATTGTAGATAAGAATTTGTGATTAATATAAGTGCTAGTATATTTTATATATTATAGATTATAAATGTTCAAAATTATCATTAGCTAACCCTTTCTTTTTTCAATTGGTTGTTGTGTTTCTCTTTTGCTGTGATAGTTGTTATGACGTAGCATATGAGGTTGCAAATGGCAATGATGCTAGAGAGTAGAAGTTAGGTTGAAATGGGAGCCAATATGTAGTATATGTATGCATATAT
>Ga0214544_1008447_pt1 | contig 17115 bp, 5 predicted proteins | sample CNSS3metaG_FD_160074 | JGI IMG/M metagenome (GOLD analysis project Ga0214544, IMG submission 160074) | Root nodule microbial communities from cowpea collected in UCLA plant growth center, Los Angeles, California, USA - CNSS3 | ecosystem: Host-associated > Plants > Roots > Nodule | place: USA...
ATAATACCATCTCTTTCATCACAAAATTCTTCATCACACCACTTGAAGTAGTTACACCACACATTATCACTGGAAGCAGCACTCTTGAACTTAGAACAACCCCAAAATTGTCTACCATTATTCTTCAAAGTTCTTGCCACTCGAAGCACTGCAACTTCTCCACATTTGCAAATGGGGATTAAACCCATACCCTTGTAACCACGAATATGAGACCCACCGCAACTTGGTTGCCCCCAACTGTTACAACAAGAGGAGGAAGACGAATGGTGATGAGACATACCTCTCAAACGCCAAATTCGAATCACCAACTGGATTCTTCCCCAACTGGATTAGCCACAGTTTTGCTTCAAACCTCTCAAACCCTAATTTCTTCCCCAAATCAATTTCCCTAACTTTTAAACTTCCAACGGCCATAAAAGTTCATTGTGCCAATGTCACAGCCCAAAAACTGACACGTAGCCCAAACAATGACACCGTGTCACTGTGCCGTTAACAATTTTAACTCCGTTTGCCAAAAAGACTCAATTGAATGCGATTTTACCAAAACGAGGACTAAATTGAACAAACAACAAAAATAGGGACCATATTGAATAATTTTGACAAAAATAAAGACCAAATGTGTATTTAAACCTATACTTATTTGTATGGACTAATAATTCAATTAAAATAGTATTTAATTATATTCTTTAATATTTTAAATTTAAGTTAATAATATATCACAAATTATATTAAATATTTTCTTTCGTGCTTTATATATAATAAATGAACTTAAAGATTTGTTTAATATGTTTGAACTCTTCAAATAACATAAGAGTTTAAGACTTCATCTAACATACAAATGTTAAGAAAGATAATTTATTCTAGTCAGATTCGATTCGAATTGATTATTTAGTGAGTTAATCTGATATAAAACTCATTTATTAACGAGTCGAAAAGATTTAAACCCGCCTCCCGATCGTACCACCTAAATAACCATACCCACCTAAATAACCATCATCTTACCCTTCTTTTGTTTTTAAAGCATTGCATGCCCTTCGGTGTCTTTGGAAAGAAAGTGAAGAAACTCAGACAACACACACAAAAACTACTCATAGTGGGCACCGAAGACCATTTTAGAGTTTGCAATTATTTCTCTAGTCCAGATTTTCTATTTAATCTGTAATACTGTATTTCTAGTATACTAAAGAAGTTTTTGATATATTTTAAAACATTAAAATTATTGTTTATCAGTAAATCTTGAAAAATTCAATAAAAACAGCATCAGAAACTCAACTGATGAGAATCTAAATTATTATTTTTGCTTGTTTTATAAGATTGTCTTGTAAGTTATTGGTATTAAAGGATTTTGTTGCCTGAATTGTAGGATTTAAAGTTTTGCCAATAAAAGGAAATGGAAAACATAAAGCAAAGCCCCCACCTTGAAATGCCTGAGCAGATGATTCTGGTATGCTATGGAATTATTCAAGAAAGTGATCCTTCAATTGCCATGACGGAACTTAGCAATTATTATCACAAACACTGTCGGCCAAGATAAAAAAAATTATTACAACCATACAACATGTAATTGTCTCACCTTAAATAATAACTTTGTTGTCTTGTTTTTACAGTCTTCCAATATAATGTTTCCATAATAAGAGAGCATTGACATTTGAAATACTTTTTTTACACAATAATCTTTTATAAATTTAAATGATTAAGTAAGAACGTAAGGACTATTTTAAAATTTGTGATTAGGAATTTGTAATTTCATTGTTCCAACATATGGATTTACTACAATATAAAGGATTTTATGTATTTAAAAATTATAAATACCATATATCTTTAAATTTTTATGGTGAAATGAAATGCACCCATCTATTATTCTGTTTTACACAACTATGAATAAAGTGTATTTTACTGAAAAAGAATGTTAATTTTATGAGAAACCATTAAACATAAAAAAAAAACATTTGATACTAAGTCATTATTAAAAATAGTAAATAATTATTATTTGTAATATATTTCTTTAAATAGATAAATGTTAAATATTTGATAAAAGAAAAAAAAACGTAAGTGATGGAGGATATGTGTTTAATAATCCACTTTTTCTAGATAAAGTAAAGTGAAATTGTGAATAAAAAAATTTCAAAACTACTATATTAATCGGCGAGTAAGCCAACAAAGAAAGAGATAATAATTGGATTAAAATATAAATTGTAATACTTAATTCATTGTAACTTTTTCTTTTTTTCCAATTTCACATTTATCCACATATCTAAAACTATAGGTAGTTATTCTATGCATTTTGAGTATGAATACTAAGTTTAGCGTTATGACATTCATTCCTTGATAAATCTAAACATGAATATTCATATCTTTAGGAATTTGGTAATTGGAAAATTATCTCTTCAAACATGTACAAATAGAAATAGGAATATAATACAAATAAATTTTTATTTTTCATAGTAATTTTGTGCTTTTCTTTTTTTTTTTTCATATTATTCCATCTGAAATTTTATTGAATAACCACACATATAATTTAGTGTTGAGAATTTAAAATTGAGTTGAAGTTCTACATTAGATAAATATGAAAAGGGTGAGTAGTGTATAAATATTAAAACTAATAAATTTATTGTCTTAACATTTTTAATTAAAGTTTATGTCAATATATAATGTAAATTAACCTCATATTTCATCTGGTGTTTATCTCTTCATAAGTAATTTTTTTTCTTAGAAAAATGTGTCATAATTTATGAACTTCATCTATAAGGTAATAAAAAAATTAAAGTAATTAGTTTTTACAACTTTTTAATCTACAAAACTATAATAAGATTTGTAATGCTTTTTTTTAACGACTCCGAAATATTTGTTTATTTTTTATTTTATAAATTTTTCTTAAAATATCTACAGATACTTGTTAACACGTATAAATATATAAAAAAAGCGCACGGATGATTTAGTTTGAGTGTTAAACATAAACCCTAGTGTTTATTGTTAACAAAACTTTTTTAAAAAGTCAAAATTTTCTAAACTAGGAATACTAGAATTTATGTCATAAAAAAGTTGTTATATTTTTGACAAGTTTAACTTATTTATAAAACTATGTTGTATTAACAATTATTAATAGAGTTTTTATGATAAAAATAATGTAATTTAAAATTTTTAAAATAGTTGAATAAGTTGATCAAAGATTACAATAATTAGAATGAAGGGAAGCGAAAAACAAATACATCACGTATGTACTGTTTTACATTTTTATTTAATTACAAATTATTATAGTAATATATGAAAAAAAATAACGTTATTTTTTTTTATAGACTTTCTAATAAGCGCATTAAAGAAATAATAAAAAATTCAGAATAAAAGTAAAAAGGTCTCAAATATTTAGATGGAATTATTTTGTGAGAATAATTTGTATACATAAAAATAAAAGGCCACAGAATTTATAAAAGTCTAACCAATAAAATTATATTCATTGAAATTTATATCCACTCCTACCAAAGATGACATCCTATAAACAACACATAGTAGTACATTTACACAACAAAATTATCGATAGAAATTCCTCCGTTAAAGTATCATTTTCCAACCGAAGTGTACAATAAATAATTCTCTTTTAAGTATTATTTCTTTATGATAGTTTTAAAATGTAGTAATATTACCTAAAATATATCAGTAGATAGTATTGTTACTGGTAGTCAGAATTAAAATAAAATAATATTAATATAGTAGATAAATTCCATGTTTTTAACTTAATTGTAAACTACTTCAAAAATAAATTAAATACATATGTTTTTAAACATAAACATGATTACGAAAAATTTGTCTTTTTTATGTGCCTCTCACAATCCAAAAATTGTAAATCTCATTTCACACTGTTAAGTAACTCACATATACACACTATTTACACTGGATTTCAGTGATTAGAAGTGAAAGGAAGAAAAAGAAAAAAGAATTTCCGGAATTAAAAAATGCTAACAACAATGGGAAGTGTAGCATAGAGTAAGAAAAAGTACTTACCAAGTTAAGAATTTGTGTTTTAGGAGTGTTTCAATTATTGTCACTTTTGACAGAATTTACTAATAGGATCACAGTTTTTGAGGTGAAGATCCTTGAAATGTGAAAATGAATTTCCATTAGGTGGGTTCCCAACATGATCCATTGCTCTTGGAATTACATAATCAAAGCTTTATTCAGCAGAGCTTTGCATGACAACCTGTTGCCACCCCCTCTCCCATTTCCCAACAAATCTCATTTTCCACCTACAATTTTCCTATCAAAACTTCACGTGGTATACATTTTTGGGCCAGACACTTTTTTTACCACATTTTGAAGATGTTCTTCACTTATTCAACTCCGATTCAAAGGTCGAGATGATCCAAATATCTTCTAATATTATATACTTTTATGTTTTCGATTCTCATTTGTTCAAGAATGCACCAACTTATCTAAAATATACAAGTTTGAGTTTAACTATCATTTTGAATTGAATCCACACTGGATGGATGATTGGAAGATATGAACTGCATATAAAAAGCAATAAAAGGGGAAGATCTCAGTTCTGAGGTTTGAAACACTGTCTTCTATATCACAGCTGGAACAATCATGTGCTGAGATCATATGGCCATTATTACTTTTTCCTCTTTTTGTTATGTTCTTGAGCATATTAACCACTACTTGATCCATTATTTAATTAATTATTTGCAACTTTTCATGTTACATTTCCCCCTCATATACTATTACTCTCCCCTTTTTGTTCATATATGTTTATACTTTTTAACCAACCTTTCTTAATTCATTAAACTTGTGTGCTCCAAAATTGGCATATTCAGTGGTATATGGTCCTTAATGACTGATCACCATCACAATTTTTTATCCACATTAGTGGCAAACAAAAGTGAATTCCTTTACTTGAGAGAGGAGAATAAAGCCAAGGTCAAAACCTTTAAAAATAAGGAATCTCAAGGCATTACAAAATATCATTATATTAATTGAATGATACTTAACTTCCAATATCAGCAATTTTGTTTAGAGTACCAAGTGAGTCTAGGGGTGCCCTCTATTCAAATTTTAAACTGAGGGTATAGGTAGTATTTTAATTAAGGCCAATAACCTAATCTGAAATATATCTACTTTCAACATCGACGTGGTTCCGTTTGTGAGAACTAAAATGACAGTTTAACCTTGATTAATTAGAGACAATTCGAATACACAATTTTTGTGCAAACAAGAATTGTTGTTAAGGAAAGTGTGGTGCGCAAGAAACAAGAGTGTAGAAAGTGGACTCCAAATTGCATCACATGGCCCAAGAAAGAAAGCATCTGGTCTGAAATTTACGTATATAAGGACATCCCTCTGGTAAAATAATGCATGGCATGATCATGTAAAAAACTGTATCAATTTCTCTCCCTCTTCATCGTGCACGCGTCAAAGTTGTGGGGAATGTCATCTGGTTCGAGATCATTCATTGAGACAGAAACACGTTACATAACTTTGTCGAGTGATTTCGGACCAGGCTTCATTCCCCTCAGCTACATGCTCATCAACAAAGTGAAGAACTGGTATTTATGTTGGGTTGGTTGAGAATTGGATCAGCTACTATACTAGCAGGTAGGCATACTCAGGTGACTCACCGATACAACTCTTTCTTTTTCTTATTCTCTCTCTCCAATTCAAAAGCCTCTTATTGCTGATAATAATGGCAACTGTAATTACCGCATTCTTCATTGGATTTATGTACTTATGTCCCACTTACTGAGATTATGGCGTTATGAGTGGTTTCGATTTACAAGGGTGGAAAAAACAAGTGTTTGTATAAAACTATTTTATGTTTATAGGTTCAAAATTCATTGAGGACAACAGTTTCTGTTTGAAAGTTTGCTGATATATATATTTTTCTTAAATGTTGATTAATTTTTGGGCACATTTTGCTTTTTTTTTTTGAAATTATATTTTAACTAAGTTTTGTTAATAAATGTTTGAAAATGCACACATGACGACATATTAATGGAGGAAAGAAAGGTTTATTGTGACTTGAGAAGTAAACTTTGTCGACCTCTGTCAAAAAATTGTTCTCAAATATCATAATCTTTTTACTTTTTTTATCTTATGCATTCAACTTGGAATCATTATTAAAAAAATTTATATTACAGATAAATTTTCTTACAAACTTTTAACAAATTTGTAATAAAATACTTTTTCTTGCAATTTTTTAAAAAAATCTTAATTGGCAGGTAAATATTTCTTACAAAATTATAAAATTTATAAGTATTTCTTATAAAATTTGTTGCGAAAAGTGTTTTATACAAAATATTTTGCAAAAACATTGATAACAATTTTTTGCAATTTTTTTTAAAACAAATTTTTTAAGTATTTTCTAAAAAAAATCAAAATAAAATTGATACGAAATGTGAGTTGTTTTAGTTCTGAATTAAATGACTTCGGTGTTAATATTTTTGAAAAGTATATTTATTTCAAATTTAAAAGTGTCTATGAATTACCTTGTGTGACTTAATAATTCTTTTAACCGAAAAAAAAATCACTATTTTTATTGAAGATGAAAGACTTAATACAATATAGAAATCAAATAAAAAACATGGTGACTAGAAAATAATACAGGAAGTACGAATAATAATTTATTTGTCTTACTAAAACTAACTATATGATTCTACAAATTTTCAAACCTTTCTTATATTTAAAAAATAGGGTTCGCAAAATGGGATATTGTCTCGATTTTGTTTATTTTATTGTTGATTCGAAAAAATAAATTGAAATAGGTACATTTCTCATACTTAAAATAAAGTAATATCTCCGTAAAAACAAGTTGATAAATAAGTTTACTCATTTTATGTTTGGTTGAAATCAAAAATTGAATTTTGACTTAGGTCAATTTGATATGGACTCATTGTCACTTAATTCAAAATTAGCTTTTAATTCATCTGGACTTGGTTCTTTACTTGTTTTTGTTTGACTCAGGTTTCGACAACTTGGCTCACCTTGGTTTTGATTTGATTTGGTCTAACATAGATTTGTCTTAGCTTTGTTTGAAAATGACTTGGTCTACTCAGTTAAATCTGAGTTAATATTGACTTAGGCTGATGAGGACTAGTCTGACTCAGCCTAAGGTGAATCCAGGTTAACTAAGTTTGACCAAACCAACTTGAGTTCAATCTATTTTAGCTCTACCTAGGCTTACTGGCTTGGTCTCGACCCTAAATCAACGTGACGGGACAACCTAAGCTTGGCCTAACATGAATCTAAACTAACTCAACTTGAATTTGACGTAAACAAATTTGACCTAAAGTGGAAACATGTTAGTTTTGCCTTAAATGGATTAGGATGACTCGACTCAAGTTGGGCTTGAGTTTACTCTGGATGTGGACTTGGGTCATCTCAACCCTACATAGATTTGACTCAACTCAATTTGACTTATCTCAACTTGATTTGTGACCATTCCGACTAGACTAGACTTGGGTCCGACTTGACCCTATATGGCCTAATTCTGGTCAACTTATGTGCGACCTAACTCAAGGCTAGGTTTGTCGAGCCTAATTGAGATTTGGCTTGGTCTAGCCTAATATGCGTATGACTCAGCCTATCTTGCGTCTGATCCTAACTAACTTTTTATGACTTGGCTTTAATTCAACTTTATCTTGTAGGAATTAGATTCAACTTATCTAGACCATTCCTTACTTATGTCTACTTGACCTTACATTTGTTAACTTAAACTGATTTCAATTTATGTTGATTTGAAATCTTTTAAATTTAAAAATGATTCAATTTAAATTTAATTAAACGAGTTGTACTAATTCCAAAATTATAGATTTAAATTTAAAATAAATCTATATTTTAGCGACCAATGATAATTTTTATTCATAATAGTGACTATTTTAGTAATCAATAATTTTAATTTTGTAAATTGATATCTAAATTGGTTACTATAGTGACTAGCAACTTTTGATCACTAAAATTGGTTGTTAATAAGACCTTTTCTTGTAGTGTTTTCTTTAGTAGTTAAAACCTTGAAAGCTAAATTTTTATAAACTAATTTAGAGACTAATTATAATTTTTTATTCATAATATTAACTATTTTATATCAATAATTTTTTATTTTGTAGATTGATCACTACAGGGATTAACAATTTTTTGTGAGATCACTAACATTGGTTGTTAATAAATATTTTCTTATAGTGTATGCGTATTAATGTAAGAGTTATATATTACAATATTACATAAATTAATTTTCATATGAAAATTACTCAAATAGTTTTGGGCTTTTTTAATATGACAAAAAGAGGCACGATTGATATATAATTTAGACCTTAGGGTGTGTTCCTTTTTGACGGGTGAATATGGGAAATAGTGTGAAAATGAATTTGTGTAGATTTAAATAGATAAATTTTTGTGTTTTTTTGAGTGAATTTAGAAAGTAAAGTGAGTGGATTTATAGATAAATTTTATAAAATTTAGAGAGATTTGATTGATGTGATAAATAAAGTTAATTGTAAAAATAGATAGAATTAGGAAATTACTAAAATATCAATGAAAAAAGAGAATAATTTTGTAATTTGATGTTATAAAAATAATTATAATTAATTAATACAAATTAAAAAATATATATTAAAATTGTATGAAATTTTAAAATAAAAAAATTAAATTTTTATGAATGTAAAAAAAATTATACAATTAAATTTTAAACAAAAATTATATAAATAAAGTTAAAAAAATTGTAAAAAAAATGAGAAGCAATCAAAAACACGTGAAAATTGGATGGCACGTGATAAGGATACTATGGTAAAATCACAAGTTATCCCTTCAAATCTTCTCACCTTGATTAGATGAGGATCATCATACATCCTGCATTTTCATTCTTTGACTTCCACGCAAATCGCTGCATAGGAATACATGCAATCTCTCAAGTCTGTTCTCTCAAACTCCTCTCAACAGGACCAACCATGCATAGAAATACAGTGTTAGAGATTAACAAGATACATATATCGTGTAAGTACATTTAAAAGGAACGAGTAATGCAAAGCGAGTTTTTATTATCCATTTTAAGTAGTATCAGTTTTGGATTTCATTATAATAAATATATATATATATAATTAACCTACAATTATGAATTTGTATGAAAAATGATAATGTTTTATATTTCCAACAATGAGGAAACATTTTCCTTTTACATACGTATGACCCATAGACAAATGTGCATTGACGTGTCAATTTTGTAATCTATTCCAAACAAATATAACAATGAACAGAATAATAATACATTCTTAACCTATTTTTGTTATTAATTAATATTTATTAAAATTATGAACATCATTTATCATTTCAAAAGATTAATTTGGATTATTTCATGAGTTTTTTTGTAATTTTAAATTAATAAAATTATATTTAAAGACGTGTGTTGAAAAAATATGATGAAGAACTTCATCAAACAACTACAGAATCAAATCTTCAAAAAAAAGACAGTGTCAAAAGACACAAAATTCTCCTTCATTGCAGCTCCTGTGGCCTCTGGGTCTTTTGTTTTATGGGAGATATGCAGAAAGGTAAACTCGGAAAAATAAAACAAAGGAAAACTCAAGTCTCATGCGCATCTTGTAGTTGATTTGTTAAAATTTTTTTTCATTAGTTTTTTCTCTATATTTATTCATCAAAATATATAATTCCTCATGCAATGTGAATTGAATTACGATGGTTTTCTCCCCTCACTCCCCTCAAACTTGTTCAGATTATGATGTCAAACCCAGTTTTACACAGATCACCGTAGCCATTTCTGTGGGGTTGTTCTTTATCGTGATCTTTCACTTTCGTCTGAAACATTCTAGAGATCGAAAGATCATCCCACGTATAAGATTATCACGCGCAAGCCACGTCCCAAAGCTTGAAAGATTCTCGCATTACGTAGGTAATAATGTTTGTTTTTCCATTTCTTTTCGATTATATACATGGATCCACAAACATGTATATCGTTCTGAAATTATGTTGCAAATGTTATGTTGTTTTCTAAAGCAATAACAATAACAATAATTGGCTTGAATAAAATGTGCTTTATTATAGAAAAATGGTATAACTATCACCATTTTCCTTATTTGAAAGTTCTCTGATTCTGCAGCTAGGCAAATGGGGTTCAAAGACAGAAGATTTTGTCCCCATCTATGTAGATTAGCTTCTGAATACATAAGGAAATACGAGGGACTTGAAGATGATATATACGCCTTTTTTGAGAATGAACCCGATGCAGATTCACTTTATGTGAAACTGGTTGAGGAGTTTGAGAGATGCATTCTTAGTTACTTAGCATTTCATTGGAACTACGGTGACACAATTATGAGTCAGGTATTGTGATGCTTACTCATATAATAATTAATCTAAAATGGCTTATCTGTACAATACTCGGTGAAACCGTGTTTTCTTTCTGATTAATATGCAGGTGTTGAGCTCGGAAAACGAGCCAAAAAAGAAGCTCAAGCACATAGTTATGGCAGCAACTAGGTGTGTATTATTGGTATTATGTGGTGGTACTACCATTAAAACTAAAAGTTCTTCCAACAAATTCAATAAAATTTGTCTTTCTATCTATTTTATTCAAAACTTCTCCACATCACCTACCTTTTACTGAGTTGTTTTCTCCTAATCATATTTATTACAGTGTTACACACTCCATTAAACTTATCTCTTAAGCTCACCATGATAACAAAATAATAACTATAGTATTTTCTATTTTCCTTAAATTACTTCAGTTGTTGGTTCTTTACCGAAAACCCTACTAACATCAAGAGCTTCCTTAGGTTTACCTTTATTCTCATTCTTGTCTTAAAAAATTCATAAAAAGATTTTACCTTGGGAAAGTTTTCATAAGCTAGAATATAATCCAAATTTTACTGATTATGTGTTCCTTTTAGTGTTCTGGTGCATGACTGAAAAGATAAACAGTTTTAAACAATGCAGGTTTAGGGAAAAAAATAGTTTTTGCTTCTCATCACTTGAAAGGAAATATCCAAACCTCTGTTCAAATGCATTTGTTCATGTCAATTTAGTGGGATGAAATCCTACAAGTTAATGAAACAAGACTTATTCTCTATGGTTCCAAAAAAGCTGGATATTTGTAGTTAAATGATTTACAATTATCATTGTCTTAGATACAATTATATTAGGTTTGGTTGAGCTTAAATTTTTTTCTGAGGCAAATAATTTTGAATTACACAGAGAGCAAAGGTTCGAGAGACTTGCCAAGAATCTGAAGGTGGCTAGAGTTTTTAATACCTTAGTGGAAGAAATGAAAGCGATGGGAATTGCTACAACTGATGATTCTCAATGTACAGAGGTGATGGCTCCAGTAGCTCATAGCGATAGGAGCCCAGTGCTCCTTTTAATGGGTGGAGGCATGGGAGCTGGCAAGAGCACCGTGCTCAAGGATATTCTCAAAGAGTAAGTGTAAGACCTAGTTTGTTTAGTGTTTTCGGAAACGGTTTTTCATTTAGTGTTTGTATACTCAGCACATTTCGGCTGTTCAAAAATTTGTTCATGAACAAAGTACTCCAAGAAAACATCTACGTTGGTTTTTTTTTACATATTTAGGACAATTGTGTCTATATATTACGAAAATGATCAAGTCACCAAAATATTACTGATCATGAACTGAATTGTGTGGACTCATACGACTTTAAAAGCAAGGTTATGACGACTTTATATAACTTTTGTGTAAGTGTATGAAATAGTGAGACTTTGACTTGTCCATTTTTGTAAAATTTGAGCAAATTTGTCCTAGATATGTAAAAAATACTCATCTTTGTTTGTTTCCCTGTTTTCAACGATAATTTGTGCTAGCAATAGGTTTTAATTATGAATAAACGACAATGAACTAATGATGTTTGTCTGTAAATGAATTTTGAACAGACCTTTCTGGGCAGGAGCAGCCGGGAATGCCGTAATCATTGAGGCAGATGCGTTCAAAGAATCAGATGTGATCTACAAGGCCCTGAGCTCAAGGGGTCACCATGACATGATTCAAACAGCAGAACTGGTTGAGACTCTTTAATTTTCTGCTCTAGCCATTGCAATAAAAGTAGGAATTGGTAGATGTTAGTGTAGCATTATTCAATTCCAAATCTTTTGAAATGGTAACTTTTTCAAGTCCAAAGTGGTTCATCCACTTCACATTTGCATTGGATTGTTTGATTTTTCTTTCCAAACAGGTACACCAATCATCCACAGATGCAGCCTCATCACTCTTAGTTACAGCACTAAATGAAGGACGAGATGTGATCATGGATGGCACACTGTCCTGGGTGCCCTTTGTTGTGCAGACAATTACAATGGCTAGGAACGTTCACCGTCGACGTTACCGCATGGGAGCTGGCTACAGAGTGAAGGATGATGGAAGTGTAATTGAAAACTATTGGGAGAGAATTCAAGGCGAAGAGCCTGAACAAGTTGAAGGCAAAAAGCGAAAACCATATAGGATAGAGCTTGTTGGTGTAGTATGTGATGCTTATCTTGCAGTTGTTAGAGGCATAAGGTCATTTTCAAATTCTTCAATTTCTGATCAACATATTCATTAGTTTCACTTTGGAGATTAACATCTTAATTTGAATGTAAACAGGAGAGCTATCATGTGCAGAAGAGCAGTGAGAGTAAACTCACAGTTGAAATCACACAAGAGATTTGCTCAGGCATTTATGACTTACTGTCAACTAGTAGATAATGCACGACTATACTTCACAAATGCATTGGAAGGTCCACCCAAGGTACACATTTCCCTTTTCTTCTGCCGATAAAGTCAAATTTTTTATTTATTCGGTGTACACAAATTATTGATGCAACTGTTAGTCAATAACAAAATGGATCCCACCATTTGCCGAGAGAGAAATTTAGCCTCATGAATGAAACTAGTGTGTATCAGTAAGAGAGAGATAAACAAAGAAGAGTGTTTTTCTTTTAATCCATTGCATCAAAATTCACAGAAAAATATGGATATCTTAACTCAGATCTTATTGTTGTTAAATCATTATAGGATAGACATGTGATCGAATCTCTGATGACATGCTTAAAGGAACAATATTATCTACTGAGTAACGAACTATGTTGATCACAAGATGATAAAAGTATTTAAGACATGAAACTTTGACACAACAAACTACAAATGTTGTTATCCATGCATTAATCATTTGATTAATATTGGTTGAAGATCTATTTTGGTATTACTGAGCCCATAATTGTTGTAAAGTTAATAGGATGGAAAGACAGAGACAAGACACTGCTTGTTGATCCAGATGAGTTCGACTGTTTGAAGAGGCTTGCGAAGTTGAACGAAAATGCGAACTCCATTTATGAACTTTACAAGCACCCCAACCCAGCTTGTGAAGCTGGATCAGTATGGAAAGACATCGTATTGTCTCCTTCAAGGTTGAACATTCAACAGGAGCTCAAGTACTCCATCCAAAGAATTGAAAGCGTCAGATACAGCTTCACCCTTGAGTAACAGATCAAATTCTTCAACCAAAACCACCTTTCTAAAATCTCTCACTGCACACATTTCATGTTATACCCACCTTCATTACTTTACATGTATAAACAAATAGCATCTAGTGTTAATCTTACAGGATATTTTAATTTAATTGTCTTACACAAATTGAAACACACATTTCCTAAGTTAATGTTCAGATACAACTTAATGATCAAAAGGATAATTCAAACACCCTTCTGGGGCAGATTCTTTTATAGTTGAGAGTGAATCTTTATTGTGCTTTTAGACCCTTTTATTTTATAGAATTATTGGAAATATTTCGGAAAACAAGGACTAGTGTTTTTCATGTGGATATGAAAATCATTATGTTGTGGCTCATTCACTAAAGCGTTTTTTGTTTTTTTTTTTTTTTTTTTTTTTTTTTTTTTTTTTTTTATTTTTTAAAGTTTTTTTTTTTTTTTTTTTTTTTCTGGAAAATATCAGATTACATATGAAACATGTTCGTATGGAGCTAATCGGAACAATATTTAGTGATAAAGTCAATTTGTGAAAAGAAAATTATTACTTTCTAAATTCTTTTAATTTATGTTGAAAATTAATTTTAATTTATGGAAGACTATTCTAATTCTCTTTGTTAGGAGTTCTTATAAGGAAGTATATCCAAATTTAATAAATCATTAAAAAACTCAGAAAACTGAAATTTAGCAAAATAGATATCTATTACCATGCTTTGTCTGCCACAAAAATATAAAAGGAGAAGGGGAAAAAATGAAAGAAGAAAGATTATAGGAAAATGAAGGGAACTTTTATCAACTCATAAATGTATGGGTTGCAAAAAAAACAAAAAACAGAGCACACTTTCTGCAGACGAAAAATGTAAGTTGCACTTACCTTCAAAGCCAAAGGAAAAAGTGGTTCAAATTCGCATTAGTTTCTAAATTTTATTCAAGCAAAATTTCTTTCTCACACCGATTTTCTCTGCAACACGTTAAGTTCTCTTTTTTGCCTTAGAAATTTGCAGTCAATAAAATCAATTACTTTGAATTTCATAACAACGAAAAAGTAAACTCGTTTTATGAAAAAACCAATTAAAAAGCCATGTGTACCACGTAGGTGAGAAGTAACAACACATCATGAGCGTCAATGTTAAGTTTGTTAAAACTGATGTGTCTGATATAATCCAATCAAAAGGGATGAATTGATTATTTTGGTTTTTCAATGAATTTAAGGAAATCTTGATTACTATTTCTAATCTTTAAAACTCAGATCACCAGTTTTTAAAATTTATAGTTAATGGACTGATTTAATCAATTAGGAAACATAGAAGATGAAAGAAACAAAAGAGCACAATAATTTTTATACTTGTTCGATTCAAAATGAACAATAGAGTTACAATAGTCCAATCTTTTCCTAGGCAACCTGAGCTTAAGAGCATCCCACTAAATTAATAGAGTTACAAGAATTACAAAAGCATCTATATAATTCAAGACCCTAAAGAGTAAGGAGCTTGATCTACAAATCAAGAACTCCCCTAGATGCAATGCCTCCACACAATTGCACCTAGACCTTCACTCACACAGTGAATCAACAATGAACAAAAATACAATTCAAAAGAGAACAAGGAACGAATACACCTAATGGATGTGCAGATGTGACACTCAATCCTAAAGTCAAGTTTGACCCTCCAAGATTGAATCCATCATTAATCTTCTTGAATGTCCAATTGAATGATCTCCAAGAAAGCAAGAACTCTGTGAATCTCAATCTCAGAAAGATCTCTTCTTGATTCAGTTATGTGTAACCTTCAAATTGATTTTCAAATCTATTTTTAAATAAGAGTTCTGCTAGTGAGATTAGTAGATTAGGAGATTTACCGAATCAATTATCGTGGGTGAATTTTCACTACATCAGTACAGTGCCCTCTAATAGTCCATTAGTTAAATATTCAATCCATTAGTAAGTTCTGCATATGACATATTCAATAGATTGACAACTAATCTATACAACTCAAGCTTAGTTTACATGTAGTCCTAGATATGCATCACCTATACACAAGATAAATTCATGTCTAAATCTAAGACAGTAACAGTGATACAAAGACGTTGGACATCATCAAAACCAGCAGCTTTATAGTATTAAGTAGACTCCCCCTTTCAATAAAGTTTACGGTTTTTAACATCCCACTAATGGAGGGATGGAGGGATTAGCAGGCAAACATAATTAATGAATAATTAAGAATCCAAATGCATGAATTTTTTAGGAGCTAATTAGCCCGTACACCAATCTTTCAAGGACTATAATTTGGAAAATTATCCGTTAATATTACCTTATAATATTAATAAAAAACTTTTAAGAAGAAAATAAATATTTTTTTTATTTGAAATTATCATGTTAATTAAACAAGTTATCTGTTACACATTTTAATTTCAAACACTAAATACTCCAAAAACACCAGTTGAATGGATATTTGATATAATTAAATGCTTGTTTAGATGAATGATGATTTGAGAAGGGACTCATCAATTATAGCATAAAGTTACATACAATAAACCTGTGTAAAATTCCACACAAGTGAGTGTTCTAGTATTTGTTAAATAAATTAAGCTATATACTCTAACAAAGACAGGTCTAGTATCTACTCTTTTTAAAGTCTTTTGATACTATCTATCGTGACTTTTCTTGCTTGCAAACTGATAAACAACAAATTGCAAAGAAAAGATAATTGAACCAAGAAAAACACTATACTCAACCTTGTTGACACATAATGTCCTTTGTCATATAAACAATGAGAAAAATGTTGTCCACCTTTTCTTTTTGTGTTTTCTTCATTTATTATCTAGAATCTCTATTATAGTTAGTTGGGGAGTCAAGTACAACATTGTCACCCTATTTTTGAGGAAAAAATGCTACGAAAACTTAATTGATTATTGGAAATTATACGGTTTATTAGGACATACAAGAATAATGTTACCTTCGAATAAGTGGTGCCAAAATTATCTTCAGAATCTTATTTATCTACAAAACTAAAAAAGTCTTTTTTTTTTTCTTCATGGATTTTTCAATATAAAGTACTAGTCTAGAACTTTGTAGTTTTTCTTTTCTGTTCATATTTATAAATGGGTTCAGATAACCTTATACCTATGTTTTTTATGTAGAGAGATAGAGGATCCATGTCCTGAAAGCTCCAGAGATTAAATATTACATCTTTATAGATACGAATTATAATAAGTTTCCCAGGTTCATTCTCATATGAATCATTAGAATGTGAAAAATAAATCTGCTCTTACGTTAACTTTGGTGTGGTGTTTTTGTTTGTGGTAGCCACGCATGATGTCCCAGTGTTGTTAGAATCTAAAACCCCAAAGCGTGGTGGAGTTTTCAACGTCAGAGTCAGTAGTGTGGCCCACAAAAGCCCAAAGTCCTAAACCTAACGTAATGGGAACCAAAGCAAGTTCAAAGTTTGGGCATAGCCGCCGCATGTTCACATTCACAAGTCACAACCACGCTTTTGCAGTTTTCTTACGTTTTCCACGTGCTTCCCCTCCCAGTCTTCCATGCCTAGCTTAGCGACACACTACAATTCCATGCACTTCATCATTTCTCCTTTTTTTTTTTCTTTTTTTTTTTTCTTTTTTTTTTCTTTTTTTTTTTATTGGTAGGGT
>Ga0214544_1008448_pt1 | contig 17113 bp, 9 predicted proteins | sample CNSS3metaG_FD_160074 | JGI IMG/M metagenome (GOLD analysis project Ga0214544, IMG submission 160074) | Root nodule microbial communities from cowpea collected in UCLA plant growth center, Los Angeles, California, USA - CNSS3 | ecosystem: Host-associated > Plants > Roots > Nodule | place: USA...
AAAAATCCCAGGCTAGCCCCCGCTTCGAGTCTAAGCATCTCTTGACTCATCTGTCAAATCATCTGCTCCCGGATAACAAGTTATCCGATCATCGCCACACACACACAGAAAGGGTGAGCTATGCACAATATATATAAAACAAATACATGAAATAAATATGCCACCCATTCCGAAAATAACATAAATAATATTTCATGCTTTTCAAATAACCCAACCATGACCTCATAGTCATTTATGAGTCATATCCATGAACTAGGTCTTGGGACTTCACTGTGCTCCCACGAAACTAACTCATTCCCGGTCCAACCCTATGAGCCTATCCCACTCATAGTCCTGCCCTACAAACTCCTCGCCTGTAGTAAATCATCCAAGTCTCATACTTGGACCTTGGCACGCACGCAATCACCATGCTATGGACTCCTCGCCCAATAGTAGCCGACGGGAACATAACAGTTCCTTGCCCATCGTGCACCCGACACATGCAATCACCATACTAAGGACTCCTCGCCCATTAGTAGCCGACGAGAACTCAACCAGTTCCATGCCCATCATGTGTCCAACCATCAAGCACATCCCATATCCCTATTTGGACTTAGTCCTTCAAGCCGAAAACATCACCACACATGCCTATACTTTCTATGCTTAGGAAAAGTAGTCATATCAGACACACAAGTTCACACAAACATGAGAAATTCACATAAAATCGCTTAAGCCAAGGACACTCGCCCAAGCTAAGCCCTCAACTTCGTTTAGGCTAGCTCACCTCGCCTGAGCAAGCTTAAAACAACAACAACAACACGTTATCTCGCTTAGGCGAGATCCCCTCGCCTGGGCGAGCTATAACATCGCTCAAAATATCACCCACACCTTGCCTAAACGAGGATTCACTTAACCAACATCATTTCTCATCGTGACCTCGCTTAGGCGAGTGTCTCTCGCATGAGCGAGAGAATAAGTCGCTCAAAACACCAATACCTCTCGCCTGGGCGAGATGTCACGCTCAAAGCACCCAAGTTTCCTCGCGACCTCGCCTAGGCGAGCCATTCTCATCTAAGCGAGACTAGGCGTCGCTCAACTCTGAACTAGGTCGCCTGAGCGAGCAGCGCAAACCACACCAGAAACGAGGTTCTGCAACTCTCACTTAGACGAGATAGACTCGCTTGGGCGAGACTTGCAGAGTTTCCTCTATGTGACACACACAGTTTACCCAAAACAATGCCAAACCACACCCAAAAATATACCACAAAACATTCAATCGATACCAACGCAATTGTAATGGCAAGTAGTACTCAGAACCATGCTTTCCACACATCTAGACAACCACATTCGAATATACAATCATCAATAACCTGAAATATCAAAACCCTCATCCCACAACATATTACCCATACATAATTATGCACCCAACCTCAAATACTCCAATTCCCAATCACAACACATAAGGTACGAATTTTCCCAATCAAACAGGAACCAATTGGGACTCAAAATCATAACACTTAACAGTTTATTTACATACACAAAGTACAGCTCCCCTAACCTGAACTTCTTGATTCAATTTGGGGAAAAAGAGAATGTTCCTTTGTTTCCCACTCTTTTGTTCCAATACCCTCCCAATTCAGCCTTCAATTCTCTTCTCCCACTCTCAGAACTCGTGCTCCTCTCGAAAGCCAATTACCAGCACTGCCAAAACCCTTCTTTTCCCTTAAAATGGCCTTTTATAGGTGTCTTAATTAAGGGTTTAAAGGTTAAAACGAAAAATGGGCTTAATTATGTTTTTAATTTTCTTATTCATAGTTAACTAAGGTTTTTCAGCCCTTTGGCTACTCCTCCATCTGATTTTTACCTTTGCCCTTTCAACTCCACTCCAAGCTAGAATTAGCAAAAATAAAGCCTACTTTATGCCCAACAAGGTTTGAACTCGTGACCTTCCACTCATAAGAACAAAGCATAACCATTATGCAAAATCACATTTGGTGATACACTCCAATCAATGTAAGTTTACAATACCAATTCCATATTCATACATATTATTAAAAATCAATAATTAAACAACAACACATAAATGGCATACATAGGACTCGAACCCAAGTCCTCTCACACAATCAAAGTACTCTCAACCATATGAGTTAGCACTTTTCCACGCCATATCAAACAACATTTAATGCCATAAAGGCTCTTTCTACCCGCATTTATTAATTAATTAATTTTCACGGGTCTTACACCGAGGAGATAACTTCTTAGAAAAATAAGCGATTGGGTGCAGCCCTTGACTCAACACAACGCCAATACCCACTCCAGATGCATTAGTGTCCACAATAAAAAGTTCTTTAAAATTAGGAATTACTAAAGCGGAGCTAAAATCGTCACTTCCTTGAGTTTCTCAAAAGCTGTTGTAGCAGCCGCAAACCATAGAAAAGAGTCTTTCTTTAATAATTCAGTTAAAGGCGCATAGCATAATTCTTTACAAATTTTCGATAATAGCCCATGAGCCTAAGAAATCCTCGAAGTTGTTTGAGATTGCAGAGTTGGGCCAATCTGTAATAGCTGCTAATTTCTGTGCATCCATGGCAACTCCATTACCCGACAAAATATGGCCCAAATATTCAATTTTTGTAACACCAAAGGAACATTTAGAGAAACGAACATACAATTGATGTTGTTGTAAGAGATTGAAAACCATCTTGAGATTAGACAAATGATTAGTCCAAGTGGAACTATACACCAATATATCATCAAAAAACACTAACATCATCCTCCGCAACAATCCTTTAAAGACTTCATTCATTAGACTTTGAAAAGTGGCTTGGGCATTTGTTAACCCAAATGGCATGACAAGCCACTCATAATGACCATGATGGGTGCGAAAAGTTATTTTGTATTGATTTGGCTGGATGATGTCGTCCTCCAACATGCCATTAACCAATTTCTAAATCTTCTATGTTTGACTATGCAGATAGTGATAAGGCTTGACCTTTACAGGACCAGTTCCCGCGAGCAAGGGAATAAAGTGATCGTGGGACCTAGGAGGGGGCAAAGAAGTAGGTGTAGCAGAAATGGAACCATAAGGACGAAGCAAAAAGGCTATCGCAGGGTCTATTTCATCCGAAAATCGAGACAATGGAAATTAGTGTGAGTTAGAGTATACTAAGTATAGACTAAAAAACTCTGCTATGGCATTAGTATTCAACATTTTTCGAATATGGTGTAGATGAGCCTGAGTAGGAAAGAGATCCACGTCACCCTATAAGGTGATAAATGTTCCTTTATGCAAAAATTTCAACTAGAGTGAAGCATAATAAAAAATGTGAGGTCCAATTATTTTCAACCACCAAGCCCCCAAAATTAAATCAGCCCTGACACTGGCAACAAGAATACAAGTAATTGAAAGTCACGTCCTTGCACCTAAATAGACAAGTCATTAATAATTCCTTTTACTGCCATATTGTTCATGTTACCTACCATCACCTTAAAGGATGATACTAGTTCAATAGGAAACTTGAGAAAATATGTTATCCATGGTTGTGAAAAATTGTCAACGCTTCCTTCATCTACCAACACTCGAATAAGTAAGCCATGAAGAACAACCATGAATCGAATAGTACCAACTCCCATACCCCCTTCAAAGTATTTAAGGAGAAATGATGATCTGCACCTAACACAACACCATCTAGAGGTACAGTCCCCACATGATCCCCTTGAGGGCTTGCATCTGGGTTGACGTCCTCCTCCATGTGAAACAACAAATACTGTCGATTAGGGCATTGATGATTGAATGTGAACTTTTCATCACAAAAGTAACATAATCCTTTCTCCCTTCGTAACTACATCTCCGTAAGAGACATCCGTTTAACATTGGCATTGGGGACAAGAGGAGTGGAAGGTGTAAGTAACAAAGGTGGCAAAGTGGCGGTAGCTGGAGATTGTTTTCCAATGCTAGGAGCACTACGGCTGGATAAAACTGGAGAGTATCGAGGAATCGAATTCGAAGGTGGAGAAGGAGCCATGGGTGCATATTTCTCTTCATACAGTTTAGCGAGAGATATAACTCAAATAATAGAGGCAAGAGATTGGACAAGAACTTCGCGACGACTATCTTTAGTCAAGCCACTAGAAAAATAGCTCAACAAAGCGGCATCGGATAATCCCAAGGAGCTATTAGCTATAGACAAAAATTTGAGGTAATATTCAAACACGGTACCCACTTGCTGGAGCTTAAACAATTGGGCCATGGGACAATCAAACAAAGGGCCCAAATTGAGATTCCAGGGCAGATGTGAGCGCAATCCATGTCGAAACAACATTCAATTTCTGCAACATTTGAAACCATGGAATAACCTCCTTCTCAAAATGAATGGTGGCAATGTCAACTCTATCGATATCAGGAGTATGATGATAAGTAAATAACTTTTCAACTTTGAATATCCATTCTAACGCTGGTGTAGTGCCATCAAAATGTGGAAATCCCAATGAGATATCTTGCCCCCGAAAAGAGGGAGTATGCGTCGAGTTAACGGAAAGGGAACCCAAGTTCGAACACCAATCGACTAAGATTGAGGCTGAAGCAGAAGGTCGAGAGCTTTCTACATTTGATCCATACGATCCTGTTGAGCCATTTGCAATTGAAAGGTCACTTCGCCTTGTGATTGATCACGCAACTCAATCACACTCAGCAAGCATCTAAGTTCTTCACCTTGATGGGCCACTTGCGCTTGCAATTCTTTCAAAGAAAGCACCAATGAAACAGAAAAACTATTAAACCAATGAAATCAACTTTGATAATATTGAATCAATCCACAAAACAACAAAACTTCTGTCAAAGAAGAAGAAAATATTTTAGTAGTAAGAAGAATTTCAAAAAGAGAATATAGAGAGAGTTTGTTATATTTTTCCACTACCCTTTCTCATTTTATGAAATTTGCTAAATAACCACTTTTGTTGCTCTACCTATTACTTCTTCTTAATTCCCAATTTCCATGAGATGTTGTCACGTGTTGTACAGCTGTAACAAATTTTGTTTTCTCATTTTCCCTTCCCACGCTTCCTTCACATGTTATAGTTAGGATTTGTGGTGGTGGGATAGTTTCACGTTTGCATGATGTGGTTCTCCTTTCAATCTTTAATGAAGTTTGTTAGTTAGGTGATTATTAGACGTGCATGAGTTTTGGGGTGGTCTTGGGTTCATTCACTTGGTAGCCTAGCACATTGTTTTCTCATTTTCATTTTCCCTATCTTAGCACCTAAACTGTTAGTTGAGAAGACGAACAAGCAAACCAAAACCCTCCTTGTGGCTCACAGTCCCTGATAGCTTGGGTGAAGTTTCTTTGTATTTTTAAAAGCCATTAATCTTAGTATAATATTATTAGGTACCACAACGTTTGTTTTCCTTTTTGTTTCATTCACAAATCATGATGAGTAGTTGGTGTAAGATTGGTGCAGTGGGGTTTCACGTTCAAATGGTGAGGATTTTTGGTTAGAATGAGTTTATGTGAGTGTGGTATTGGTTTGTTTCCAATGTAGTGTAGTAATGGTTCTACATGGGTTCACGGTGCAATTTCGGTGGTGCTTGGGAAAACCATGGAGTTCACGTGCAAAAATTCTAGTTTCTTCCCTTGGTTTTTGAGTGCAGCCTTACACAATTCCTTGGGTCTCTTTTCTTGTGTGCATTTGGTTCTTTAAAATAACTTTTAGTTAGTTTTGGTTCTTTGCATGAATGGTTTTTATGTTGCAGCATAGCCTTCACATTTTGTTTTGGTTTCCCATTGGCCTAATCCTTTACCTATTTTAGACTTAGTAGTGACGTGACTTTTGCATAGTTGTGGTAACTTTTGGTTCATTCTCACTTTATGTTCACACTGTAAAGTATAGGGATTTAATTTTTTGGTCAATCATTTTTGTTGTTTCTTTTCATATGTATTAATTGGTTGAAGACCATGGACCCCAAATGCATTTGTTTTTCTCTTTCTTTGAATTTTCGGTGCAAATCAAACTTGAATGTATTATTCATCTCTCTCTTAGAATGTAGTCCACTTTTAGCTTAGTGGGACCCATACCATAGTCTTTGTGATTAATTTTTCCATGTTCCCTACTTGTGCACCATGTGATATCATTAAAGCTATGTATGGACCACTATATTTTATGGGAAATGATATTTTAACTCCCAATTTAACTCTCTGACGTTTCATTTACTTTTGAAATTTTTTATTTTTGTAAAAGGCACGAAAAAGGAAAGCGTTTTACAGTAGTGGGGTGCAGAGAGAAAAAACACCTTTCCAAATATGCAAAGACCATTCTATTAGTTTTGAAATGGTTGAAATGCCAAGAAGGGGGGAGGTTGAATTAGCTAGTTAAAAATTTAGGCTATCTTTGCAAGCTAAAAAACACCTTTAATTGAATCAATTAGATCACCAAGTTAGGATGCAAAAGGTATTGGACAATATACATTCAGTCGATCAAAAACAGAGTTAACGGATTGATTTTACTAAACAGATTCTGTTATGCTATAATCAATCGATTGAAACAGAAAAACAATTGATTGAAATACTGGGAAAAATGAAGAAATGAATATTCAAGTGTTAAACCAGAAACAGTGCACAAGAATGATCAAGACAAGTTCTAAATGATTATACAAACATGCCCAATGCTGCAGATGTCATGAAAACATGCAAGAACATGAAAAAGATGATTAAAGCACAAGTTCTTGAAACTTTAGAATTAATATGCAAGAGAGAAAGGTTAGAGAAGAGAGGAGACCATGAGATTTTTATATTGGTTCACTCAAACCTGAGCTACATCCAGTTTGTCAAGACAACCTGAGCTTGACTTTGCACTATTTCAAAAGATTTACAAAGTATCCACCCTTACACTTCCAAAATATGCAAAAACACCATAAAAGACTCTTGAATCACACAAGAGACACACAACACAACAAGAACCCTCTTGCAGACCTAGAAAACCACGAGGCACACACACAAAGCTTAAGAAAGATCAAACCTTAGTGGTAGCACAACCCAGCCTACCACAAACAACTTTCTCCAAGCTTCAAACCAAGCCAAAAGCTCCAAGAATTGATCTAAGATCAATCTTCAACTGCTACAAGTTGTATGATCACGAAGGAGAGAGTTTCCACAAGTTTCCATAACAAATTTGTGCTAAAAAATGATCAACTTACCTCTCTTTCGAAAATCACAGCTTTTATAGTCAAACTGCAATTGAATTTGTTGTAGTTTAAGACTAATGCAGCCAACCTTTTAATATGTTGAAAAATCATTCAACAAATTAAAGGACATACCAAAGACCAAATACATCTAATTAATGCTACAAGGTCTACAATATGAATTACAAACTTCAAATACACTTTCTTAATGATGTAACTATGTGGAAAGCACACGTTCCAGCCTTGATCAACATGAATACCATCAAATCTCTTTTCCTTATGAATGAAGGCTTCATTCCAATGGTAATGGCTTCAAGATAGTTCAAAAGTGCTTCATTTAAACTTCATCAAATCTTCAAGAAGCAAACCACCTTGGCTTCTCATGTCAACACATTCTATGCTTTTAGGGTTACAAACCAATAACTTCATAATAAATCATCTCTCAATTTTAATTTAATTCATACTCATTTGTATTAAAATTAAAATAAGGATATTTCGGTATTCATAATATTATTCTTTTTTTATTACATTAATTAAATGTATATTTCAAGATTTTTACTCATTTTTATTCTATTTAAGTAACTTCACTTTCCACTTCTTTTTTTTTTTCATCTACAAATTTTTATATTTTTATTTAAAAAAAACAAAAATGATTTTGGTAAAGTAGTTTGATGGGAAGAAAAAATTGAATTTATTATTTTTGCATTAATTCTCCTCAATCCAGCATTATATTGGTAAACATTTAATATAATTCATCACTATAATTGTGAGGGTGTGCAAAATCTTAGATCAACACTTAATACTACATTAGTAAACATTTAATATTTTCATTGATAACATGTATGTAATGTGGCATTAGTGGATCAATTATCTCACATGTCATGTTAAATATCTTTCAATTTTAATTTAATTCATACTCATTTGTATTAAAATTAAAATAAGGATATTTCGCTATTCATAATATTTTTCTTTTTTTATTACATTAATTAAATCTATATTTCAAGATTTTTACTCATTTTTGTTCTATTTAAGTAATTTCACTTTCCACATCTTTTTTTTCATCTACAAATTTTTATATTTCTATTTAAAAAGAAAACAAAAATGCTTTTGAAAAAGTAGTTTGATGAGAAGGAAAAATTGAATTTATTCTTTTTGCATTAGTTATCCTCAATCTAGCACTACATTGGTAAACATTTAATATAATTCATAGCTTTGATTGTGAGGGTGTACGAAATCTTTAATGCAGGTCCACACTTAATACTACATTAGTAAACATTTAATATTTTCACTAATAACATGTCTGCAATGTGGTAGTTGTGGACCAATTAGCTAACACAAAATTTGATCATGTTAAATACCTTTCATTATACCTTATTGAAGTGGTATACATATCGAAACCCTTACCATATTGCACTAGTTGTGAGGGTGTGCAAAATCGTTAGCTTAGGTCAACACATAATACTACATTCATTGATAAGCATTTAATATTTGATCAGCTTACATGTTTGTAATGTGGCAACTATGAACCAATTGTCTCACACAAAATTTGATCATGTTAAATATGTTGCATTAGACCTTATTGAAGTGGTCTCATAGACTACAAGTAGGCTATATATTACCATATAGCTCTGATTGTAAGGGTGTACAAAATCTTTAATGGAACTCAACACTTAATACTACAGTGGTTAACATTTAATATTTTCACAAATAACATGTCTGTAATGTGGCAGTTGTGGACCAATTATCTCACATGGAATTTGATCATTTTAAGTATGTTGCATTATACCTTATTGAAGTTGTCTCATTGACTATAAATGGGCTACATATTGAAACCCTTACCAAAGTGCACTAATTGTGGGGTGCAAAATTTTGACCACAGGTCAACACTTAATACTACGTTGATAAGCATTTAATATTTTCATAGTTACCATGTTTGTAATGTGACAGTTATGGATAGGGATGTCAAAACTACTTGCGCCCGTGGGTATCCACGGATAAAATCTGTGGTAAATAGTTGGATCTGCAGGTATTTATTATCCGTAGGTGGCAAATAAAGGATATTTTGATACCTATTTATGAAACGGATCGAGTGCGAGTACCATACTATCTATACCCGCAAAAAATTAAAATTAACATTAATTTATATTTTATTAAGTTAAATTTAATTAAAATTAAAATTTAATTTATATTTTTTTATATTGAATTTAATTAAAATTAAAATTTAATTTATATATTAATTTGAGATCTTTTTTGTAATTTTATTTAAAGTTTATTTTAAAAATTTATATATTTTTTTAAATATTTGTGGGTATCCACGGCTATTCGCAATAAAATATCCTCAAGTAATTTTTAGATGAGTACCTGCATAGGTATGGGGTGGGTTGCGTGTGAATTTTTTTGTTGAGGTAGACACTATATGTGTACCCAAACAATTATGTTTTTCATTTTTTTTTCTATATTTATTATTTTTCCTTTATTTATTCTTATCCAAATAAACTATAGGCTTAACTAAGCTAATGATGAAATTAATGTAAATGTAATAGAAAGTACCTATTTAAATTAGTCTAAATTCTACAATCTGTAATGATATAAAAGTCATCCTTCATCATTTCTTGTGTACTTACTCGCTCTGTCAAAATGATGAAATCATATATTTAATTTCACTTATGTTTATCTTTTATCTTTTATTTTATTTTTATTTTTATTTCTTTCTCTTGTCTTCTTGAATCATAAAGTGACTTTGGTTCAAAGGTATAAAATATAATTTAAAACATGTATGTTAGAAAGTCTTATCTATTTAGAAGAAATTGAGATTAAAAATTACTTATATGTATCTTTCTCTTTCGGCTTATGGAATAATTTTTAAAATAAAATCGCGATAGAGATATATAACTTAAAAAGAAACAATAACTTAAATATAATAATTAATTTAACAACATTATTTTAAGACTAAACAATCAATTATTATCTTTTATCTTATATCTTATGTAATAAATTTAATCAAAATAAGAATAATTTTCATTATTTATACTAGATAATTCTATTTAAGTTGAATAGAATATTATCCATATTAAAAGGTTAGATAGTATATCATGTTCCATCTTAAATTCATATTTAATACAAAACTACATCAAACTTAATGAGAAATTTCCATGGAATATAAAAAAAAGTATTGATGTATAGTGGAGTACTTGAACAAGAGAAATAATTTGAAGGTACCAATTTCTATGCTTCCTCCAATCTCAACTTTCATTATTAAACAAATCAAAACGCTTTCCTTTTCGTGTGAGATAATTGAGATAAAAACCTTGAAATATAGATTTAATTAATGTAATAAAAAAATAATAATATTATGAATACCGAAATATCCTTATTTTAATTTTAATATAAGTGAGTATGAATTAAATTAAAATTGAGAGATGATTGATTATGAAATTATTGGTTTGTAACCCCAAAAGCGTAGAATGGTCTCTGCATATTTGGAAAGATGTTGCTTCTCTCTATGCCTCACTACTGAAAAACGTTTTCCTTTTTTCGTGCCTTTTATAAAATAAAAAACATTCAAAAGTAAATGTCACGCCAGGGAGGTAAATTGGGAGTTAAAATATCATTTTTCATATTTTATTTGTCAACATCAATTTTGTCAAAAATAATTTTCCTATTAGGTATTCTAACATATACAAAACCTATGCCCATATGGTCATGCGACAAGAGGAGTGTATGTGGCTGCACCAAAGAAAACTTACGTCTATGTTGTCCCATCACAACTACAATTTGAAAGCCAAAGGTTATAGCCAACGAAACTCACATACTACACCACTAAAAAATGAAATAAAATAATTCCTAAGCATGTTATGGCTCTTATAATGCAACGAAAATTCTAGGAAAAAGAAATTCAAAGATTAAACACCATGCTACACTCTTTAATAAAAAGAAAGAAAAACAACTTGGTTGGGTATGCACTGCACCACTATGGGAAAACAATAAAAAAGAAACAAAATCAACACAAGGTGAAACACTGCAACAAGAATAGAAACGTGACTCTAACCCAAGCTAGTTTGGCCATGCAACACGTGAATTAATACACAAAAGAACATACTATAAAACATAGAACCATTTGTTAGGCTGCACTAAACCTTATTTGCCTGTATAGATGTTCTTATAGGATACAATTGTACTTCACAAGTCTAATGAATTGCTCTAGTACTCGGTTGCTGGTTTGATATCTTCCTAATCCGATGAAGCTCCAATGACAGCGCAAGGGTGCCTACAAAAGACACTTTAATGCTTAAGTTAGCACTGGTATGTAAGGGATTCAGAGAATATTTTAATGCGTAATCAATGCATAGAACAATGTGCTATTTATACCCCATTTTACTTGTGGGTCCTACTTGGAATGAGCTTTTGGGCCTAAAATACCTCTTTTAACTATTACTGGATCCAGTGGCAGTGAGTGAAATTACAAGAAGAACCCTCAATAGTTACTAGTAGGCAGCTTATGAGTCAATATGGACAGATACTGTATACTTATGGGTGATCCTAAGTATACAATATCTAGTAAGCGGACATGTGGGATTTGAGGGTTGGATACTCTTGGGCCCCCTAGTTAGTTGAGTGGATATGGATGATTATTGTAACACCCCAATTTTTGGGACGTCATGGAATGTTAGAAATTTTTTGCGTTTAACATTGAAAATGTACTAATAAAAACTTTTAATTTAATTTAAATTACATAGTTCACACCACCACTTTGTCAAAAAAAATTCCAATAACATTTGCGACCCAAAGAAACTTACATACTTTCTAGTATTTGATTTAAAACAATTAAATAAATTATAAAATCTCCCTAGTTCACCCTAGCCTCTCGTCGATCTACTCCATGCCAAAAGCATTTGCATTATCATCCGCTCTCGTATAACACACACGTTATACGATCATCGCACATACAACAAACACACAAACAAACAAATAGGGGTAAGCTAACCATAAACAATGATATTCATAAAAGAAATTCATAAATAAAAAATGTCCAATAATACTCAACCTCACATTCAAGTAACACTTAAGCATTATGATCACAATCAATCCTTGGTTTGAACACAAAAACCCCAAAATCCAAACAATCATACCAAACCAAACATAGCATCACAATCATTTAAAATCTTCAAACATAGTGATCATAATCAAGCTTTGGTTATCCGCGGCCTCTCACCCCTCAACAACATCTAGTTTTCTAGAATAGATGGTTTGATGTGTCCCACTATTACAGCCAGACTGTCTCCCTTATTCCTCAAGGAATTATGACTAAAAACGTCGATGCATCGCACATCGGGCACTATACTTGCAAAGAGCCGAAATAAGGTGAAACATCTTTCCCCTCCCCACTGCTTCACACAGGCGAGAGGGTACAACACTCGAACCAATCCTCTATCATTGCTTCACACAAGCGAAGATGAACCCTTTCCATTGCTTCACACAGGCGAAAGAGTCTTCATTGGGTTCCTAGGTACAAAAAACATCACACAATATTTAATTCCACCAAGAGCTTTTAAACAAGGCAAAACACTTACAACATGCAACATATGAGAAGTACATACTGCCAACAAAAATACATACCATTACATCATGCATGGGAAATAAACCATAACATAAACCCATCAACTTATCAAATAATACATTCATACAATGAACCCAACGAGTGACATTCATTCAAAAACAGTATAAAATCACACTTAAGTAATTATCCTCAAACCACCATTTAAACTACATAACCATGCAACCCATGAAAACCAAGAAAAACCATCAATCACATGACCCATTTATTCATGTCACTCTCCCACCGTGAATTACATCCTTACACACCTTCATGCCTCAACATCCTCACTTACATCTCTCTCTCTTGGAAAATAACTAATTCTTATAATTTTTATCCAATCCAACTTAACAACACATTATGCAAACAATTTGAGATTTTAGAAATAAAACTGCAACTTGTGTAAAACTCCAAAAATTATGTATTTATATTCAAATTAAAGATGATTGAATCAAGAATCAAATGCCACAATAACCAACTTAATTGATTAACTATAGAGAAAGTTATGCACTAAACAAGCAACAAAGGTAATGTTGTCAAAAACCAAACTACAAAGACCTTGCGATAAAAATTGCTCTCACTATAGAGCTCCGATTCAAGATTCGATAGGTCAAAGTCAAGAACTATGTGTTAAAAATTAGCTGTTAAAAATTAGCTGTTAAAATTTTAGCTCGATCCAACAGTTAACGAAGTAGAAACCTTCATTTTACGAAAAGTGTGCAATGCAGGAAAATGGGTAGCGCCATACCATATGCTTCTTTGTTGTGAGATTTTGACTTGTTCCACTGCACAATTTGGTATCTTACACTTTTATCTTTTCAAACTCATTTCAAACTGGTTTATAGATGATACCAAACTAAATAATTACAACAATCAATATCTCTCATTCCAATTGCATTTTAAACTACCTAAAATTCTCTAACCCATACATACCCAAACATGAAATTCATCCTCATTCAATGCAATCATCAATCAAACATACTCAACACTTTCTAGAAAAAAAAATAAGTACACTCTATTTAAAAAAAAAACAAAGAAGGAGTTCTAACTTCCCTTACACATGCATGTTTTTCCTGTTTCATCCATCAAACAAACAAAAAGAAAAACAAGAGAAGAAAACAAGGTTGGCTTCCCCTACACTACACATCAATGCTTTTCAAACTTCATTCATCAAGCAAACAACAAGAAAACAATATAAGAAAGCAAGGTTGGCTTCCCCTAACTGGACTTGGTTCTTCACTACGCGTTCCTCCCGGAGCCTCCTCTTTCACTCTCCATGTTTCTCCAAATCTCATTCTCTCCCTCTTATCCACCTCCTCTCCCACATTTTAGAAACCCTAAAGTGTTTTATCCCTTCTCCTAAAATCCTATCTTTTATTTTCATCCCTAATATTTTTCTATTAATATTCTAGAAGATAAATATAATATTCTTGGCAATTTATTTTATGGCAGCAAAGATTTTTAAAAGATAAAACGCACCATGTAAATGACAACCACCAAGCCAAATGTTTTCTCGTATCATAATACGCACCAATTGATTATATTCACTTATATTACATATTTAATATTTCCATAAAATAATTAAAATAAATAAACAGCATTTAACTTAAATCAATCAATTAATTATTTCATATTTCATAATTTAATAACCTAATTAAATTAAATAAATCAATAATCTTAATCAAGCCATTAATTTTTTCCATGTGTTTTCCTTTAGTCTAATTTTTCCTAGGTCTTACAATTACCTCTTACTCATGCAGCTTCATAGTGTATTGTTCATGTAGGTTTCCTTATTGCTTGTCAGTTGGATGCTTTAGGCCGCCTACTGCGTACTAGTATATTCCTCAATATAGGGTGATCAATATAAGTGTTGATAATCGTTTACTGTGTACCAAGAGTTTTCTTAGTACAGAGTGAGCGGCCTCGAAGATTGTTCATGGTTGCTTAGTCTCTACTAAGGGATTCCTTAGTATAGAGTAAGCGGCCTTGAAGGTTGTTGATGACTGCTTACTGTGTACTAAGAGAATCCTTAGTACAGAGAAAGCGGACTTGAAGGTTGTTGATGGCTACTTACTGTGTACTAAGGGATATCTTAGTACAGAGTAAGCGACCTTGAAGGTTGTCGATGGCTGCTTATTGTGTACTAAGGGATTCCTTAGTACAGAGTAAGCGACCTTGAAGGTTGTTGATGGATGTTTACTGTATACTAAGGGATTCCTTAGTACAGAGTAAGCGGCCTTGAAGGTCATGGATGGTTGTTTACTGTATATTGTGTATACTTGTACCTGGTTCATGGTATAGTTAGGACAATAGATACCCTAACGATCGTCTCCCTTCAACTATATAACCCTAACCTTGACTACTATTTACTCCTCGATTCAGTTGAGATTCTCTTCTCAAAATAAAATCATGTTTATCTTTTCAATATCTACGGCAGCAACGTGTTTAAGAAAATCAATACAGAATATGAGTGTTTGCATGCTGCGACCAAAAAAATGTGGGAGAGAGAAATATAAAAGGAAAATGAAGTTTTGACAAAAATTTTTTTTGACAAAGTTCACAAACTTTCTATGAATAGATTAAAGTAGATTAATTTTTTATTTTTAATGAAAATGAAGTAATAAAAATAATATTTGTTTTACCTTATTTAGTAGTTTATCAAATCTTTAAAAAAAAACTTTGTTAATATATCATTTTCTTAAAAATGGATCCCAAACTTCTGGTAGTCGGGGTCAAAGTCGTCCCTAACACATACCAAGCAAATACCCGCCACTAAACATATATATGCCATACTTCATAATTTTAATAATTAACATAAATAAAATAATAGCTTAAATCATTTAACTAATTATTCCATATTTTATAATTCAATACCGTAATAAAATAATTAATTTAAATAAATCCACAATTTTAATCAAAACATCAATTTTTTTCATGTGTTTCTCTTTATTCAAATTTTTTTCGGGTCTTACACCATACTTATTACTAGTTGACTCTCGAGTATTGAACTTCTCTTATAGATCTCTTCAAATGTAACGCCCAAGGATCATGACTCTTCTCCTTCTCAACATCATTTCATTTTTTGTGCAACCTAAAAACTCTTTGTCTCCCACACTATTCAGACCTAACACTTCATCATTACAATATCTTTGTTGCTATGCTTCTAAAGGCTGGGGGGGGGGGGGGGGGGGGTTTAGTGGGGGCGCTACTATACCCATCGGGCCAAGTAACCAAAGAAATACAAATTTTCTTTGCACAACTACATGATACCAAAGAACGACACGATAGCGGCAATCTGAAGACTCGAGTATGGAGACATCGAGCCTAAGGGGCTAGTGTACCATATATGACCGAGGACATCTTCACCGCCTGTGCCTAAATGTACTCGGCCTTATGATATGAACACACTGTGTGACAACTTGGATGACTATATATATATATATATATATATATATATATATATATATATATATATATAAACCAACTAGGTAGTATTCCTCACACTCCGAATACACCTTGGTCACCAGTGCCTAGATGTACTCGGCCCTCGTGGTATTATCTAGCATCATGATGACTTGGTTGAATACATGTTGGCCAACCGAAACTGGTAACTCGAAAGCTTTGACTAAGTTGACTAGCTTAAAATCGTAACTAATAAGCAAATGGATTAACCAAAGGTTAATCAAGCTAATTAGTTATGGTCAGGTCCATATAGGTAAAAAGCCCATAAGCATAGTATAAATAGTATAGTGCACAAGATAGATTGATTATGTTTGTTAATGACTACATTTGTTATATGCTAACACACTTAGCTGACTTCACTATCGAAGTGTCTTTTACAGGCACAACCCTCACTCGGTTGAGAAAGAACGAGTACCTTGATAAAGGATGAATATCCTTGGAGAGGTCGAGTACCCCTATAGTTAGAGCTTGGAACACCTGAAATATTTGGAATTAGAGTCTTTGCAAAACATATTTAGCTCTCTAAAAATAAAAAATATATATTTTTTATAATAAAGATGTGAATATATATGTCTTTACTTTGATCGTCATTAACCTTAGACGTGACATTAGATATGATTTTAACCGTCAAAGTTTAAATATTGTTTTAAATTATTAAAATTGAAAAGAAAATGTTCGTAATATCCAAACATTAAATTTGAGAAACAATATAAGTTTTTAAAACCTTTCTAGTCTCTCTATAATAAATTTAAGAAACTAAAATAATTTATTTTTCATAGTTAAGAAACTAAATTAGTTTTTACGTAGTTATGCGGTTATAGTGATGTTTTTTTAAGTTTGAGAAACCAAAATCAAAAAAATATTCTTAATTTTGAAGTTCATATTAATTTAATTTTAATATTTTT
>Ga0214544_1008449_pt1 | contig 17108 bp, 9 predicted proteins | sample CNSS3metaG_FD_160074 | JGI IMG/M metagenome (GOLD analysis project Ga0214544, IMG submission 160074) | Root nodule microbial communities from cowpea collected in UCLA plant growth center, Los Angeles, California, USA - CNSS3 | ecosystem: Host-associated > Plants > Roots > Nodule | place: USA...
TTCTGCACCGGTTCGGGAACCGAAGCATATTGGGGCGAGGCCAAAAGGTCATAGCTTTTGGCCTCGGTTAAGAACCGAAGCCATAGAGGGAGCTTCTGCCTCGGTTTTCACTGCACCCGAGGCCATAGACCCTGCCTTTTGCCTCGGTTTTGACTGCACCCGAGGCCATATGGGCCTTTTTTCTTTTTTTTTTTTAAATTCGAGAACCCTTTTGGCCTCGGTTTTTGCTGCAACCGAGGCCATAGGGGCTGTTTTTGCTTCTCAATTGAATAATAATCAATGTTGTGTTACCAGATCCTCAAATTCCCCGCTGCAACACCAACAACACAATTCATTCACACAAGTTAGTTACCTATACTAAATAAACAGCGAAATCTAACATAAAACTTAGATTTCAGTCACTGAAAACATAAAAACCCACATGAATTGGTTCCTAAAATCATCGGAAGCCATGTCCAACCTAATTCCATTCAACATCGCCATCTCACTCATCCTCCCACTAACAACACTTCTCTTTGTTTTGCTACATCGTACTCGTCGAAGAGCACCGTATCCGCTGGGACCCAAGGGGTTACCCATCATAGGAAATATGTTCATGATGGACCAGTTAACCCATCGCGGTCTCGCCACCCTCGCCAAGCAATACGGCGGCGTTTTCCATCTCCGACCTGGAGGCGGCGCGTCAGGTTCTCCAAGTCCATGACAACATCTTCTCCAATCGCCCTGCCACCATCGCCATCAGCTACCTCACCTACGACCGCGCCGACATGGCCTTCGCAAACTACAACCCCTTCTGGCGCCAGATGCGCAAGCTCTGCGTCATGAAACTCTTCAGCCGCAAGCGCGCCGAGTCCTGGCAATCCGTGTGTGACGAGGTCGACGTTGCAGTCCGCTCAACGGACCACCTCACGGATCTCTACCGTGGAACCAGGTTGGACGGTGTAGCGTGGATGGAGGAAAAGAGAGAGGCGCGAACAACGGCACTCAACGTAGAAGAGGAAGAGCTGTGCAATCGCGTTTTTGAAATCCCTAATTTGCCATATGGCCTCGGTTCAGCAGCCACCCGAGGCCTAAAACTGCCCAATATTGCCGGTCGAAAAGCAACCGAGGCCAAAGGGGGGGTGCTGATGAAAATTTTAAATTAGGGTTTCTGGGCAGGATTATAGGCTTCGGTTCTATTTCAACCGAGGCCTAAAAGTGCTTACGGCACCGGTTGTTTGTAGAACCGAAGCAATATAGGTTGCTGAAATTGCAAAATTGCCACCGCCTCCTTATAGGCTTCGGTTCCACCATAACCGAGGCCTATAAGGCGAGGTAAAATATCATATTTGCACTAGTGGTATTTTGAGTTATTTAGGATGTTCAACTCATGATTAGTTGTTTAAGTTCATGTGTTTTGACTTATGAAACTTGATATGTTTGTATGATCAACTTTTGTTGCATGTATTGTATAAACGAGAATGAAAAAGAAGTAATTCCATGAACAACTTATTATATCAATTAAATTGTAGATTATTAAATACAAAACTTTCAATAGGAAGCTTTGTACATTCCACCTTGCAGACTGTAGAATATTCAATAATCTAATTCCAATTTCCCAACTCATATTGGCTATCACATGTTGTATCTTATCTGTATGAACTTCACTTTCTCCATCTAAAGTGGATATAATTCTTTTCTCATGTGATTAAATTTATCCCATGTAAACATTCCTGCCTGTATCAATTGGTTGGATTAGTTAACAAATTTTTCTCTCTGTTACATTTTTCCTTCACTTTATTTACACCACAAGCTTAATCATTACCATTTGTGGTGTTGTTTGTGGTAGTGTACTTTTTATTTGCTTGTCTAGATATCCTTGCAGTAGTGAATCATTTTAGCTAAATCTCTTCATTTGTCATCCTTTTTCTTTTCTCACTTGCTCATTCAAGAGTGAGGTTAACTTACAGAGAACCTGGAAGATATATTTCTTCCAATTTTTACTTTTATAACAGTAAAGACTGCATAATAAAACGTTGTCATTTAAGAGATATCATTAAAGCTGAAAAATATGTTTTATTTATTAACTTAAGAGAAACGAAACCGTTTTGACAACTCAATAGGCGCACAACATCTATTTTTCCAGTAAAGAAACAGAACCCGCATATGGATGGGTTTGCTGGTTGTGATAGTGCAATAGAAGTGGTGATCCATAATAGAACCTGTTGTAGTATGACCATGAGCAGAATAAATACTTTTTTCTTTTTGTTAATATGGGATAAAAAGGACACGTGAGTGAGAGGGTTTAAAAGGGGTGTGAAGAGAGAAAATGTGGGTGTAATAATGAAAAACATTATGGGCTATTGGTCTTTGAGAAAGGAGGCGTGTGAAAATGAAATAAGATGCTGCAAAAATGGTAGAAATTATTTGGACTCTTAACTAAATAAAAACAAGGTGCGGATAGAATATTGAGTGGTGTTGGTAAGAAAAAGACTTGGGTCGTTGGCTCTCAGGAAATGAAAATGTGTATATAAAGAACTTCAAAATAGAAAGATGTGTGCATTAAAAACAAAATGGACCTAACAATAAAAGAAACAAAAATAAAGTGCAAAAGGAAAATACGGATGGTATAGGTATTAAAATGATATGGGCCAACCAAAATATAAAAAGAACACTTTTCGCCCCATTTATTTACTCTCTATTTTTGAAATTTTGAAAAAAACATTTTTTACCCAAACGAAATTGAGTGTTTATAGAAGGTCTCTGTGAAGATTATAAATTTCTCTAAATAGGCTTTTGTTAAGCATCACTACCATTAACCTGACTTGAAATCACCTTCAACCCGGCTCGAACCCGTGGTTAAGTGAGCCAAGTTCAATTCAAGTCACTTTTGAAAAAAAAAATTCTCAATCCAACCCGGCTTGAACCCGTGGTGAGCCGGGTTGGCCTATGGGTTGAAACCCATTTTGACATCTTTAATAGGAACCTAACATTGAGTTTTCGTGAGTTCTATGAAAGCTGGACCAAAATCTTTTTGTCCAAGCAAAAACACAAAGAATACCAGGAGATAAATTCTAAGTTCCAATAGGCAAAACCCTTTGCTTGTCTTCCAAAGAAGAAAAAACAAAATCATAGAATCTTTTCCAAGTGGATTTGCCTTCCATTGACTCAAATGCTTCCAAGTCACGTCAAAATTTCTACAAAGGTCCAAATGTATAAGCGGTTTGTCCCCTTTTGTTAACAAAATACGTCCATGCAAATGAATTTTTTCACTCTTGCAAACTAGCAAGATAAACTTTTTCGGAAATTTGTATAGAGACCATATCCCCCTTTATACAAAGAGAAGGAAATTGTGATAAAGGAATATCACATGTATTATTAAAGACCTAGGCAAATGTACATTTGTCTACATATTTGAAGATGATTTTGGGGAAGATGACTTTCCTTGATCCTGATCTTGTAAGCAACCCAAAAGGGATGAAACCCCAAAGAACGAGACATAATTATACCTCACCACGTTGCAGACCTCAAACAAACCAATTGTATGGAAGCACCAAACCTGCACCATGCTACCAAACCCAAAGCAAGAGAACCTAACCACAAACCTACTAAAACGATTGCACCGCTCTCTAACGCAAGAATTATTTGGTTTAGATACACTATTATTTTGTTACTATTTTGTAACTAGGAAGAAGTTACTTCTACATAATTAGGATTTATGTGGTGTTAGTACCTAATGATGTACTATTTTATTTATATATTATGCAATTCAATTCTGATTTTTGAGTGACATATAATGAATTTGTATGTGAATATAAATTCCATAAAGTTTGTAGGATCTTACGATTTTTGTTACAATATTCTAATTTTCTATGTGTATTTTCCCTCTCTAATCTTTGTAAGATGTCAATTTTGACTACCTTGGCTAGTTGTGCTTATCTTCTTCTTGGGAAGTGTGCATTTACTTGATTAATTTTGTACTGTAGTGGCGTATGAAGTAGACAATTATTTTATAGCTGACAATACTTTATTTAGGGACTTGGTGATGAAAAATAGCTTCAAGTTTTTGTTAAAGAGGTCCTTTTGATGTAACTTGTTCTTTTTCTAATGAATCTTTTTTTGTCAAATAGAAGAGGTACACATTCCCTACATCATAGAAAAAACCTTTTATGTATTTTTATGTTGGTATTAGGTTAGCTTACTTTTGTGTGCTTTATCATCTGAGTGCATTTGAGCTTTGTTAAAGGTAAAGTAAGATTGCGTAATTTTGTATCATCTATTAGTCACAACACTTACATATTTCATCATTTGTTGTGCGTTAAACCATCATCCATTAGACCAAGCATATGTTTCTATACTCAACTTCTTGCAGCACTTAATCAAAATCTTAGGATGTAGAAATTTTCACTAATAATCTTCCCCCCTTTTTTATGGTTCTTAAAAAGCTAAAGTTAAGAGACACAAAGTTTTCAAAAAGTGGTTCAAACATATCAAGTATTTGCAAACATTTTCCATCCACAAACTCAAATATAAATAAAAGATATAAAAGATGTGAGTTCGATGGCATGTCAAACTTGTCTAATCCGAATATAAATTATAACTACTTTGGATTATATTTAGTTGATATATACTTTTGTCATTACAATATACATCCAAACTTAATTACAACAAGTGGTTCAAGTTGTGAGACAAATAAATTTTAGCATGGAGTGTAAGCACTAAATCATATTATTGTGCTCAAAAGAACCATCGGATATTACAACACAATTTGTTACAAATAAGCATATAGGCCAACACTTTTAGGATACTCCAAAAGGATCTCATAATGAAATGTCTTCATCAAAATCACTCAAAGAAAGTGCTTAAATTATCCATGGAAACAATTTATTGTAAAGGCATAATGTAAGTGTTCAGAAGTTAAAATACTATATTAGATCCTATGGATTTTGCTAAAAATAAAATAAGCTTCATGTGCGTATATTTGACAAGTCATGTTGAGTATCAAGCAAGTTGCATAAAAAGGCCACATGCATTTAATGTTGATCAACAACATTTAATGCATCTATGTGCTTAAATGTGGTTAGACAATAGCCAAAGAAGATGAAAAGCTTTTAAGCCTCACAACTATTGCAAAAGAATTTGCAATGACTCTTTTTTTCTTAGAACTATAATGTTTTTTTGAAAGAAGAAAGGTTAACAATGATGACAACAATGAAAATATCTATGAAAAAACTCTTGTTATCTTTAGCAATCTTTAAGCTTTTAGTTTGTAAGAAAGAACAATGTTGTACGCATAGTTATCTAGAAGAATGTGCTCAATCTTGTATTAGTATTATGATGTTAACTTTCTTTTAATGATAAAAACTTAACCTTTGTCTAAACAAAGTACATTAGTCTAGAGTGGTTGTGTTATAAAGAATACTTGTGCATGGATGCATTCTAAAGAATAATCGTGCTTAGCTAATAATGATTACATTTTAAAGAATACTTGTGTTTTGCTAGGAACGATTGCATTCCATATATTAATCATACCTATCCAGGAGTGGTTGCATTCTAACGAGTACTTAATCTTAGTTAGAAGTGTTTTTATTCTAAACAATGTCTATGTTTAGCCAGGAGCGACTAGGTTCAAATAGTACTTGTCTTTATCTAAAAGTTCTTATGTCTAAATAATACTTATAATTTAGTCAAAGGTGGTTGGGTTCAAATAAAAAAGTTAAATTGATAACATAAGAAGACCTTTTATAGTGATTCGTTTGATACTAGAATATGGCCACTTTTTACACCTGTGAAAATTGCGTTCAATTTAGATTATCATGATATGGCTTAATAAAAGAAAAGTTAAACTATACTAAATTTGAAAAGCTTTCAGAAAAGCCCAACTATTTTGGTGAAGATAACTAGAAGCTACTACGAATGACAATAAAGCTAGTACAGTTGCAAGTTTAACTATTTCATCCCCATCCTTGAAATAAAAATTCATCTTCATGGCTATCCTTATAGTTAACAAGTATGGAATTTTCATCACATCCCCTTTCTCATTGGGAAACAAGTATATCCATACTCGCTCATTTACTGTTCCACATATTAATTAATTTTTTTGCAAAAAATAAAAATCATAGCAAAGAAAATATAATATTAATTATTTAATGTCAAAAGAATACACATTTTCTTTTCTCTAATATCAAATATCAAGAAATAAATTATGATAGTATAAATTGGATAAAGTTCAAATGATTATAGAAAAGAGCAAAAATATCAAATGTGTATCGTAAAAATAAGTTATGAAACTATGAAACTAAGAAACAAAGAAAAGTTAATATATGTTTGTTAGATTACCTAATAAATTAAATTAGTAATTTAAAATAGGGAGGAGTATGAGGACGAAGCAAATATGCACACACATATCCTCGTCCCTACATCCAATTTTAAAAACTTGATATTATACATACCTAGTCAATATGGGTATTCTCTATTAAAATTGGGACCATTCAAACTATACTCACGAGAACAAGTTCATCTAACGTCTCTAGAAGCCACATTCATTTTTTTATATTCAACTTTCAACACCACCTATATAAGGTTTCCTGTACATCCTATCATCCTTGGAACATGCTTAAATATTATGAGCTTGATGTTATCATTGTTACATATGCTAAAATACCTAAGAAACTCTTTCGTTGAATCTCTTAAGGTAAAATATGACACATAAAAATTGACTTCCTCAAGTACCCATGCGAACTCAAGATTGAGTATATGGAGAATTTTGTCCTTTCGCCTACCTATACTAGAGAAAAAAAAATATGATATGATCCTATCCAGAAGATTGTGGTCGCTTCTGAATTTGAATCCTCAAGAGGCACAACAAAAATAAATCAGAGAAGAATGTAAAATAAGACAAAGATATGGACGTCATAATTTAGCAAATTGATAAGTCAAGTGAAGATTCGCCACAAAGATGTTAATCTTTTATAAGAATTAGAGTTCTAACTCAAGAACCAAGAAAATCCTTTCTCAAATGCAAGTGCATATAATATGACTCAAACTTGTTTACATTACTTTTTGGTACCTCTATTTATAGGCACATAAGTTTAAGAAAACCTAGAAACTCTAAAAGAAAGCCCAAGCCCAAAAGCATAAAAACATAAACTAATTTCTTGAAGACAACCCAAAACCCAAAAGCATAGAAACATAAATAATTTTTCTAATAATTATTCTTCAAATGTGCTCATGATATTCATGTTCTTTAAGTTTCCTCCTTCATGGAATATTATAAGCTTCAAGGAGACGTGTTTTAATCTTTGACCTTGTAATAGATCCTTTGAATTGAAAATGTTCTTCCTCAAGTTCTTATATATGTTTCTCAAGTTCTCTTATATATGTTTAGGAGATAATCATATATAATACCCTCTTTCTTAAAGAGAATTTATCCTCAAATTCGTACCACTTGAAGTTTAGAAGATAGTCCTCTATCATACCTTCCTTCTTAAAGAGAATTTCTCCTGAAAATCGTATCACTTGAAGAGTCCTTATCATTCTCCCTTGTTTGGAGAGAATTTAACTTGAATTCTAGAAGATCCTACGGATAAACACAAACATAAATCCAAGACACAGATATAAAATAATAAACAAAATAGAAATTCTACTAAAATGAGATTTGGATCCTTTAAGAGGCCAATCTCTTATTATCAAAGATTTTAAAGGTTCGCCTCCCGGGTCAAATACCCATTTGCACAAATCATCAAACAATTTTAAATTAAAGATGCAATGCTCAGAGAAAAACAAAGGAATATTGCGCAAACAAACAACCAAACTATAGGCATGACTTTAATAACCCAAGGTTTTTTAGGGATGGGTAAAAAAGCTAATTCATGGGCGTATATTTCCAAGCTTGTGCCCTCCTTTTTATCATCCTTTCTTCTTACCATTGTTGATCCTATTATTGCTTGATGAATACATCTTCCCATGGTATCCTTTCTTCTTCCCATTGTTGATGCCATTGTTCTTTAAAGAAAAATTCTTAAAACAATAAAAGGAAAGTTAGTAATTTTTTCAATGACAATTCAGAATGTTCTCTTCTTTCTTTCTCTTTGTCTTTATTTTCTCTATTCTCTTCTTTCTTTCTCTTTGTCTCTATTTACTTCATTCTCTCGTTTTCTAGTTTTCAATGACAATTTATAATGCTCTCTTATTTCTTTTTCTTTTTCTAGTGTTTTCTTCTTCTTTTTCTCTTTTTTCTTTCTCCTCTCTTTCTCCTGCTTCTTTTTCTCTTTTTTCTTTCTCCTCTCTTTCTCGAGTTTCATTTTCTCTCTTTTTGTTCTCCTCTCTTTCTCAGTTTCTTTTTCTATTAGTGTTTGCTTCTCCTTTTGCTCTTCTTGTCTTGCTTCTTTTAGCTTCTTTAATCTTTTCAACGTCCTTTCTTCCTTTCTTTTCAAATATAGGGTCTAGCTCTTAAGATCTTCATTAGTTGGAAACTTTCATTCCAATTAGGACATTGATGAGTTTCATGCACATAGCATTCACATTTGGAACATCTTAGCACACTTGTCCTTGGTAATGATTTTCTATTAGGTTTGAGCTTTCTTTTAAGACTACCAATCTTGCCATTCAACTTTATAGTTATGGACATCAAGGCATTGACATCCTCTTTCAAGGCCAAATTCGTATGAGGTGCCTCTTGCAGTCCAGTTTTTCTATCTTTGGAGAGACTTCCCTGAACTGCCATTTTTCCCTTGTAGTTTGCAAAATTGTAGTACTACGTGTCATTCTCCTAGCACTTTCACATTCTTTAACCAATGGATCTTTGCGAGGAGTAGGATAGGTAAACTCATATGTAAAACCACTTCTAGAAGAATGTCTTTGCTGAAATTGCTCATTATTGCTAGATTCTCCAAGAAAGCTTAGTAAAATAACAATAATATATTTATAACCTCTCCACTCTTCTAAGTTCTTTCACTCACAAATTTCACTCGTGTTTCACATTATGTAGGCTTTTTCTTGAATATACTCTCTTGTCTTTTACCACTTAATTCCCTTTAGCGCTTAACATAGAACTTCGATAGCTTAAGAAAAAAGTGAACAAACAATGTAAAAAATGTTGCAAGATCTAAATCTTGACTCAAAAGGGAAAACAAAAATAAAACTCTAAACAAAACTTCAAGGAATTTTAAAGAATAAAACAATAAAAATAGAAAATAATAGAACTACCAAAAGAGAGTTAAAGAAGTCAATGAGGAGACTCTAACAAAAAGGCTAACTGCAATTAAATATATCAATAAACCACAAATAAAATTGCAACAAAAAATTGTGTTGAACTCCTTTTTGTTTCTTGGATCCTTACTTCTTCTTTTTTTCTTTTCTTTCAATATATATTTGTTTCCTTTTGACTTTAATCCATTATTCTTTCTTTTCTTTTCAATTTTGTAGTTCAACATACAAACAAACTAAACAAATTGTCCTTCAAACCCCAAAATTCATGTAAATCAATGTAATTGTACTTGCAAACCTAACAACAAATAATTTCCATGAATCAAATATAGAAATATACAATTTAAAGGAAGAACACGACAAATTAAAAACTCAACCAAATTGTTTTAAACCTTAGGGGTTTTACTCTTTACAAAATTCTAAAAATAATGAAACAAATAGAATTTCAAAACAAAGCACAGAAAATAGACATTCACTAATTTATTTTTTATTTTATTTTATTTTTATTTCATATGACAAAAAAATAAGATAGAAGGAGAAATTTAAACCAGAACCTTACTCTATATACTAGACGATACAATCCTATCCATGAAAAAGTACGATCTCTTCTGAATTTAAATCCTCAAAAGGCACAACACAAATAAATAAGAGAAAAACGCGAAATAAGACAAAGATGAGGGACACCATAATCTAGCAGATTGATAATTCAAGTAAAGATTCACCACAAAGATGTTAATCTTTGATAAGAATCAAAGTTCTAATCCAAGAACCCAGATAATCCTCTCTCAAATGCAAATGCATATATATGACTCAAAAGTGTTTACATTACTTTTTGGTACCTTTATTTATAGGCACATAAGTTTAAGAAAACCTAGAAACTCTAAAAGAAAGACCAAGCCTAAAGACATAAAACATAAAATAATTTCTAGAAGAAAGTCCAAAACCCAAAAATATAGAAACATAAATTAATTTTTCTAATAACTATCTTCAAATGTGCTCATGATCTTCATGTTCTTTAAGTTTTCTCCTTCATGAAACATTATAAGCTTCAAGGAGACGTGTTTTAATCTTTGACCTTGTTATAAATCCTTTGAATTGCAAATGTTCTTCCTCAAGTTCTTATATATGTTCCTCAAGTTCTTCTTATATATATTTAGGAGATAGTCCTCTATCATACCCTCCTTCTTGAAGAAAAATTGTCCTCAAATTGGTACTACTTAAAGTTTAGGAGATAGTTCTGTATCACAACTCATTAGTTTCTAAGGTTAAAGTAGCCATAATGGCTACAACAATGCAAACTGATAGAGGAAATATTCCCTTCACTATCATGTAGAAAAAGAGTCACTATGACTCTAGGAAAAAGATTGTTCACTAATATTAGGGATTTTCCTTAGATAAGGGAGACCCTTACGAGAAGAATTGGAAAATGAAAATAAAGTATAAGACATGATGGAAAAGCAAAGTGTACCTATATAGACAAAGTACATATAGTGACCAGAGAAACAAGATAGACAAAGAATACAAACAAACAAATAATTTAATGCTAAAATTAATAAGATGTAAAATCATAAAAGGATATATGAGTATTTAAATAACACAGAGTTCAATACGTTACGCACGAGAGATCAATAGGGTACACATGAAATGATATGTCATTATTTTTCAATAGATTGACTCATTTAAGCGTGTGTCACATAAACGTTTTAATGGTTTAAAACTCCTCATTAATGCTCTTAATGATACCTTATTCTTAATAACTATTATTAATGACAAGCGTCAAAATAGTCGTAAAAGATTAACCTTATTTAAATGGTCGTAAAAGATTAACCATATTAAAACGTCGTAAAAGATTGACTTCAATAAAATAATCGTAAAAAATAAGTCGTTAATAATTTTTTTTGTAATAGATTGACTCATTTAAACTTGTATATCTCTTAAATGAAAAATTTTTCGTCTATTTCTTTAACATAATTATTTAACTTTAAACCGAAAAACATATATATAACTAAATATAATTATTACTTTCTCATAATCTAAATGGCCAAATACTAAATGAAGAACCTAAGATCAATATTCAAGTTATTACTTCCAATTGAATATAGTTTATGTTATTTAAGTTTATTATCAGAGAACAAAAAACTTATAAATACGTATACACATTAATTAATATAAAGAAAAAGTATTGACTCAATATTAAGGTATTTCTTATATTTTTATTTCTGAAATTTGACCAACTTGACTAGGAGATAATCAAAAGCCTACAACCTACAATAGTAGTTATTATAATTTATAAAGAAATTTATAAATTATGAATATTTTCTTTTTTCTTAACATATTCTCGTTCTTCATGACCATTCGGAGCAAGTTAACAACGACTCAATTACAGCGATTCAAAATACACCACGCACAAATTTATATTCGTCTAATTATTTCTTTCTTTCTCCTTTTCCCTTTTACTTTCTGTATTTTCCTCTTTTTAGTGAATTAATTAATGCTGAAAGGACATTGAATAAGTAAATAAATAATACAAAAAACCGGAAAATTATAAAAAGCTAACAAGGATATATAGGAAACGGTGAAAGGGTCGGCAATGCTTTTGGACTTTGGTTTGTTATCCAAAACATGTGTTTAATTTATAAATTCTGTAATTTCTATTTTAATTCTCTTTGTAATTTTACTTTTTTAAAAAATTCTTAATTTTGTTGATAAAATTTTAGTTCTTTGATTTTTAATTATCTATAAGATTAATGTTTGAAAGTTGTAATATTCAATGCTATAGTGACAACTATCATGAATTATGAGAAAAAAAAATCAACAAATATCATATATTTTTCTTCTATTTTCACTGTATCATATAATACTATTTTTTAAAAAAAGTTATAATTTCAATCCTATGGTAGCAACTTCATCAATTCTGTAAAAAATCTATCATAATTTTTTTTTGAGTTGTAATATTCATTACTATTACAAGCAACTTCTGTAAAAAAAAGAAACAAATATCATACATTTTTCTTCCATTTTCATTAAATCACATTTAAAGAAAATAAGAAATATTAATGACGGTTGAACAAAATTACAAATAATTAAACATTAAAAAAATCAAAGTTGCGTTAACAAAAATTAAGAAAGAAAATTGTAGACTTGGTAAAATAAGGTCAAAATATATATATGATGATAAAAAAAAAGAAACGAATATTTATATTTATATATGGAGCACTGCACAGCACACATCTCAAGCAGAGGCAGAGTGGACTGACTTGTGTTTCAGTTTATAAGGCACACCCCACAACCGATCTCTCTTTAACGGTTACTTTTGTGGTTTGTGTTGTGAGAAAAAAAGTATAAAAAAAAGAGTTGAGACTCTCTGCCTCTCTCTGATCAGTGAGTGATTGGGGAGTTTGGTTCATCTTAGGTGAAATGGATTATAACAACAATGACGGGTAAATCTCTCTCTTTGTGTTTCTTGTTTATCTGTTTTCATTTTCTTTCTTTAATTAATTTTGATTATGATTGGTTCGGATGGTGGGTTTGGGAGGTGCATTTTTGTGATTGGAGTTGTGGGCTCTGTTTTTGTGTTCTTTTTTTTTTTTTTTTTTTTTTTTTTTTTTTTTTTTTTTTTTTTGCTGTGTTGTTCATGTGTTTTGCTTTATGAATTTATGTTGTGGTTGTAGTGATTTGTTTTTTGACGGTGGGTGTGTGTTTTTTTTACCTTAATTTATTTGCTTTTGGAGACAACCTTGTTGTGTTGCTTCTGGGGTTGTTTGTGTTGCTGTTGCTAGGTACATTTTGGTTTTGATTATTGGAATAAGTGATGGAAGATGATGGCAGTTGATTGGGCTGTTTCTTTGTTTTCTGGTGTGTGTGGTTTTGATTTGCTCCGGAGATTGTTTGATATTTTTTGGGATATGGATGAAGAATGTAGGATGAGGTATGTGGTCTTGTTTGATTAAATTGGTGGGTCATCTTTTTTACCCTATTTTCGTGTTGATTTTTTTCTTTTCATTTTTGCTCCTTTTTCTTTTCTGCTTTTTCTGTTATTCCTTGGATATGATTTCTATTATGTAATCTGATTGTTCTGTTTTAACCTTTTTTTGGTGGTGATTGCTTCAGTTTTTCATGATGTCAATCTTCCCTTTGTCTATGGTATTAATATTAATATGATGTGTACAAACATTGTTTGAGGGCTGAGGTGAATTGTGGATTGGGATTTTTACTTTGGCTCTTGAATTGGGGGTTTCTTTTGTGTTTTGTATCTCTTGTTATGTCCTTTGTTGGTTAATCTTTGCCAATGTTGCTTAGTAACAATGACACTTGTCTTCTCTTGTCCTTAGTGGAGCTAGGGAGCCATGGGATTGGCAAGGGGAGAATTATAGCCTTGAAAAGACTTCTGACTTTGGTAAGTTCTGCTGTAACTTAGTACCTTCTACTGAGTCAATGCATGAGGGAAATGTGTTGTTTTGAGCAGAAATTTCAGAAGATCTGTGGAATGATGTGCCTCAAAATAAAGATTCCTACATGTTGGATGATGAAACAACCCCAGTTAAGGCTTGTGGTGATTTGGCATATAATGTCAATGGTAAGATGTTTCTCTGGCCTGAACATGGTCTTGACATTGTCTTAACAATATTTCTTGACATTGCATGATTCAACTTGATCAATTGTCTTTTCTTTATGGTTGTTGTTATTACTTTTCCATTTCTAATCCAAACAATGGCTGATTTTTAGATTCAAATAATATGCAAAAGGAACTAGAGGAATGTAGAGAGACTTATTCTCAAGCCAAGAGGCGCCGGATGCTACAGTTTAACAGCCAAGATAGTGATCAGTCACTATCCAATGAAGAGATGTCTCTGTCATATCTTCAAAATGTCAGTGCTCACGGCAGTTTTTTGGGATTAACTTTTCACATTCATAGTTTGTTGAATGGTTCTAACACTATATAAAGGACTTGTGAAATACAGATTTTTTTCTTATTGTTCAAAAACTTGCCAATATTTGAACTTTTCCTCAACTAAATTACATGCTGATATTAACATTTTGTTCATGATTGATAAAAGAATAAATAATATCTTCAATGCCTTGACTTAAAGTCACTTATCCTTGTTCTTTCTATTTGATCAACATTTTCTGATGCTAGACTTCATAACCATCCTTGATGAAATTTTAAAATTACTTAACATTTTGTTTTGTTACCATCTTCCTTTGATTCAGCTGTGAGTTGGAGCTTATTCGCATTTCCTCTGAATGTATTGTAATCTCATGATGGCTTGATGTAGAATACTTTAAACTTAAACATTCAGGATGAGTGTTAATCCTATGTGATACCAGAGTTTATTAAAGATGTGTGTGCTTGAATCTTTTTATATTATTTCGAGTAATAATTTATTTAGGGTAGATTTCTATTTTGCTCTGGTCCTCTTTGTGATTACTTGTAATTGTACCTAAATATTGGGAAGACTCTATCTTGGTTCTTGATTCCTTTCTTGTGGTTTTTCCTTAATTTATCCTTGTTACTTCATTACATATGCAGGGGAAAGACCCAGCTAAGGATATTTTTCCGGAAGTGTCGCAATGGATGTCAGGGACCTCAGGTATTCCTCTCGCAGGATTTTTCTTTATGTTTTACTAGGTGATGTCCTCTGTAATTTACTTTTATATCATTTCTTATGTTCCCCAAATCATTATAGATTACACAGTAGGAAGTGCATCTGCATCTGACTATGTTAACCTGGAATCGACCGAAACGTGGCTGGCGGAATACTTCAATGATGCTGAGATGGATTTCAGTCCTGATGAATTGTATGCTTCTCTGGACCATTGATTTATTTTGGATATTTTGCTATGCAAAATATAATCTGACGATTATATGTTTTGACTCAGGAATTTTTCTGGGGCAGATGATGTTCAAATTGATGTTGCAGGTAGGTTACATTGTTTCTACCCACCATTGTATGCTAATTTTGTTTCTTCTTTCATTCTTTTACTCTTTCCTCTATGGTTTGTATTCAAAATATTTCTCACACCTGCAGAGCTCAGTACCACCATCACACCATCACGTCAAGAAAATGCAGTTCAAATGCATCATGTTCCTCGAACCACCCGTAATATTATCATCAAAGGTTTGACATTTTTCTTGGCATAATCTTTCCTCAGGGTTAAATGTACCAAGTATTTGGGTGTTATAAAGTTGGTTTAGTAGTAAAGTTCGAAGAGAGGGTTGAAAAGATTGTGGGCTCAATTCTTCTTACTAACAACTAACATTTGCTGATAAAAAAAAAAATGTACCAAGTATCTGCTTAGTTTCTCTTGTATGCTATATGTATGATGTATAGGCCAATGTGTGATAGTTGTGCACCAGAATATGGTGAAGCAACATTACCTTGTACCTGCTTCAAACATCCTTGAAGACATTCTTAGACATGAACACTAATTCAGATTTGTTTTCCATGTGTAGGTAGGAAATCTTTTATACATACACCTACCAAACTTGCCTCTTCTGTGGCATATCCATTTGCCTTCATTAAACCAAGTGGTGCCCATGGAGATGTAACTCTGAAGGAAATAAACCAGCGCATTCGAACGCCGGCACCGTCGAAGTCGAAGCAAATCGGTGATGATCCATCTGCTTACCCCAAGTCAGCCTTCTCAGGGAAGCCTGTGGTTGGTAAAACAAAAATTCGCACTGAAGGGGGAAAAGGTAGCATCACCATTATGAGAACTAAAGGTTAGGCATAAGTTGTTCACTACTAACATTTCTCACCCATTATTAATATGGGATTGACTTCATTTTCTGTAATATATCTGGCAGATATAGAGGTTGATACTGCAGCTATTTTGTTTCTGTTGACATGCATATATTACACCACCTTAGTGTTTTCTTTTCAGTGGAATCTAGATATAATCTTATAGCTGTTCTTTTTGTGGGGGTTTTTTGATTTTGTTTTGAGCTAAGTCTGTGATGAGAATCTTAGATCATTAGTCCCCACCATTCATAGTCTGTAATGACAATTTCACTAAGCTTGCCTTAGCTTTTGTAATTGAATATACAGATTATTTTTGTTTGGTGTCCTTGTTCTTTATATGATGTGCAAGTGCAAGAGTTTTTATTGCTCTTTACCTTCTGCATGTTGTAGCATGAAATTTAGTTTTACTTACTGAATCAATTAGGTTACAAAAGGTAGATTTTTATGATGTAGATTATGTTTAAAAAATTTCATGCGAAAAATATAGCTGATATTTCATCGATCTGCACTATTTTGACAGATAATTCATTATTTCAAAAATAAAGAAATGACTATTGTTGTACGTACATTATTTTGACTGTTTAAAATTCGATCGAGAATAAACTGTGCAACAACATAATGGCCATATTTTTTCAGGTTACCTTTTTGCTAGAAAATGGGAACCATGTAATGCATGGAATGAAATAGATGTTTAATATCATATTGTGAGAAAATATACCGAAAAGATGAATGTAAAGTTGAAAATAATTGAAAGAATTTTCATAATAATATGGTATTAAGTTAAAGATATAATAAATTAATGTATTTTAATTTCGAGTCAGCGAATTAAATTTAAAATTACAATAAATACTTATTCTTCCTCATCTATTATCTTTTAAAAATAAAGTAAATGACAGCATGTGCGTAAAGAAAATATAATTGAAATTGTTTTCAAGAAGATATTTAAATTTCTTTTGTATATTTTGCATGAAATATTATAAATTTTAATTATTAATTTTTCAACTTTATGCTTTTATCATAAACTAATATACTGACCCGTGTGTACGCACGGGACGTATTTGTTTTATTTTGTATATTAAATAATAAAATAGTGAAAGTATTGTAATGAAATATTATGAAAATTAAGTTATATTATTATAAATGTTGTTATTCAAGTAATGAAATAGTAAATCTAAGTGA
>Ga0214544_1008450_pt1 | contig 17107 bp, 7 predicted proteins | sample CNSS3metaG_FD_160074 | JGI IMG/M metagenome (GOLD analysis project Ga0214544, IMG submission 160074) | Root nodule microbial communities from cowpea collected in UCLA plant growth center, Los Angeles, California, USA - CNSS3 | ecosystem: Host-associated > Plants > Roots > Nodule | place: USA...
TAAAACACAAATAAAAAAAAAAAAAGACTCAATTGGAACAACTTTGAAATTGGAAACCCAAAATGAGATTTTTTTTTTTTTTACAAAAACAAAGACTTGGCATAAGATTAAACCTTTTATCAACTATGCGACCACCGAGTTAACTCTAATTTTCCATCATAATTCTAGACTTTTAGATACATCAAGAGCCCTCCATGCTCTATTTATTTATTATGTTTAGCAAATTTGACTTCCACGTCATTTTTGTCAACCGAAATAAATAATTATTCAACTGCGTTTTTTTTATCCGAGTCCCATTTTAAGCGAAAGGAAAAATGAAAGAAATTTTACTGACAAATCCTGCAAAAATTGATGATAGCCCGCTAATCGACAGAAGAAAAAAAAGTGTGATGACAAATAATTGATCAATAAAAAAATTAAAGGCTAAAATAATAATAACTTATACTTTTAACATAATCTTCGAAATTTAGTATGATCAACAATTTCTCTCTAGTGTGTTTCTAAAAGTAGAAAATCGTTTTAAAACTAGATTTTGTATTTAAGAGTTTGGAAGGCGGTAAAAAAACTTAAATCCGGTTCTGGTATGGATTGGGAGTGGGTGAAAAAGGGAAGAAAAGAGGGCAAAAGTACTAAAAAATTAAGTTAATTTGAATGTAGAAAAAAAAACAGTGAAAATAAATGAAAAAATTGTATATGTATATGTCAGTATAGTGAATTGAAGAATGTCAACTTTACTTTATCAGAAAAATGGGTATGGAGGAATGAGTAATTTGAAATCATAAAAATACAAATTTAGATGCATGAACACAAAGTGGTCTAACTATATAATCGATGTTGAGAAGAAAAAAACCACACCTTAATTTTTTTTTCTTTTCTTCACCTTGAACAAGTCTTCGCTTACTCTATTCTTCTTACCCTTGCCACTCAAACCTTCACTTCCAAACGAAAACAATGCAATTCCTTTCTGCACCCCCTTTTATTCTACAATATGGCTGCCTATTTATCCGAAGACACTGCTAGGGAGAACAAGAACGACAAAACTGCTAGTGCATGTTCAAATTCCCCAAATATGGAAAATAAGACACCTCCATATTGGGAGTTTGATGTGCAAATAAAACCTAAAAACCCGAGATTCATAAAGGCATCGAATTTAAATTTGAAGTTATAAGATCATATTATGAAAGTTAATAACTGGATCATCTAGAAAAATATGTGGTTAAAATACAATAAAATATATAAAACTATATAATGTAATTCAGTTTTTATTTCAGAAATTAATTGTTCTTATTCTTATATTGAAAAAATAAAATAAATGTGGAAAGAGTTAACTAACAACAAAAATAATGTAATTTTGCAGTTAGTCCCACGGTTTCAACAACTGGAAATGACCAATTATAATGTCCAACAAGAAAATTTGAGTTAGTAAACACTTGGCTTTTTTTCAACACCATTAACAAATTTGTCGGTATGATAGTTACACAGATTCCTCGTAAGGTGAGGATTACCACGATATAGACACTTCTATCTTGCCCAACCTAATAATCTTAAAAATGGTATGTACTTCACCACCACCGCTCGCTCCAAAGATTGAGATACAAAATTAAAGAGTTCAACAAACCCACTTTGACTCAAGCATAATAAGGACCCAAGTCAAAAGTAGTACCATGGCTAAAAACACTGGAACACATAAATACTGCTAAATACAATCCCTCACGTGTGGCGTCAAATCTTGCAGCTAATTAGAAGCAGGGACAGGAGGCCGACCTCGTCCAATTGCGAAGCCCCTTGTTCCATCTGGCATTCTTGGTCCAGGAGGAGGCTTGGATGCTTCGGCAGCGTGAGTTGATGGTGTACTTCCATGGCCTAGAACAATGAAACAGGTTATGAATACCACAAGGATTCAAATAATAATAATATTATAAAATGAACTGTCAATTAATAAAAGGGTACCCAGTCCATTTCCAGCGCGATATTTATGTTTTCTTGATCTTCCTTGATTTTTATACCTCTGCCCACCTTTATCCTTCGAAAGATGCTCCCCATCCTGAGTTGAAAGGAAAGCACAGAGGCATGTATTAACAACAATAACAGCAGCAACAATAAAGGGTTCTGAAATCGTAAGAGAATAATAGCAGCCAATGGATTCTATAGTAAAGGATGTACAGTTGCAAATCCAACCAGTAAAATTAAAATATTTCAAAATCGAATGGAGGGGATTCAAGCAGTTCCAGCATGCTTCTTATATTTGAAAATAGAAACAAGATAAAAAAAAAATGATTTCTCAAGCCAAACAAACCTATCATTTCCACACACAAAAAAAGAAATATAAAATAACAATTAAGATTTTATCCTTGAAAGACGAGGAGCCAACACTACTATGGTTTCAAAAGATTACTGACAGATAACTACAGGAGACTGCTAATAGTGAAAAACAAATGCAACACATACCTCATCCTCGTGTGTATCTTCATGATGCTCACTTGAGCCATGATTTTCCTCATCCCCTATTTGTTCAGATGCATGGCTTGAGCTATTCTTCTCAGAAGTAGGTCCTTTCCAAGCTTGTTTTTTGTGCCCATACTTTCCCTAAATAAAAAAAAAAAAAATTGTGATAAAAAACCTTTTACAGTCAATTAATCAAATGGGGGAAAAACAGCAACTAACCATTCGCTTGAGAAGTTTAACATGCATCCCATTTCTCCAGTCTTGTTCATTATTTAACATAGCCACCTGACACAGGATTGGAGTGGCAAAGACTAGTTAATCATCCACGCAATTATAGTCTCAATCATAATATACATAGACTGCAACTCACAGCTTTCTCAGCAGCCTCAATAGTCTCAAATTCCACAAGAGCATGTAACTACAATAAGAAAGTGACTTATTGTGAGTATAAAGTGAAATAAGGAAACAAATGGCAAAGAATATAGAACCTACGAGTTATTACTCTAAGGTTGATATCTTCTAATGGGTTGTTCAAGAAAGAATACAAAATGGAAAGCATAAATTGATGTTTCAATAGTCTGCATAGTCTCTGCCCAAGTGTCAGCAGGGTTGACGATGTTAATATACACAAGATTAATTTTATACAACCAACTTATGGTGGATGATGAATGACATTCTGAAAATAGAGATCACGCTCCAGCAAGATTTTATTTTTTGTCAAATCCAAACAAGCAGCAAAACTGATATCCAACTTAACAGGGAAAAAGTAAACACATTAGTAAGCTATGACCTTGGCTATTTTGGAGAAGAACTGCTAACAAGGTGCACACATTTCCGTAGTTTAAGGGCAGAAAAAAGATATATGTAAATTCATGCGTTATAAGAAATACAAATCATGGCTACAGGAATTTTCAAAATAATCACCAAAGTGACTCTGTAGATTGACAATAGTGACTAGTAGAGTGACTGAATTAATTATGTTCATCATGACCAACAAGGAGAATAGGTTTCTTTTTCTATTTCAAGGTGGAGTTGGGTTCAGACATGCACCATTCAATAATACATTTTTTTCACAGGGTAACCGTGGCTGAACTTTTAGAGACAAAAAACACTAAACCACAAAAGGACTTCTAAAAGGAAATGCAGCAATGCTGTAATCATTAACAAGACAGATGAAATCTTCGAAATGGAAATTTTGGTAAAAGGGAATATTGCAATGAAAAATGTGAGAGCAGTACAAATTTTGGGTCAGCTGTTAACATTAGATAGTTTCATACCTTATTACTGATCAACATTTCTTGCTTTATATGTTTTGTGGACTCTGAAGTAGAATATGGATCATTAATTGTTATCCTCTTTATACTGCACATTGAAAGAAATGTTAACGCCATTGCATATTTGGAAAAATAGATACACAGACATAACTTAAGGAAGAAACCTTACTTTCCAGCTTCATGGAATATTCGTTGAATGTTCTTCTTTGAATGATCTTCTGGCAAATTCTCTACCAAAACAGTAGATAACTAGAGCCAAAGAATAAGATCCAGATAGCAAAGAACAAACCAAATAATAGTAGCAGTCTCCTTGAAGTAAATACCTTATGATCTCTAGACTCATTGAAACGAAGTGGATGAAGCCGCTTGACCCTTTTCCCATCACTGCTAACAACCTGCAATCCCCATGAGAATTTTCTTTCCTTAGGTCTCTAACTCTAAGTATAGATTGCAATGCAGTTCAAGTAAAAACAAGGAAGGAAGCATCATACAAGCAGTGAAGACTCCTTCAGAGCAGCAACAATAAATGTCTGGTCTCGGGTGAGCTTCTTCATTTTTCTAAAAGAAGCAATTACGGATACAGGAACTGCATGAACATAAAGTAGGATTAGATTATTGCATATACAAACAAAAGTTTGTAGGCAACGGACAAATAATAATGACAACTATTTACAGCACTAGGATTAGTTAAATTAACACAAAAATCAATAAACGCTTCATTTGTTATCAGAATAAATCACCATTTACAAAATTTAATGCATGCAAAACTGCATGTATTGGATAACGCTTTTCAGATTAATACACGCAAAACAGCAACTCCCATTCTGCAAGGATTTCAGCAACATTTACATATAATGAAATACACTATCAATATCAGTTTATTACTAGGGCATCATCATTGATTATGCCATGTTCGATTTAGTGTGTATATGCTGAAGGTGGGGTGTTACAATTGCTACACCTTTCCATCTACACCACCGATCATCGTCCTTTAAAAAAATGTTTGGAAAACCAAAAAAATGGAAATAAGCCCATTTAACTTATGATCATCTCTGGAAAAGAGAAAATGTCTTATGTTCATTGGCAAATACATCTTTTTCCCTCTACCATCTCTAGAAAAGAGTAAATATCAACATCCCTATTTGTCGAGTGGTATAACTGAAAAACTAGTACATAAAAACAGTACTTAATAACGAGTCACTAAACTAAATATAAAGGTTAACAAAATCGTCACACTGCCTATTCAACTTATTAATCCTTTTTATATAAGCAAATTCGAAAGCCAGAACACTTAAGAAACAATAAAATTCAATAATTAACTTCCCTTTTGGTCTCTCACAAGAAATATAAATATATATTATAACCAGATCGTTCCACAATTCAAACTAACATATTCAACTTAGCAGCAAACTATTCTAATATTCAAACTTCAAAAAAACTTGAAAATAGTTAGATTAAGGAAATACACACAACTTGAGAATCGATAAGGCCGTAAATCATTTGAAGACCAAATTGTGAAAACTACAACAATTAAAATCAAATTGGTCCAAGACACTTAAAAGGTTTCCCTTACCAAACCCTTCCTTGTTCTTCTTGACAAAACCCAACATATACTTGTCATTAGGCAGGTTTTCATCGCTGAAATAGTACTCCACCTGTAAAACCAACAAAAAGAAGTCACTAAACAGAAACAAATAAGATACCGAAACAACAAAACCTAGTAAACACGAAAAAACGAGATTTCTAGGTTTTCAAGTAAACATGTCAAATTATTATATTCTCCGCACACGATACAACAATAACTTCCGCTCTTGAACAATAGGTCAGTATCAGAGGACGCCATAAACAAACCTGTTTATCGTCTGAGAACAGCAAAAGAAAGAAGGAGATACCTGCTTAATGATCTTGAGTTTGAGATCCTCCGTCGAGACAGCGGGCAAAGCGGCGTGATCGCGGTGCTCGAGGTGTTCGTCAGGGTCATGCTCGTCATCGTGCTCGTGGTCAAGGTCGTGGTCATGGTCAATCTCGTGACCGTGCTCTTCGTCTGAAACCATCGCGTGATTTTCAGTTTCCGCAACGGTGAGATCGGGACCAGCAGAGGGATCCACGAGCGGGAGAGGCGAGGCGGTGGCATTAACGGCCGTTGTAATGGCGGCGGTGGTCGAAGGGGGAACCTTTTCGCCGCCTTCCATTGAGGAGAGAAGAAACTCTCCCCGCCTTATATTCCGGTCTTTTCTGTTTCGACAGTGTTTCGAGTTCTCAGATCAGATCCTTATATAGGCAGAGATACTTGTTTGACATTTTGGTTCGGTCACCACCATCACCATGTTCAAATTATGACTTTATTTTTCTTTTATGGAAAGATTAACCGTTTTATTTTTCATTTTTTGTAATTTTGTCCCTATGATTATCCATATCTAACTAATAACCTATACTTTTTTTTTTACCTTCTTAATTTCATATTCTTGTAATGATTAACAAGTTTATAATTTTTCTATACAGAACAGTTATTTATAAAGATTAAAAAAATACTTTTATCACACAATTGTAACAATTATTAAAAATGAAAGCATTTTACCAATATTTTGTCTACATTTTTTTTTTTACTTTTTAGCTTAATGGAAAAATTACACATACTATTATTATATAGTTATAATTTTATAAAAATTAATAAAACTATATTACTTGTATGAACGTTTTTATTTACATTTTTTTTTCTAATTTCAATAAAATATTTTAATTACTTTTATTATAGTGGCTGATTTTTCTTATAACTAAAAAATGAAAAGACAAACACATAAGTACATGTGTTTCTATTATTGTATAATAGAAATTACTCAATTTTTTTGCTGAATATAAATATTTTTCCCATATACAACAAGATGCATCATCTTAATTTTCTGTTATTGTTTCGATTCAATTTTTATTGGAAACTATTTATAATTTTTTTAGTTATAATATTTAATAATAATTTGAATATTTTTTAAATAATCCTTCTTTGTATATATATATATATATATATATATATATATAATTTATTTTTTAATTTTAAGAAATATAAACACTAAGCATTTGTGACTTTGCTAGTAGGTATAGATGTTTTCAAAGAAAATTAATAAATGGCTTTTAAAGTAAAAAAAATTTACGTATTTCTCGTTTCACCAAGAAGACTTAATGAGCATGTATTAGGGTATTGAGTTTTATTGGAACAAGCAAAAATTAAATTAGTATACTTTTTAAACATTACTATAAAAGTTAATAAATTTAGACAAAAATATGAATTTTTTGTTACACATTTTCATAGTATTTTTTTAATACAATTAATTAATAAAAATGGTTCTTGGTATAATTTTAAAAATAAATACCATGTAAATCAATCACATTTACACAATTATCATATAAATTAATATAAGAACATTTTTCATCAAAATTAGAACAAGTTCAAATAACATATGTACACAGACGAGTTTATTGTCATTCTTATTATATAATAAATAATTTGCATTATCAAGTTGAAAATCAAAATCTAATACAATAAATTAATAGATAAATAGTTTAATTCTATTATATTGAATTTAACTCAAATACTAAGATTACTTAAGTTTGATTTTGATTGATTTAGGTCAACATCCCACGACATTTTAAACATTTGTTTTCCATCTAGAGTGAGTTACATTTGAAATAATAAATCCATGCCTTTCATCATTTAAAACTTTTAACTAAAATTTAATCAAATAAAACAAGAAACATATGATAAAAAATAATTAAAAATATAAACGTAACACAAAGATAAAAGAGTATACGTGATTAGAAAATAATATATAGCAAGAAAAAAAATTATATTGATGTAGATTTTGTGAGAGATGAATTGTCACTTAAAAAAGACTTAAACAGTCTAATAGTTATCGTTGATCCCATAAAAAAAACTTTAAAGAATGAATAAATAAGGTGAGGAAGATTTAAACTAACTAGTCGTATCAAATATCTTAAAAAATAACGATGTTTATTAGTATTATTATTTTTTTCTTAAATCGTATCTTATTTAATACTAATAAAAATTTAATATTCAAATGAAATTTGAACCAATTGTTTTAAACTAAACTTGTCTTTTTATATTCATTTTATAAATTAAATAACTTGTTTTTTTTTTTTCACTAATAAGTAGGCCTAACAAAGTTTTCCGATACCTTTTTTATTGACTGAAACGAATCTAAACAGACCTTACTAACCCATTTCACCATCTTGAACCAGCTCGAGAGATAAATCATAACTTTATATTATTATTTTTATTCACATGTCTATCTTTAGTCATACCCCAAAAAAACATTAGAAACAATATTTAAGAAAAAGTGTTGTCCAGCAAAGACACAGCTAATAAAAGCATGAGTGATACCCAAGAAGACATCTCTATTTTTTTTTTCTTGACATGAACTATATAAACTTAATCTCAGTTCACATACAATATTGTTACGATGGAGAATATGAGCGTTACCTACAATCTCAACCCAAAGTAACCAACTCTGCATGGTTGCAATAAATAAAGCCAGAGCAAAAGAAAACCTTTTACACAAGAACCAAAGCAAGACCCAAAATCGCAAGCCCAAGCCTGAATAAGGCAAACCCACGAAGCCCGTTGGAGTTAGAAAACCAGACCCTGACATCATCGACCACAGGCCCACACAGAGAACTCATGTCATCACTTCTGGTGTTGTAGTATATGCTGTAGAAGGCGATTCTTGTTCTCTCAGCCTTGGCAGTGAAATTGAGGTTAGCAGTTTGGAAGGTAGAGTTGGAATTGGGGGTGTAGTGAATGTTCTGAGCCTGGTCACCGGCAAAGGCCATGACAGCAAGAGGCTCTTTGCATTTGTCATTAGCATGTCCCAGTGAGAAGGTCAAGCTGTAGGGTTTGTCAGGTTTGGTCTCAACCATTTGGGAGATTATGCCTTCTTTTCCTGATAGCAACTCAACCGCTCTTCTGCCTTGTGGAACAGAGTAATGATCGGAATCAATGTAGCGGACGGCACGGTTGGATTCCACAATCCAACCTGGTAGAGAGGAGGTTTCTTCATCCAAATTTGTGGGAAGCAACACACCCAGTGAAGTATTGGTAAACATCCATGGCCCCTCTTCAAAGTCCCCATTGATCACTGCGTTTTCTGCAAATCTCAACACAACAACACAACAACACAACATTATAATCACGGGGTATGAAAAATTGGGGATCGATTTAAGATTTGTATATAGAATAACACCTTTGGGGGATTTGGGGGTGAAAAGCTTTTTGATGGCTATGTTGTCGATGATGGGGCCACAAGTGGGGTCATCCTCCATGCCGGGATTCTTAAACACCAACCTAAAAGTGTCTTCCTCCGCGTTGAAAGAAACGGCGTAAGGGTTCCAACCCTGGACGTTGTACAGTGTCTGGAGGTCTATGGTCTGCGATGCAGACGCAACCGACACGTTGATGGACTCCAACTGGGCGCACGTGCGAGCCGCACAAAAGGTGACCGAGTAAATCGAACCTTTCTCCACCGTTACCTCCTGGCTCATCTCAGCGTCATTGCCCAGCCTCACCGCGTGTCTACCCTGCGGTACGATGAGGATCATCCCACCCTGTTTTTGCCCCGACTCCACTAGCTCAACGGTGCCGTTTGTCTTCCAGTTAGGCACTTCGCTGGGCCCCTCCACTATCGCCTCGTTCGGAAACCCATTTGATGGGGTAGCCTCGAAATCTCCATTCGCCACTAGCCCTGCATGCATAATGCATCACACTTTATTTAATTTTTTTCTCTATCCCTTTCTCCTCTTCACTGCACCACTGTTTTCCATTTATAATTACATTCATTTCAAATACCACAATGCATTATCTTTTGTATCCACAGTTTCTATTAAAACACGTCTAAAACTATTTTTTCCCATCATGGGCCACGCTCTAATATGAACTCAATTGCTTTAAATTTATATTTCCTTTTTCGGTGATGAACATTTAAGTTTCTTTAAAATTTAAATGTTACATTACATCAAGCTGGTTCTGATACTTTTTTAATATAGTTCTGAAAAGAAGTTCCCTTAGATTCGACTCTTCTTTAGTTAAAATCATTTACTTGAGAGAAGTTATTAAAATTTACTATGGTTGGGTATTAAAAGAAACACTCCTTTTAATGATTTGTGCAATCTTTTTTCCCTTAAGCTAACGTTCAAGTTGAGTTAAGGTCAATATCATTCTTAATACCAATAAAAATAACATAAACCATAAACAAAGTAACGTTAAAAACTTAAAACATGGGACCCAACACAGATTAGACCTTAACACGATTACATTCCAATCTCAAATAATTCGAGGTTCCTCCAAAATCAATCCTAGCATCATTCGTTTTCCTTGACAACTTTATCAAAAGATTAAATAAAGTACGAAGTTTGCAATGTGAAAAATCTATCCCGTCCCTCCTCTTATTACTTTCTGAGACATACATGGCACAGTAGGAGACGAAAAGTAGCGATATCATTAAGTACGTTTAGGTGGTTAAAGTGAAAAAATATTTAAATAAAAAACATCCAAAAAATAGCATAAGCCATGGCCCATTAGTGTTTGAAGCAAGCAAAGCATCAAGCACAACATAAACACAATTTATTTTAAGGTGATAAAAAGTATGGGGCCACATATTGCTCTCAAGGCATTTTCAATAGGTAAGAGCCGGCACAATTATTGTCAAAGTGTATCCACAAGCACATGTTCCCACCCCATCCCACAGGTAATTCCAAGTTCCAACCAAACGCAATGCAATGAAATGCAAATTAAGATTTATGCTGAGGTAGAATGTAACAAGTATCTGCGTCGTTTTGCAGTGATTGCACCTTACCCATATCATACTTTCCAATTTATATCTGGTCCCGTCCCTGCATTTATGTTTTTCACAACAACAGCACCAACTCAAATACAAAAACACAATAGACTTTCACTATAATAAGAATTCCCTCATCGAAGAATGGACCTCAAGAATGTGAAAGCCCACATCGGAACAACAAAAGAAGGAGCAAACTTTCAAAAATGCCAACTTGCGAAGTAGCTTAGAAGCACACAATGACTCAAATAGTAACAAAAAAAGGGATCAGACTAAGCTACCACTCAAAAGGGCCTCAAAATGAGTATGACAACTAGCCATGGGGACGACGAGGATGTGAAAGCCAGCAAAAACGACAGAAAAACGATGTTGACATGGAACAAATCGATGTATGGTCCAATCGAAAATTTATATCATATAATCCTTACGATCATTTTCTTTACAAAAACATCAGTGACACTTAACAATGTGTCACATTTGGTATCCATCCATGGTTAAAGTCCTAGAGTTCGTAATTGAATCCACTTGTGGGTCCTAACGCATGCTGCCACTGACTAGGCTCCGCAAATCCTTTCACTCTGACCAAAGGTGAACGAAAAAAAGCACTTTTTTTTTTCTTACCGTGTCTTTTCTTATTTAACTGAGCATGGGAATGGTGGAGGATAGCGACCTACGCGACAATAATAGAAGTAAAAGTAATTTTGGGGTAGCGTCCTTTACGGAAAGGTCCTCGCACTTTGGTCAAGATTGGAGGAAAAAAACGTGTATTGGGTGGCGGGAACACTGTGTCAATTCGGTCATTTCGCATCCCTAGGCTAAAAGCTCTCTCCTTTCGGACCCATCTCCTTCTTTAGTCAATCTCTACTACACTGGTTATCATTTTCCTTCTCCTACTATATCAAACCACTACCTAGTTTCATCATATATTTTTAAGGTACCTTGTGGGTGCTTCCTTTTTTATTTACATTGCTAGTTTTCAGCCCCACATGCTACTATGCGTCCATAATTGCACGATGTGATGTTATACGGTGGATTTAGATATCTAAATGTCACAATACCAGCTTGTACCCCCTGCCCCAAAAAAGATCATAAGCAATCAAAGACTTTTTATTTGGTACTAGAGTCAGTTCTTCTAATTTAATAAGCTTAAATGTCACCTAATCTTTCACTTCATTACTATATTCATCAAATTCCTATCACCAATCATACAATGCTCTCGTAAAAAATATATATACAATGCTCTACTCTTTTTATGCAGTACTGACTTGCACAGCCACACTGATATGAGTATCATCAAAAACTGTTTATAGAGAAGCAACTAAAAAAACACATAGATAAAGGATTAAATCGTTTTTAGTTAAAGTTTCAAGTTTATATTGAAAAACACTCCTCTTTTCTAGTATCTGTAGTTTACAGATTATGGATTAGAAGCATACAACGCGTTAACTTTCAAATCACCCAATGCTATTTTCTTTTTCAATTTTTTGCCGTCAAAATTTTCTTTTGTTGCGTTCCATCATTGGGTATAACTTTAACTAACATTCCTGCTATCACGGACTGTAGAGAAAGATTAGTAGGGATATGACACAAAAGTAGAAGCTCCCTTCAGAAAATGAAAAGCGAAATTAAAATAAGAAGATTGGTCATAAAAGTAATGATAGCTAGTAAGAAAAAACAATTTATCAAAACAAAGAGGAAGGTGGGCCTTCTGTGTTGAAAATCATGACCGTGGTGACCTGAACATTAAGTTCACTTCACTTAGATGTAAAACACCTTAAAAGCAGTACAGCTATGTTAAGTTATTGAAGGTGCAAATATGTTAAACATAAGGGAATCTGTTCCTAAGTTTGAATCAATAGATTCACTCTCTTCTTTCTATAACTGGCACATCCTTAATGTTGAACTCCAGAAGTTAAAAATGGTAGCAGGATTACTGACGAAAACAACACCCAGAAATTGCCCCATCATCCCCACCCAGAAAGCATCAGACACAAATTACAAGCATTTCATCTTTGTACCACGCATTGGAAAGGTAACTAAAAACCCACAGAAACCATAGAGAAGTTTACACTAAAAGAAGAACATCTATACCAAACAACAATTGCAAAAGCAGCTAGCGAAATATCAGATCTCGGGTCATGAAAAAGAGGAAAACTTGAAAAGTAGCAGAAGTGAAAGAGAGACATTACCATCTTCTGCGAAGGTTGTGAGAGACAAGTGGGAAAGGGTTAGAAGTGTGAAGATGGAGACCCATTTCATTGTTGTGGAGCTCCGAGCCATGTATCTGCACGCCCAGAAATATTCTCTCTTTCTCTCTCTGATACGCGTAGGGTACTACTACTGTGTTTTTTTGAGGAGTGCAAGGCAAAGGCACACAGAGTAGAGGAGTGTGTGTCCTTTTTATACAAGATTCTCCACCGTGCCAAGCTCTCTCTTTTCCCTTTGGCTTAGGTGAAAACTAGTACTTTATTAAAATAAAGTTTGTTTCAGTAATTATTAGTACTATATTTGACAAAACTTTCTTCTCGTATGGATGCAGTGTGAACGTGAATTTGATTTTTTTTTCTTCTCCTCTAATTTTAGGGAACAGTGTTGTTAATATAACATCGATATATTTTATTTGATGTAGGGTACACATTGTGTTTTTACGGGTTTTGAGACCCCGGTCTCCCGGTGGGGCCCTTAATTTCCACCGCCGTATAACGCCACACGACAGTATTTATGTAAGTATATATCTGGTAGATACAGTGTTCATACTATCGTATATCCCGTGAGTTTATAATTATAATAATGACAAATATTCTAAACAATACGATTTTGTGTGAGAAAGAGTAAAATAAAAAATATATATATTTTGTCTGAATAAAAAGAAGAGAAATCACATAAAATAATGAGGGTTTTTTAATATATCATCTTTTTTTTTCTGCAGTTTTATACAATCATAGTATATTTCAAATTGATTACAAAAGGTCTCCATGTCTGCATGTCATGTTTGACTTGTGATCTTAAAAGCACTAACCAGGGAATCAGTACCGTTTGTTTCTAAAATTTTGTTTTTAGAAGTATAAAAGAAATGTAATTTCTTTCTACGATGATTAGTATTCAGCAACTATATTTTCGAATTTCTTTTTTTTTTTTGCTACACCAAAGTTTTATATAACAGAATTCCATATAAATACTTTTCTTAACAGAAAATATCAAATTTCTTTTAACAGAATTTCTTTTCGAATTTGTAAATAATTTTCTTAATTCTCCAATAATTAAAAAAAATATCAAATTTTTAATTATAAGAAGTTAATCCAAAGCTTGTAAGAATAGCTTTTGGGCTTCAAAAGTTTGGCGTTGGAGGCAGTATGGGCTATATTTGCGGCCTTATTTATTAGGGTCCATCACGAGAATCATCTGGAACACTTGATCTTGCTGTCCAACTGTAACTCAAAAATCAAGGTGATAACCATTATTCAGCTAATTAAGAAACCAATCTCTTTATCTAAAAAAATGTACTTTTTGAACATTTTTATTCTTCCTTATTTTGTAATGGTAAAATTTTATCACTAAAAAAATAATTATTATATCCTCTAATTTTAAATTTTAATTAATAACTTTTTATGTTTCATATATTTTTTCTATTCAAACATTTTATTATTGTATGTTTTTAATTTCCATTTGTCATTTTCTCTGAAAAAAGTGGTTCAATAAATTTTAGATTGATGAAATTGGAACAATAATCAAACATGCAAATAACAACTTAGCTTATAAAATTTATAATTCTCAAAAAAAAATATTTTTTATCATTTTATTTTATTTTTTAAGATATTTATCAAAGGAAATATCTGTTTTGTTAAATACAATTTTAATATATAAAATCACAAAAAATAACAATGACCAAACAATATTTTTCAAAGTATATGGACCAAACAATGACCAAGTTTTAACTAGGGACTATTTTCAATTTTAGGTCAAATTTAACACACAAAAAACATATTTTTTTCCTAAATTTTATCATCTAAAATTAAAATTTCTTTTATAATCGTTTTTTGAAAGCTTTTAAATCTTTATCTTTTACATTATGATTAATGGTAGTAGTAATAAAAAATATATTATTATTAATTCTTGGATAAATAATTTTGTGATTTTACATTTTTTATATTACATTATATTATATATATATATATATATGAATAAAATAAAATAAAAAATTTCTATAACATATCTCTTTTATTTATCATATTTTCACAATTCTTAGAAATTCTCAACACTCATAATATTTTGTATTATGGTTATATGACCTCTAATATTACATATTGTGTTGTGACTCTTAAAATTTTATAAATTTGTATCTCAATTAAGTCCGCATAAACTCTCACGATTTAAATACATACTTAAATAAATGTGGATCGTACTTCATACAAATATTGAAACGTTTAATCTCAAGCCACAATTGATTTAGAAATTAATTTATTAATAATTAATAATTCTATACATTTGTTTTTACATTGTCCAATAAAAGAAATATTTAAAAAATGAAATAAAATAAATTAATTTCAAATTTAAAAGAGGCTAGAATTTCTTATTACCGTCAAAAATTTTAATTTATAATACTCTATATTTGATGATGAAATTTATTAATTGTATTCAATAAAGAATAAAAAACTAAATTATTAAAATTATGACTTTGAAGATAATCCGTTAGAATAATAAAGGAGAAAAACGGGTGTCGCAACCGGAATCGCGACGGGACGACGAACCAAAACAGAAAATAGGTTTAAAAAAGATTTGGAGTCGCCACCATAGTTATTCTGGAAAACTATGGAAAACCATAAAAATAAAATAAGCCTACGAAAAAACAGATTTTTGGATCCGGGAGTCGGTTACGTGTAGGGAAGGTGTTAGCACCCTACAACGCCCGCCCGAAGGCGGTACCTTTAATTAAAAATGCAAAGTTGATGTGGTTTTCAAAATATTGATTTTCCCCAAAAATAATGAGACAAAAATAATACTAAAAACAAACAAAAATATTTTTTAAGTTTTTGGGCCCGACAAGGATTGACCTTGGTCCTACGTATTCTCATTAAAAATGAGAAATCAGGTTACGTAGTTCTTTAAAAGCTTGTTTGTTTGCAAATGTTGATGTTTTTATGTTTTGAAATTTTATATTTTTTTGGCATTTTCGAATTATTTGAAAATAGGTGTCACACGACGCGAGCGGTCGGACAGACACTAGAAGGGAAAGAAAATTATTTTTTGTATGTTTAGAAAAAAAAAAAAAGCGTCACGCGGTGCGAGCGACCGGACAGACACATCGGAGTGAAAGAGAACATTTTATTTTTTATTTTTTTGATTTTTCATTATTATATATTTTTTTGCAATTTTGATAATTTTCAAATATATTTGTTTTTGTTTTTTTTTTATAATAATAAAATAAATAAAAGGATGAAAATATTTAAGAAGAAATAAAAGTGGAAAATAAAATGTGGGGTACATGAGTGATTAGTGAGGGTGCACAAAGTAAATACAACAACAAACCCAACAATAGGCAAAGATATGGGTGCATGAATATCACACGTGGGAGGTGTATGAAGTAAGAGGTGGGGTGCGTGCAGTAAATAAAGGGGTGTGCTAGGCAAACACAAGATGGAGGTGCAGAGATTAAAAACGGGGGTACACGAAGGAGTTCCTAAAGTAAAGAGGGTGTGAAAAACAATTAACACAATCCAAATAGGGGGTGCAGAACGTAATCAACATTCTAGCCCAAAACGAAATAATGGTTGGTGCAAGGTGAAACTATGGGGGTGCAAGGCGTAAAAACAAAAAAAGTCAGATGTGGCAAGTGAAACCAATTCACCTAAACCCTAGCTGCTGAAAAAAAACAAGAGGCAAGCCCCTTCCCTCTCTCCCTATCAACGTCCGCACGGGTCATTGCCCACCGACACACCACCTTCACCGTCGCATCACCACGCCACCGCACCATCATGCGACCGGCTTGCCGGCGGCCCCGTTGACGTCGGAGACGTCGCCCTCGTTCTCGGCGGCTCAACGATTTGTTCTCGCGCATGCATCGACTCCAACCCCGAAAGATCGTCACCTCGTCATCTCGCCACCACCGGCCACAGCCGTCGCGGGCGACACCGGTGTCCACCACGGTCGTTGGCGACGAGAGCCTATGCGACCTTCACTCTCCTTCCCCTCATGCGCAACTCGAACTGCTTCTGCGCGAACCCCAGGGCCACTGCCATTGGTGCTTGTACTCCGTTCAAAGCTCTGACTCGCCACCGGCCTCGCCGCCGGCGATGGTTTCTACTTCTTTGTTCATCTATGCGCTATGATTAGACGCGGCTGATTGGGGAAAATGAGACTTGAGTGCTTGGCACTGGAATGGGGTTCCGGTTTATTGGTGACCGTGTGGGAGGGGTTGGTTTGTGGTGTGAAAGAGATGATTGAAGGTGAGGTGAGGGATAATGGATTCTGTTTTGTATTCTTGGGCAGGGGAATGGTGTGATGTTGAAGTGGTGAAGACGTGAATGGGGGATTTGTATGGGTATTTTC
>Ga0214544_1008451_pt1 | contig 17105 bp, 16 predicted proteins | sample CNSS3metaG_FD_160074 | JGI IMG/M metagenome (GOLD analysis project Ga0214544, IMG submission 160074) | Root nodule microbial communities from cowpea collected in UCLA plant growth center, Los Angeles, California, USA - CNSS3 | ecosystem: Host-associated > Plants > Roots > Nodule | place: USA...
TATTCTCTATCATTTGGCCACAACCAGATCATTCGTCTTTTACTTCTTCTAGTGATTACCCCAAGGTAATTTGCTGCCAAACCTATCGGTCACAACCGATAGAGCACGTGCGGGAACCATTGACACGTATCATACACCGTAACGCCAGGTGGAGTTCCCAAATACGAACATAGTCCGTAACGTCCCAAGACTACTAAACTTGTCAACTATTTACTGAGGAGGGCAATCTATCTGGACCCATCCGTACTGGCCAAAACCAGCACACTCACACCGGCAACACTAGCCAACCCGAGCTCAACTCAAGGGTTCCTCGCGTTCATCCGCCATCCCGAGCTCAACTCGAGGGATGCCATTCTGAGCTCAATTCAAGGAACTCAGCAATCTTACCTTTGAAGAATCCCCAAAAGCCTTGTAGATCACGCCTATAAAGTCCAACAACTAGGACCTACAACAGTCAAACCGCCTAGCGGGGGACACGTACCGCTAGGCGCTACAGCTTCCAAATCGCCTGGCAGGGGACACGTATCGCCAGGCGCTTAGCGCCTCAAAACCATCAACAGTTGAAGACACCGCCTGGCGGAACAGTTCACACTGCCAAGCGCATCCACGTTCAAACTTCAATAGTTTCACCGCAATCACCTAGCATAACCCCATTCACCGCCAGGCGGAATCGCACCAGACCTCGCTGACACTGTGGCTCTTGCCTAGCGGTCTACCAGTCCTCGCCGGGAGCCATATCAGTGCTGTCGCTATACTGGTTCGGTACCAATCTGCACAAGTTGACCTACAATCTAAGCATCAAGAATTAAACTCCTTCTCCAGTTTATGGTTTTGCCTTTTCCAGTGGTTAACTTGCCATCCAGCTCCCTACTTTTCATTCATACTTAACCACATAAGGACACAACTTGGTTTTTCTCAGATTCAACCTTATTCAGCACTACCATATCACCATGCACTTCCCTATGTTGCTTCCTGCACTTACTTCTAGCCATTTCAGCCATTCTTGACTCAATCCCCTTTCTAATGGTACCTTGTATTTACATTCCCATTCACAACAATTGTTCAAGTCTCTAAACCCCTTGCACCCACTTATTCAGGTCTAAATTTCCTACTGTGACATAATATAAGCAAGACCTATATTAACTAATATAACTCCTCCTAAAATACTCCCAACCTCTGTAGTTCATGTCTAAGAACTCCATGACCAATTTCCTCAATTCTCACAGAATCCATCACAACCTCACAGCAGCATTGCCACTGCGCTGGCGCCTGGCGGCAAGTCTCGTGCCGCCAGGCGGTACTCACATTTCTGGTAATTTCCCAGAATTCCCGCACCAGCAGCTCCATCCAACCCCAACTTTTCTGATTGAAATCTGATTCATTACCTAATGGATGCAGTCATGTATTCATAATTAGGGTCCAATTCCTCAAATTCCTAACACACCATCCCAACAACAATCACTAATTAACACATGACGAATCGAAATGATCCTACATAATTAACCCTAGAATATCTACTACTGTTCCATCCGATTCCCCCATAAATTTCGTGAATTTTACCAACATTATGTTATCTAATCTAGTCTTTAAGGATTTGGCTAGCTTTTCTCCCGAACGGAATCATCCTAAGACCCCTAAAGAAATACCAAACACGAGGGGAAAGGTTCGCGTCGCCTAGCGGTTGATCATTACCGCCAAGCAGTTCAAGCAAAAACCCAGAAAACTAGTAAGTCTACAAGCATCGCCTGGCGGGTCGGGTAGTGCCGCCAGGCGGTCCCATCTCTAGAACCCACAAACATCACAAAAATAGCATGGGCTGCCTAGTGGCTTTGAATGCCCGTTAGGTGGTTTCTGGAAAATTTCTAGAAAACACGAAAATTGATAGAATATCACAGACATGCATCCAGTTTCATACATTTCATTGTACATTATTGAAATACAGAATAAAACAATGATTACAGCTCCCCTAATCTGGGTTCCTTTGCCAAACTTGAAAATCTCAAGCTCTTGCTTTGACCACCAATGAGCACCCGTGATTCTCCTCAACCTACCTCAATAGTTCACTCACTACCCTCTAATCACTCTTGATTTTCGTCTCTGTTTTCTATGGATACTTCCAGCCTTGCCAAACCTTTCATACAACCTCTCTTTTGCTTTTTAAATTGAGACCTTAAAGCTAGGTCAATGATCAAACGAAAATACACTTAATAGAATGTTAATGGCCATTCATTCATCATTATAGACTGTCGTTACAGCCACTATTGGCTGCTAATTCAACTTAGGTTTTCCTTTAACCCTTCCAATTCCACCCAAAACTAATTTTAACAAAAAAAAAGTTTACTTTGGGTTTTTTCAAGACTTGAACCCACAACCAAGCACTGCAAAATCAATGTCAAACCATCATGCCAATTCATGTTTCATGCTAACCAATATAATTTAGATGATATATCATATGAACATTATCAATCGTATTATTAAAAACAATAATAATTAAATAACACATAAATGGTATACACAAGACTTAAACCCAAGTCCTCTCACACAATTAAAGTACTCTCAACCATTTGAGCTAGTACTTTTCAACGTCATACCAATCAGAAATTAATGTCATAAATGATCTACCCACCCGCATTTATTAATTAATTAAATTCCACGGGTCTTACATTTCCCCCTCCTTTAAAATTTTTCGTCCTCGAAAAAGAGAACTTACCAGGAAATAGGTGAGGATATGACCTCCTCATGACATCTTCCATCTCCCATGTCATCTCCTGGGTAGCCTCGTCCTAGAGAACCTTCATTGTTCTGATCTCTTTCCCCCTGAGTTGTTTAACTTGAGAATCCAAGATTCTCACTAGTCCAACTCTGATCGTCAAATCCTCTCATATATGGACATCATCCTCCTCTAACACATGAGTAGGATTTGGCATGTACTTCCTCAGTTGCGATACGTGGAAGACATTATGTAGGTTTGCCAAATGTGGTGGCAGAGCAATCTCGTATGCTACAGGTCCAATCCTCCTTATGATCTGATATGGGCCAATGAATCGAGGAGTCAACTTCCTCGATTTAAGAGCTCTCCTAATGCCTGCTGTAGGAGTCACTCAAAGAAATACGTGATCACCTGCCGACTTTGAGTTGCACGCATTGAATCCTGTATCCTCTTCACCTTCTCGATGGTAACTATTATTATACGTGAACTTCGCCAATGGCAGCATATCACTCCACTAATCTATCACACCATCAAATCACTCACAAACTTTAACAAACATTACTCTAAAACCACCCTCTTTCACCTTTAATCTATTTAAAGTGAACAACACAAACTTCACACTCTAATCCACTTGAATTGATCATCTCCCTTTCCTTCCAATCAACCTTCAAGGAGAGAGGGGGAAAGGAAGATGAAAATTCCTTTATTTTTTCCTCCATTTTTCAATCATCTCTGTTATGCAATGGTTTGAGGGTGATATCAAGATTACAATTATGTCTGAATTTATTTTTAAGCTTAATTATGAAAATGATGTAAAAATAACAAAAATTTCAAAAATGTTATAAAATAAGGTTTAAAAAGTAATTATAAATTATAAATTTTTTTATTAAGTTATTTTATAAACAGTTTTTTTATCAAAATATGTTACTTTCATTTATAAATTGTAATATTTTTTTTACGACAAATCAAGATTATATAATGATAATTTTTAATTATTTTTAAAATAATGGACAATCTGGTAATATTGGTTTTCCTTGATTTAAATATAATTTTTATTATATCACATCCAAGAAATCACACATAAACTTTAACAAATTGTATTCTAAATCCACTCTCTTTCACCTTTAATCCACTTAAAGTCAATAACACAAACTTCACACTCTAATCCACTTGATGTCATCCTCTCCCTCTCCCTCCAATTAACATTAAAGGAGAGGGAGGGAAAGGAAGAGAGAAATTATTTTTTTTTGAATCATCTCTGTTATGTCATGGTTTGAGGGTGATATCATAATTACAATTATGTTCGCAATTTATTTTCCAGCTTAATTACGAAAATTATGTAAAAATATTAGTTTTAAAATTAGTTTTACAAAAATAATTAATAACGAAAATTTTAAATTATTCTAAAATAAGGTATAAAAAGTAATTAATAATTACAATGGTTTTCATTACATTATTTTATAAATATTTTTTTAATAAAATATGTTATTTTAATTTATACATATTAATATTTTTTCTACAATAAATCAAACTTATATAATGACAATTTTTAATCATATTTAAAATAAAGGACAATTTGGTAATCTTGTTTTTTCATTATTTAAATATAATTTTTAATCTATGACATACTTCAAATCACTCACAAACTTCAACAAACTTTAATCTAAATCCACCCACTTTCACCTTTAATACTTTAACGTGAACAAAACATGCTTTCCACTCTAATCCACTTGAATTCATCGTGTTCCTCTCCCTCCAATCAATGTTGAGGGAGGGAGGGAGAGGGGAAGGAAGAGGGAGATTGCTCTATCAAGATTACAATTGTGTCTGCAATTTATTTTTGAACTTAATTATGAAAATGATGTAAAAATATGGCTTCTGAAATTATTTTTACAAAAATAATTAATATCAAAAATATGAAAATTGTTATAAAATAAGGTTTAAAAAGTAATTATTAATTATAAAAAAATTTATTACATTATTTTATAAATATGTTTTTACTAAAATATGTTATTTTCATTTACATTATTTTAATATTTTGGTAATCTTATTTTTCCTTGATTTAAATATAATTTTTAATCTATCACAATCACTCACAAACTTTAACAAACTTTACTATAAATCCACCCACTTGCACCTTAAATCCACTTAATATAAACAACACAAACTTCACACTATAATCCACTTGATGTCATCCTCTCCCTTTCTCTCCAATCAAACTTGAGAGAGAGAGGGGAGGGAAGGGAGAAATTCCTCTACTTTTCAATCATCTCTGGAATGCCCTGGTTTGAGAGTGATATAAAGATTACAATTATGTCCACAATTTATTTTTCAACTTCATTATGAAAATGATGTCAATATATAGCTTTTGAAATTATTTTTCAAGAATAATTAATAACGAAAATTAGAAAATAGTTCTAAAAAAGGTTTAAATAGTAATTATTAATTATAAAGTTTTGTATTACATTATTTTATTAATATTTTTTTTTAGTAAAATATTTTATTTTAATTTATACATATTAATATTTTTTCTACAACAAATCAAACTTATATAATGATAATTTTTAATCATATTTAAAATAAAAGACAATTTGGTAATCTTGTTTTTTCTTGATTTAAATATAATTTTTAATTTATCACATCCATCGAATCACTCACAAACTTTACTTTAAATCCATTCACTTTCACCTTTAATCCTCTTAAAGTGAACAAGACAAGCTTCACACTCTAATCCACTTGAATTGATCATCTCTCTCCCTCCAATCAACCTTGACGGAGAGAGAGAGGAGAAGGAAGGATGAAATTTCTCTATTTTTCAATTCTCTGTTATGAAATGGTTTGAGGGTGATATCAAGATTACAATTATGTCTAGTTTATTTTTCAGCTTAATTATGAATATGATGTAAAAATAACGAAAATTTGAAATTTGTTATAAAATAAGGTTTAAAAAGTAATTATTAATTATACAATTTTTATTACATTATTTTATGAAAATTTTATTTCATTATTTGATAAAATATTTTTTAATAAAATATGTTATTTTGATTTATACATTTCAATATTTTTTCTACGACAAATCAAAATTATATAATGATAATTTTTAATTATTTTTAAAATAAATGACAATTTGGTAATCCAGTTTTTCCTTGATTTAAATATAATTTTTAATCTATCATATTTATCAAATTACTCACAAACTTTAACAAACTTTACTCTAAATCCACCCACTTTCTCCTTTAATCCACTTAAAGGGAACAACACAAACTTCACACTATAATCTACTTGATGTCATCCTCTCCCTCTTTCTCCAATCAACTTTGAGGGAGAGTGAGGGGAAGGAAGGTAGAAATTGCTCTCTTTTCAATCATCTTTGTTATGCAATGGTTTGAGGGTGAGATCAAGATTACAGTTATGTACGCAATTTATTTTTCAGCTTAATAATGAAAATGTTGTAAAAATATGGCCTTTGATAATATTTTGACAAAAATAATTAAAAATGAAAATTTGAAAATTGTTCTAAAATAAGGTTTAGAAAGTAATTATTAATTATAAAATTTTTTATTACATAATTTTATAAATATTTTTTTAATAAAATGTTTTATTTTCATTTATACATATTAATATTTTTTGTACAACAAATCAAACTTATATAACGATAATTTCTAATCGTTTTTAAAATAAAGGACAATTTGATAATCTTGCTTGTCCTTGATTTAAATATAATTTTTAATCTATTACATCTGTCAAATCACTTTCAAACTTTAACAAACTTTACTCTAGATCCACCCTCTTTCACCGTTAATCCACTTGAAGTGGCACAACACAAACTTCACACTCTAATCCACTTGAATTCATCATCTCCCTCTCCTAGCAATGAACCTTGACGGAGAGTGAGAGGGGAAGAGAGATGGCAATTCCTCTATTTTTCAATCATCTCTGTTATGCAAAGGTTTGAGTGTGATATCAAAATTACAATTATATCGACACTTTATTTTTTAGCTTTATTATGAATGTGATGTAAAAATATGGGTTTTCAAATTATTATTACAAAAATAATTAATAACGAAAATATGAAAATTATAATAAAATAAGGTTTAAAAGTACTTATAAATTATAAAATTTTTTATTACATTATTTTATAAATATTTTTAATAAAATATGTTATTTTCATTTATACATATTAATATATTTTTTTACAACAAATCAAACTTTTATTGTGATAATTTTAATCATATTTAAAATAAAGGAAAATTTGGTAATCTTGTTTTTTCTTTATTTAAATATAGTTTTTAATTTATCACATGCATCAAATCACTCACAAACTTCAACCAACTTTACTCTAAATCCACTCACTTTCACCTTCAATCCCCTTCAAGCGAACAAGACAAGCTTCACACTCTGATCCACTTGAATTCATCTTCACCCTCTCCCACCAATCAACGTTGAGGAGAGAGGGGAAGGAAGAGGGAAATTCCTCTATTTTTTAATCATCTTTGTTATGCAATGGTTTGAGGGTGATATCAAGATTACAATAAGGTCTGCAATTTTATTTTCAGCTTAATTATGAAAATGATGTAAAAATATGGCCTTTGAAATTATTTGTACAAAAATAATTAATAACGAAAATTTGGAATTTATTATAAAATAAGGTATAAAAATAATTATAAAATATAAATTTTTTTATTACATTATTTTATAAATATTTTTTTCTTAAAATATTTTATTTTCAAATATACATTCTAATATTTTTTCTACGACAAATCAAACTTATATAATGATAATTTATAATTACTTTTAAAATAAAGGACAATTTGGTAGTCTTGTTTTTCCTTGATTTAAATATTATTTTTAATTTATCACATCCATCAAATCACTCACAAATTTTAACAAACTTTACTCTAAATCCACCCACTTTCATCTTTAATTCACTTCAAATGAACAACAAAAAATTCACACTATAATCCACTTGATGTCATCTTCTCCCTCTCTCTCCAATCAACCTTGGGAGAGAAAAGGGAAGGAAGAGAGAAGGGAAGGAAGATAGTAATCCCTCTATTTTTGAATCACCTCTGTTATGCCATGATTTCAGGGTAATATCAAGATTACAATTATGTCCACAATTTTTTTCCAGCTTAATTACGAAAATGTTGTAAAAATATGACTTTCGAAATTATTTTCACAACATTAATTAATAATGAAAATTTAAAAATTGTTATAAAACAAGGTTTAAAAAGTAATTTCATAAATATTTTTTTATTAAAATATGTTACTTACATTTATACATTTTAATATTTTTTCTACGATAAATCAAACTTATATAATAACTTTAATTATTTTAAAAATAAAGGACAATTTGGTAATCTTGTTTTCCCTTGATTTAAAAAATATAATTTTTAATCTACCACCTCCATCAAATCACTCATAAACTTTAACAAATTTTACTCTAAATCCACCCTCTTTCACCTTTAATCCACCGAAAGTGAACAACACAAACTTCACACTCTAATCCACTTGAATTCATCATCTCCCTCTCCCTCCAATCAACCTTGACGGAGAAAGAGGAGATGGAAGATGGAAATTCCTTATATTTTTCAATCATCTCTATTATGCAATGGTTTGAGAGTGATATCAAGATTACAATTATGTCCGTCATTTATTTTTAAGCTTAATTATGAAAATGATGTAAAAACATGGCTTATGAAATTAATTTTAACAAAAGAATTAATGAGGAAAATTTGAAAATTGTTATAAAATAAGGTTTAAAAACTAATTATTAATTATAAATTTTTTTATTACATTATTTTATAAATAATTTTTTAATAAAATATGTTATTTTCATTTATACATATTAATATTTTTTTCTACAATAAATCAAACTTATATAATGATAATTTTTAATTATTTTTGTTCCTGCGGAGAACAAATAAGAGATGTCAGACACAAGCGTTACCTTACCTCAATTCGGAATTTTCTCAGTAGGCTTCCTCCCGGCTAGCATATGCTATCTGTAGGTATCTCGATTTGGACCAGTTTGGACTCCAGAGAGGTTACCTACGGAGAAGACTCCGACGCTTATGTCAGCAAAAAACTCTCAGAAATTATAATCTAGTAATTATAGGAGTAATGAATGCATAACTTTAATTTCTAGGTTCCATGCATATTTATAGATTATTAATTATGTTTGGCCACGTCATGGGTTGGGCCCCTGTTCGGGTCGTAGGTGGGCCTGGGCCTTAGTCCAGGTTACTTAGTTCGATTATCGTGGGCTTTAAGGGTTTTGCTGGTAATGCTAACAATTTGTCAGGTTCTCGCTTAGTTTCCTTAAGTTCTCGCTTAGGCTGGTTACTTCTTTAGCGACTTAGGCCGGTTGCTCTTATAGCGGCTTAGGCTGGTTACTTTTATTTGCTTGGCATATGTATGGTGATTATTTGCGTCTTTGGGAGCTATGTAGACGGATTTCATGGCTAAAGTCAGGCTAAGCCGCCTAGGTGTAGTACAATTTTTAAAATAAAGGACAATTTGATGATCTTGTTTTTTTCTTAATTTAAATATAATTCTTAATTTATCACATCCATCAAATCACTCACAAACTTCAACAAAATTTACTCTAAATCCACTCACTTTCACCTTTAATCCCCTTAAAGTGAATAACACAAGCTTCACACTCTAATCCACTTGAATTTCTCCTCTCCCTCTCCCTCCAATCAACGTTAAGGGAGAGAAGAGAAGGAAGAGGGAAATTCCTCTATTTTTCAATCATCTCTCTTATGCAACGGTTTAAGGGTGATATCAAGATTACAAATATGTCCGCAATTTATTTTTCAGCTTAATTATGAAAATAATATAAAGGCCTTTGAAATTATTTCTACAAAACTAATTAATAACCTTTAATTTAAAAAGTAATTATTAATTATAAAATTTTTTATTACATTATTTTCTAAATATTTTTTAATAAAATATTTTATTTCCATTTATAAATTTTAATACTTTTTTCTACGAAAATCAAACTTCTATAATGATAATTTTTGTTTTTTTAAATAAAGTACAATTTGGTAATCTTGTTTTTCCCTTATTTAAATATAATTTATAATCTATCACATCCATCAAATCACTCACAAGCTTTAACAAACTTTACTCTAAATCCTTCCACTTTCACCTTTAAACCACTTAAAGTGAACCACACAAACTTCACACGATAATTCACTTGATGTTATCCTCTCCCTCCAATCAACCTTGAGGGAGAGAAAGGGGAATCAAGAGGGAAATTCCTCTATTTTTCAATCATCTATGTTATGTATTGGTTTGAGGGTGATATCAAGATTACAATTATGTCCGCAATTTATTTTTCAGTTTAATTATGAAAATGATGTAAAAATATGACTTTTCAAATTATTTTTACAAAAATAATTAATAACAAAAATTTGAAAATTGTTCTAAAATAAGGTTTAAAAAGTAATTATTAATAATAAAATTTTTTATTACATTATTTTATAAATATGTTTTTAATAAAATATTTTATTTTCATTCATACATATTAATATTTTTTTTGTTTAATTATGTTTTTGGTCCCCATTTTCGAGTCAAAATCTCAAAATGGTACCCATATTTTTAAAAGTCTCAAAATGGTCCCCTTTTTTGTTGAAACGTCTCACGTTTGCCCTTGCCGTTAAGTCAACGTTGACGCCGTTAGAGGGAGTGACATGTGTCAGTTCCTCAACTTTTTGAATTTTTTTATTATTTTTTTTTCAACTTTTTTTATTTTTAATTTTTTTTTTGAATTTTTCTTAAAAAATTAAAAAAATTGCCACGTGTCAAGCTGTCATCGTGCCACGTGGCAGTGACAGTGACACGTGTCAGTATTACGCCACGTGTCATTTTCTTAGTTACAATTTGGTCCCTTTATTTTAATTTGTCTCAATTTAGTTCCAATTTTTGTAAAAATTAGCAATTTTTTGTCCCGCTCCAAATTGAAATCAAATTTAATTTATGTATAAATGTACACAAATATTTGACCTAGTTTCTAGAAGCTAGTGTTAGGTTTTTGTAGAGACATCCTTAGGTATCTTTTATTTGCTTAGAGGCCTCTAAACTCTTCTATATAAGGGGTGCTCCTAGACATGTAAAAGGGTTGAACATTTTGAAGTAAACACACACTTGTGTCTCAACCATTTGTGAGAGTTTCCTCCCTTCGGAGTGAATACTTTTAAGCCTTATCTTGCATAGCAAGTGGCGGCACACATCCACTCATCTACAAGGTTGCCATGGCTTCTAGCCTAGCCTTGTAGTGACGTGTTTCTCACATTTTTACCATTCCTTTCCTTTCCATTTTATGTTTTCTTCTTCCTTTAATTGTTCTTGGTTTTCTATGGTTTATGTGCTTTCCATTTCCTTTTTGTTTTGAATCAATCCATCATCTTCTTCTCTTGAGCTTTGTGAAAGGAACCTTCACATCTAGATAGCTTGCTATCTTAATGTCCAGTGAGGATTTCACTTAGCTTTCTTAATCAACTCACACCATATTCAATAATCTTAAAAAGGAACAAGATAATCCTTCATCACGTCTAGTGGTGCTTTAAAGGTGGGGTTGCTGGTGTTCCTTGAGTTGTGGCTCAGAACATATCCCTTGAGTTGTGGCTTGGGATAGGTGTTAAGCACGTGATATTCCTCGAGTTGTGGCTCGGAATAGCATCTCTTGAGTTGTGGCTCGGGATGGCGGATGAACACGAGAAACCATTGAGTTGTGGCTCGGATTGGCGAGTGTTATCAGTGTGAGTGTGCTGGTTGTGGCCAGTACAGATGGGTCCAGATAGATTGCCCTCCTCAGTTGTTGGCTGACGAGTTTGGTAGTCTTGGGACGATACGGACTATGTTCGTATATGAGAACTCTACCTGGCATTGCGGTGTATGATCCGTAGCATGTTTTCCCGCATGTGCTCTGTCGGTTGTGGCCGATAGGTGAGGCAGCAAGTCACCTTGAAGTAATCCTTAGACGATGTAGAATACGAATAACCCGATTTGAGGGTCAGATAGTAGGAATAAAAGTGTAGAACAATGTGGGAAGTTAAGTTAAGTATTGTGATACGTGTGTTTGTTGATATATCTGATTTATCTGCTAAGCTCACCCTATCTGCGTGTGTTTGGCGATGATCGTGTACGCGGTACACGGGAGTAGATGTTGATGATGCAGGTGGCTCAGGTGCAGCTTAGTCGCGAAGAGGGGTTCGACTTGGGAAACTCTTACGTTTATTTACTGCTTTTCAAAATAGTTGTAAACCCTGATGGGTGATTTTATAACATTATGATTTTGGTTTTGTAGTGGATGTTAATAAACTTTATTCGATTGTTTAATAAAATTTGAGTTTTCCCGCGCTTTTGGAAAATGAGGTATTATTAAATGCGCTGAGTATTTTATTTTTCTTCATTTCATTTATAAAACCATAATATCCTGACGGGATGTTACATTTGGTATCAGAGCAAAGGTTTTCAAAATGATTTTTGGGTCTTTGAGGAGTGAGCATACCGTGTTACGCTTGCGTGACTAACTGTTTGTGTTATTATTTTATTTTTGGATATGAAATCCTAATTTGAGCTGTGTGTGTGAACAGCTATAATATGTGGCGCGCACAAGCTATGGCTAACAGGAGGAGGAGGAACACCGTTGGAGCTGACGACATAGCTCAGGCGATCCATCGTATGGTGGACGCGATGCAGCCCATAGCAGCGCCATCCAAAGCTGTAGTGGCACCTACCAGGCCCGTATCTATGGAGGATTTCATGAAACACCGGTCGGCCAAGTTCTCTGGCAAGGTCACTCCTGATGAGGCAAATGCCTGGATGCGGGAGTGTGAGAAGATCTGTCGGGTGTTGGAATGCACGGATGAGCAGAAGTTGTTGTTTGTCACATTTCTTCTGGTGGCAGACGCGGAGTACTGGTGGCAGGGGATGCAGCAGTTGATGCATACCCGTGAGGAGCAGGTGACCTGGGCTTCCTTCAGGACGAGGTTCTTGGAGAAATATTTACCAGACAGTGCGAGGCATGAGCGTGAAGCAGAGTTCCTCACGTTGCAGCAGGGAACCATAATTGTGGAGGCATACATTGAGAGGTTCGAGTACCTTGCATGTTTCTACACTCCGGTGGTCACTAAGGATTGGAGGTGTAGGAAGTTCGAGGGGGGACTAAAACATGAGCTACGCAGATTCTTGGTACCTCTCAGAATCAAAGAGTTCCCGGTTTTGGTCGAGCAGGCCAAAACAGTTGAGCAGCTGGAGATGGGGCCCAACCGAGCAGCACAGCCACAGAAGGCTGTGACAGACGCTCGTCAGCAGAAGAAACCTTATAGCAGGCCACCGACTACCTCCAGGGGGCTACAGTGCTATAACTGTGACGGGGAGCACTTGAGGAGAGATTGTATGAGACCTGCCAGTAGTACAAGTGGAGGCAGTAGCACTGGTAAGTGCTACGTGTGTGATCAGACTGGACACTTTGCACGACAATGTCCTAACCAAAAACCAGCTGGAGGTGCGCCAACTAAGAAACCTCTAGGAGATCGGCCCAGAGCACCAAGGCGTGTGTTCGCCTTGACGACTACAGAGGCAACCCAATCAGGTAATTTATTAAAGTTCATGTGTTTGTTGTGTGACCACGAGGTGGTGGTTTTATTTGACTCGGGGGCCACTCATTCATTCGTGTTTAATGAATGCGTGGGGAGGCTCGGACTTGCTATGCGGGAGCTGGAATGCGAATTGATAGTCGCTACGCCAGCATCTTAAGAGGTATCCACCACTTCTATGTGCGTGGGGTGTCCTATAGAGGTGACAGGCCGTAGGTTCACTCTGAATCTTATTTGCTTGCCGATGGAGGGTCTGGATGTGATACTGGGCCTGGACTGGTTGTCAAGCAACCATGTTGTCATTGATTATGGACGACGTAGGGTAGTGTTTCCATATACAATGGGGTTGGAAGTTATCTCGTCTAATCAGGCAGTAAGGGAGATTGAGGCTGGGGCTACATGCTATGTGATAGTGGCTCATGCGGAGAAGATGAGTACAACAGAGAAAATCAGCAGGATTTCGATAGTGGAGGAATACGCAGATGTATTTCCGAATGAGATTCCAGAGTTGCCACCTAGCAGGGATGTGGATTTTTCCATTGATCTCATCCCTGGCGCTGGGCAGTTTCTATGGCACCGTACAGGATGGTGCTTGCTGAGTTAGCCGAACTAAAGAAACAGATCGAGGATCTACTTGAGAAGAAGTTCATCCGACCGAGTGCATCACCGTAGGGAGCACCGGTGCTGCTAGTGAAAAAGAAAGATGGTAGCTCCAGGTTATGTGTTGATTACCAGCAGCTGAACAAGTTAACGATAAAGAATAAGTATTTGCTGCCGAGGATTGATGATTTGTTGGATCAGCTGAGGGGAGCTGCGGTGTTCTCGAAGATAGACTTGAGATCTGGATATCATCAAATCCTTGTCAGGCCAGAGGATGTCCATAAGACTACTTTTAGGTCACGTTATGGCCACTACGAGTATGTAGTGATGCCATTCGGGGTGACCAATGCGCCGGCTATATTCATGGACTATATGAATAGGATTTTCCAGCCATATCTAGATTAGTTTGTGGTAGTGTTTATCGACGATATCCTGATCTACTCTGAGAGCAGAGAAGAGCATGCAGAGCATCTGAGAGTGGTGTTGGGAATTCTCAAAGAGCACCAGTTATATGACAAGCTATCAAAATGTGAGTTCTGGTTGGAGGAGGTACAGTTCTTGGGCCATGTGATCTCAGCCCAAGGAATTGTAGTTGATCCGGCTAAGATCGAGACCGTGGTGAAGTGGGAGAGGCCTCAGACAGTTTTAGAGGTGCGAAGTTTTCTAGGTTTGGCAGGGTATTATCGACGATTTGTGGAGGGTTTCTCCAAAATGGTGAGTCCCCTTACACAACTGACGAGAAAGGATCAGCCCTTCTCATGGACAGATGAGTGTGAAGCCTGCTTTGAGGATAACCATCGCACCGATACTGGCAATCCCTGACACGACTAAAATATTTGAGGTGTACTGTGATGCCTCGTATCAGGGGTTAGGCTGTGTGTTGATGCAGGATAAACGACATGTAGCCTATGCATCGAGACAGTTGAAGGTGCATGAGAAAAATTACCCGACACACGACTTGGAGTTAGCGACAATCGTGTTTGCTCTCAAAACATGGAAGCATTATCTATATGGGGCGCAGTTTCAGGTATTCAGCGATCATAAAAGTTTAAAATACTTGTTTGATCAGAAGGAGCTGAATATTAGGTAGAGGCGTTGGATGGAGTATTTAAAGGACTACGACTTTGAGCTATTGTACCAACCTGGTAAAGCTAGCGTCGTAGCGGATGCCCTGAGTAGGAAGAGAATTCATGTATCAGCTATGTTGATTAGAGAGTTAGAGCTGATAGAGCAGTTGAGGGACATGAATCTGGGGTTGGATATGGGGCCTGGACAGATACGATGCAGTATGTTAAGGATCACAAATGAGTTCTTAGATGAGCTTCGAGTGGAACAGGGTAAGGATCAAGAGCTGTAACAAATCATTGGTGAGTTGGGCATTGAGAAGAGGAAGGATTTTCGGATGGGCAGAGATGGGATCCTAAGGTTTTGGGAAAGAGTGCGTGTTCCTAGCAGCAGAGTTCTGAGGAAGATGCTCCTAGATGAGGGGCATAAGAGTCGTCTTAACATACACCCTAGTATGACTAAGATGTATAAAGATTTGAAAGCCTCTTTCTGGTGGACGGGTATGAAGACAAAAGTGGCTGATTACGTCGCTTCTTGCTTGGTATGTCAGAAAGCAAAGATAGAACATCAGCGACCGGGTGGTATGTTAGAGCCTCTGGACATTCCACAGTGGAAATGGGACAACATTTCCATGGATTTTTTCACACACTTGCCGAGATCGGTGAGAGGGCACAACTCAATCTAGGTGATAGTACACAGATTGACGAAGTGTGCTCATTTTCTGCCGATTAATCAGAAGATGAATATGGATAAGCTGGCGGATTTGTATGTTCGGGAGATTGTCAAGTTACATGGAGTGCTGACGAGTATTGTGTCAGACAGAGATCCGAGGTTCACCTTGAGGTTCTGGCAGTCATTGCAGAATGCTCTGGGTACTCAGCTCAGAATGAGTTCCGCTTATCATCCTCAGACAGATGGATAGTCTGAGCGGACTATATAGTCGTTGGAGGACCTGCTGAGGACATGTGTTTTGGACCATTTGGGTACTTGGAGTGATGTACTGCTGCTGGTAGAATTCACTTATAATAATAGTTATCATTCCAGTATTGGAATGGCTCCCTACGAGGCCCTGTATGGTAGGAGATGCAGGACACCATTGTGTTGGCAGCAGGATAGCGAGGTAGTGGTTCTTGGGCCAGAGTTCTTACAGCAGACCACCGAGAAGGTAAGGGTGATTCAGGATCGGATGCGCGCGACTCAGAGCAGGCAAAAGTCTTATGTAGATAAGAGGAGGAGGCCGATCCTACGCATGTGTCATAGCTGAGAAGCCATACCCAATCTCAAATGAAGCCATACCCAATCCCCTTCCTTAAAAAGGACTTCCTTCCTTCCCTTGTTTCCTAATTCTTGATACTTCTTCACCTTTCTTTCAATGGCTTCCTTGACTTGTGTGTGCAAGTCTTGGATCATTTTAGCCTTTGCCTCCCCATCTTGGTAAGTCCATGCCTCTTGAGTGGGAAGTGGAAGAAGATCAAGAGGAGTTAAAGGGTTAAAACCATACACTATTTCAAAGGGAGAGTGAGAGGTGGTAGAGTGCACAACCCTATTGTATGCAAACTCTACATGGGGAAGAAACGCCTCTCATTCCCTAGTGTTTTGGACTATCATGCACCTTAATAGTTGAGCCAAAGTCCTATTGACCACCTCGGTTTGACCATCACTTTGAGGGTGACAAGTGGTGGAAAAGAGGAGTTTGGTTCCAAGTTTTCCCCACAAGGTCCTCCAAAAATGGCTCAAGAACTTTGTGTCTCTATCACTTATAATGGTCCTAGGTAGGCCATTGAGTCTCACTACTTCCTTGAAGAAGAGATTGGCAATATGTGTTGCATCATCAACTTTGTGGCATGGAATAAAATGGGCCATTTTAGAAAATCTATCCACTACCACTGATGAAGGATTGACCCCAACAAGTGTACCTATGTACCTTTGGTCTCCTTTGTTTTTAGCACACTTTAGCCACTTTTTGGAGACATATGAGACACATTCTTTGTCCCCTTTTGTGCTAGAACGAAATTAGCCTTGCACACACCATAGTTGGCTCTTTTGTCTCTCATTTTTGTAACCTTATTTGACCTAGTTTCTAGAAGCTAGGGTTAGGTTTTTGTAGAGACATCCTTAGG
>Ga0214544_1008453_pt1 | contig 17103 bp, 22 predicted proteins | sample CNSS3metaG_FD_160074 | JGI IMG/M metagenome (GOLD analysis project Ga0214544, IMG submission 160074) | Root nodule microbial communities from cowpea collected in UCLA plant growth center, Los Angeles, California, USA - CNSS3 | ecosystem: Host-associated > Plants > Roots > Nodule | place: USA...
ATATATAAGAACAATTTAATTGACAGTCTTTAATCAACAAAGACAAGTTAAGCTATGTTATGTATGCATTCAAATATTGGAGGAATGAGAACATCACCTGTAGCTAAAGAAGAATTATCTTGGATACAATTTAAGGAACTTTACTGTGAAATGGAGACAAGCCAAACATAATGCAACATCTTGGATACAAGCAGCAATTGAGATAAAGAATCATAAAGAATCATAGTGCTTTTTGCCAAAAGAAACTGTCACCACTTTGACAAATCTTGAAGTTGTTCAATCAAAACCTACCATGGTTGAGGAACTTAACATCTCATTGGAATAGACATTGAGAAAGAAAAGCAAGAATAAATATTTATAATATATATATATATATATATATATATATATATGTTCATAAGGATTTGTTGTTCTTAGCATTTTTACTTTATTTTTTATATTAAGTTAGTTAGATTAGACTGAATCTGTAATTCATTTTGCATGTAATAGTCAAAATTTAGGTTCATTTTATAGGTAAGAGGTACAATTTAGAGTAGATTAAATTCATGTTGCATATGTAAGGATCAATTGTTTAGTTATATTGAATTCTTGTTATCATCATCAAATTCTTAAGTCTCTTATCGACATAAATTTCATCATTTATTGCACATTTTTATTTAAATAAAATAATAATAGAAACATATAGTAAAAAACTTAACATAGGATAGGACGAAGGATGGTGGGATGAAAATGGTGATGTGTGTAAAAAATAAAAAGAGAAATCATTAAAGAAAAACAATTTACAGATATCATTTCTACATATAATAAAAAAAGTAATTAATACAAAAATAAGAATACATTATTTTATTCATTTTGAGCACTTTTAGTCTTTTGAATAACATACCTCTTTTAAGTAAAGTTTATCTCAATAAACCTCGCATTTGTTATACATTTTTATTTAAGTAACAATAATAGAAACAGAAAAATCTAACAACCCAAATTAGTAGATAATATGTTACTAGTTACATTATTCATACATATTAACACACATTTTATTTATAATATACACCAAAATCTTCACACAAGATTCCCTTGGTATAATCAAGTTAGTCTTACATTATATTAAGTTACCCATATTAATTTATGAAAGTTACTATCTGTTATATATACATGCAGATAGAGTCTTTCAAACAAAGTGTTTGTCAAAACGTATACATATATATAGAGAAAGAGATAGGAAGAGTGAGAGAGAGATAAGCATGAATTTGTAATGGGTTCCCACTGTTTTCATCCAAACAAACATATTACTATAATCTTTTATATATATAGATATGATAGATTTTCTACAGTTCTCCACTGTTAAGATAGAAACACTGACATTCAAATTAAATGATCCATCACCATCATTTCCACCAAAAATAAAGGACAAAACATCCATCGCATTAATGGACATGTTTTCTATGGCTCTAATGAAATCATTGATTAAGTTGTTTTCTTTATAGTTATACTTGGTTGAGTGGAGAAGATGCTGTAATATTTTTTCAGTTTTGATATCTTACATTACTTCTGATAACTTCCACATTTAAAAAGGACAAACTGATGATTTCTTATTCCCCATCGAAAGATATTATTGATAAAATTAACATCTTTGTTGAAAATTTTGGCTTCCTTTTTTATATCTGTGTGAATCGGTAGCTCAAAGAAAGGAGTTTTAAATGAAGTTTCAGGAGAGTCATCATGTACCCTAAAGTCAAATCCTTGTGAAAAAGTTAGCCAGTACAAGATGGTGCAGAACAATGAAAAGAAGGACCAAAGTTGAAAAAATGTTTGTTTCTTTGAGCAAAAGATAACAGCTAGAGTGCAGTTTCGTGATAAATATTTTAGCCATGTCATTATCAAACAACTTACTATCTACATTCAATAATTTTGTCTATTCACCATCAAGTCAAGTGGCTATTTGGTCACATATTTGTGAAGACAAAACATAATTGGAGATCTCGCTGATACCTTAAATTTCTTTTACTATTGCCATTCATCATTATTTTCCCAAATTCATTGACTATACATAAGCCCCACCACTATCATTCTCCAGTTCCATTTCAGTTTTTCTCATTTCCTTCTCAACTACTTTCTTAAAGCTTCTAAAACTATTACAGTAATACATGGTGCTCTAAAATAATATCCTACTAACAATTTCCTATTCACAAAAACCATCAGTGAACACTGCTGACATTTAAAATCCTCTTAACTCGTATATATTCGCTAAACAGGAAAAAAAAATTAGGGGATGAAGTTAAAGATATGATTTCCAGTCTACACTTGAATGGAAACGAAATTAAAAATGTCAAAACCCTAGAAATTTGGTAAACACGTACCTATAGCCGAAAAAACTCAGGGAATCATCAGACCAGCGAGTGTTGGTTTGAAATCAGTGACGAACAGATCTGAATCACAACAAAAATTGAAGGATCTTAACTTTCGCAGAGGAAACAGAGCTTTTAAGAAATTCAGAGAAAGGTTGAACATACCGAAGGGAAAAGGGAGTAGCAACAAAGAACGCGGTGTTGATAAAGGGAGCGAAGACGCGGTGCAACATGTGAAGACGCTGAAACATCAGAAAAAGATGCTGAAACATCAGAAGAAGACGCACGTGGTGTTGATAAAAGGAGTCGCAAAATGTGAAGAAATGTACTGTGAGCAGAGAACGAGATTGAAAAATTTTAATATTGTCCTAAACATAAAATTTCTATACATTATTATTAACGCGAAAAAAAAAACATGTTTACGTTTTACATAATTTTAAATAATTTTAAAGTAGTAAAATATTTACATTATTACATTAGTAAAAACTTAAAGTAAAAATCAAATATCATTTTCCATGACAAAAAAATTATGATATATTTATTGTATTGGACTATTTTGCAAAGATAAATATTATGTGTAAAAAGATTTAAGATTTTTTTTGTAAGGTTATTTGTAAATTTAAGGCCACATTTTTTTATCACATATCTTAAAGACAACATTTTAAAAAGTATGGTATAAATAGTCAATATTTTATGAAATGTGGTCTTTGGTAATTTTTAAACCACATCTATAAAAAAGTGTGGTCTTTGTTAATTTTTAAACCATAACTACAAAAAAATGTGGTCTTTGATAAATTTTAAACCACCTCAATAAAATTGTTGTCTTTAATATATTTAAGCAACACTTTTTTATGTGTTGGCAAGTTCATTGTTGCCTAAGGCAAAAAATGGTGTAGTGAAAAGCCAAATATGGATGGGTAGCCGAGGATGTGCAGACTCAATATTCTTTGTTTAGATGGTCTCGTTTGCTGATGTCTTGGCTAAACTACATACTTGTCCTGGAAAGGAACATTAACCGGGACATGGTGGCTTTGGAGAGGGTAAGCGCCAACGATTGTGTTTGCCACGGTCAGAAAGGGGCCTCAGAGGGTTTCTTTTATATGTATATGTGCCACTTTTCTCAGTTGCATCCCATTGTTGATTTAGAAGGTATCTTTTTGTGTTTTAACCGCGATGTTGTTTTTTAGGAAACTAATCGGTGTTTACCGCTATTGTAGGTCATATGGCTCAAATAGGCAAGAAAAACTTGAATCTGTTTCAAGCATTGCGCAAGGAGAAGGCTGCAAAGGCCAAGAATGTTGGGAACATTGAGGTTCCCAACCTACAGGACCCGCTAGTGGAGGTACATGTTCACAACAATATGAAGAGGAAGGCGGAGGTGCCCACCAAGCAAGGTGGTTGTAAAGATGTGAAGAGGGTGAGGGCTTCCTTATTGGGCCCGGGATCCTCTTCTGGTGTAAAGAAGTCTGAGGACGGGCTGATCGAGTTGCTAGAGACTACCATCCGATGTGACATTGAGATTAATCTAGCGGAGTCTCTTGTTAACTCCATCGCCAACATGGAACCCAACGCCATGGTCAAGGTGCTAGAGCTTAATAACAAAGCCTTGATCTTGGGACACAGAGTGGGTAGTTTGTACTAGAGACAGTTGAAGGAGGGTAGTCGGTCCAAGGTAGAGGAGCTTAAAGAGGAGTTGAAGGTCCAAGCCGACAAGCACGCAGAGGAGAAGGCGGCTTGGAAAAGGAGAGGGAGGAGTGGCTAGAGGAGAGGAAACAGCCGGGGTCCTTGAGGGTTAGGTGTTTAGATTCTGAGAAGAAGTTAAACGAAAAAATAAATGACTTGGAGACCGATTACGATGAACTAAAAGAGAAACATGATGGTCTTGTGAACGAATTGGAAGACCTGAAGGGTTAGATCATTCATGAGCATATTGACGACTTCTAAAAGGGTATGAGGCAAGTTGTCTTCTTCCACAAGGATATAGATGCATATGACGCCAAGTTTGATGTGAATAAAGATGTGGTTGATGGGCAACTTGTGAATGAAACAGATTAAATCCCGGAGGAAGAAACTGAAAAGGTGGCGGATGAACCTGTTGTGAATGCTGATGAGGTTGCGGCCGTGGAAGTGAACATGGATCAGATATAGACTTAGGGACCTGAATACTTGATTTACTTTTTTCATCCTAAGTCTGTAATAAACCGTACAATTTTCTTTTACTTTTAATATGTTGAATGCTTTGTGTATATTAATCGGGAGAATGTTCTTTATATACCTATCGTGTTGTATGATGCCGCTAGCTCGTGTTATAGGCGCGCATTGTTTGATGGTTATGTTGATTTGGTATTGTTATAGCTATTTGATATTGGCGTTGTAGACCGTGTACTTTGTTGATGGGATTTTTTAGAAAATAATCAAGAATGTGAAAAAACTATGTAACAACTTTAATGTTCGACCCAGGCTGCTTACTTTGGTAAGTGGTGGGGATTTTAAGAAAACCACTTAACAGGTTTTGAGAAAATAACGCAAGAATTTTAGTATTAGGTCGCTTACTCTAGTAAGGGGTGATGGGATTTTTATGAAATTACTTAACAATTAGTGTTCAACCCAGGCCGCCTACTTTGGTAGGTGGTGGGGAACTTAAGAAGTTACTTAATGATTTGTGTTTGACCCAAGCCGCCTTCTTTTGTAGGTGGTGGGGAACTTAAGAAGTTACTTTAACAATTAATGTTCGACCCAAGCTGCCTACTTTGGTAGGTGGTGGAGAACTTAAGAAGTTACTTAACAATTAGTGTTCGACCCAGGCCGCCTACTTTGGTAGGTGGTGGGGAACTTAAGAAATTACTTAACAATTAGTGTTCGACCCAGGCTGCCTACTTTGGTAGGTGGTGGGGAACTTAAGAAATTACTTAACAATTAGTGTTCGACCCAGGCTGCCTACTTTGGTAGGTGGTGGGGAACTTAAGAAATTACTTAACAATTAGTATTCGACCCAAGCCGCCTACTTTGGTAGGTGGTGGGGAACTTAAGAAGTTACTTAACAATTAGTGTTCGACCCAGACGGTCTACTTTGGTAAGTGGTGGGGAACTTAAGAAATGAACTGCAAATCTATTGAGTAGAGGAATAACCCTTTGGTTTTATTCATGATGTTTGGGTGCCTCGTTAAAACCCCCTGGCCAAAACCCTCCTTAGGGAAAAAATGCCAGGTGAAAAAAAAGAGTACACCCAAGGTTACAAACTTTGTGTTTATTATAATGGCAAGATTAACTAAAGTAGAACTTTAGGTGAGATACATTCCACGTGTTCGGTATCTCTTCTCCTGATAGTTGCTCGAGCTTGTAGGCACCCCCTCCTATGTCCTCTCATATTTGATATGGCTCATCCCAATTGGTTGAGAACTTGCCATCTTTCTTTCTTGCACTACTGGTCATTCTCCAAACTAGGTCCCTTTTGACGAACATTCGTGGGCATAGATTTAAGTTGTATTTTCTGGCCGTCCTCTGTTTTACTGCTATGTTCCAGATTTTGTGAAATAGTCAATGCCAATAATGAGGAATTTCACTTGTCCTTTTCATGGGGTGAATGGTCCCTAGATGTTCATTCCCCATTTTGCGAATGGCCACGGGGAGAGTATGGAGTGCAACTAGTTTTGTTTTTGGTGAACGAGATTGCCATGTTTCTAACATGGTATGCACTTTTTGACGAAGGCTTGACAATCTGCTTCCATGGTTGGCTAGAAGTAGCCGGCTCTGAGTATTCTGGTACTCATGGTCCATGCACCTGAATGGTAGTCGCATATTCCTTCATGTAGTGCAAGTGATAGTCCAACGAAGATGGCTTCATACTCAGCCTAGTTGTTGGAGGTTTTAAAGGTGACATGTAGGGATTTTTTGATGAGGATGTGGTTAGGGCCTTCTAGGACGATACTGGCATATGTGCCTCTTTGATTAGAGGAACCATCAACGTACAGTGTCCATTGGTCAACTTCGGGGGTATGTTGGAGGTCGTTAACAAAGTCAAGTAGGCACTGGGCTTTGATGGGGCCGTGTGGTTCGTAATGGATGTTGAATTTAGAAAGTTCCACAGCCTAAAACGACATTCTTCCGACAAGGTCAGATTTTTGGAGGATTTTCTGGATGGGGTTGTCGGTTTTGACAATGATATGGTCGTTTTGGAAGTATGGGTGTAGTCGTCTTGCTGCATGCACCAAGGAGAGGGCTAGTTGTTTTACCATTTGGTATCTAGTTTCAGGGTCTTGCAAGGTTCTATTGACGAAGTACACTGGATGTTGGATCCCGGCGGATTCTTGGACTAAGGCGGCGCTTACTATGTAGTCTGTTACGATGATATATACCAGTAGTGGGAGGTTGATGTCTGGTTTGTGGAGGATTGGAGGGGATGTAAGGGTAGTTTTGAGGTCTTGGAAAAAAATTTCACAATCGTCGTTCTAAGAAAACTTTGTGGATTTTTTGGTAGGTGGTCTAGTATAGGATATCCACTGAACTACCTTGGTCTATGAGCACCTTATTTATTGCAAAGTTCTTGAGCTCGATGGTGATGAATATTGGATCATCTTGTTGTTGATCGACGCCATGGAAATCGGCGTCGGTGAATATGGGGGGCATGCGACGTCTATGATGGGAATAGGTGATGTGGTTGATGGACTGGATGTTACGAAGGTGTTTCTTTCTAGCTGATGAAGTGGAAGCACCTCTGGCGAAGCCGCCAGATATAGTGTTGATGTATCGCGTAGGGGGAGATCAGCTTGGTTGACATCAGTGCGGGCTAGTAGGTGGTTTGTACGGTCATTGGGGTTTTGCTGGTTAGTGTGCGGGTTTCACGTGGGGGAAGGCGGTTGTCGGATTGTCTTGGGTGGGATGGTCCATCTTTTTGACGAATCGACGGAAGTGGCCAGCGCGGATCAATTCCTCTATTTTGTCTTGAAGCGCCTTGCATTCATCTATGGTGTGTAACATCCCGACCGAATATTATAGATTTAAATAATAAAATAAAGAAATAAATAATAAAACTTCATTTATTATAACTTATATTCCCAAAACACGGAAAAATTAAAACCTTATAGTAGTAATAAATAATCACAAAACCTCTACTATAACTTAAACATAAAATCCATAATAAAAACCAAGTTTAATAATATAAAATAGGGTTAAATATGTTTTTGGTCCCTCAAGTTTCAGCAAAATTTGGAATTAGTCCCTCATCAAAACTTTTGACCAATTTAGTCCTTCATCTTTCAAAATGCGTGAATTTAGTCCTTTTAACCAAATTTTGTTAAGTTTATCTGACGTTTCGAGCGCATTTCATGATAGTATTTAAGTTAACATTGAAGCAAAAATGTGTCAAACAGTATAAATAATTTAAATACTATCATGAAATGCGCTTGAAATGTCAGATAAACTTAACAAAATTTGGTTAAAAGGACTAAATTCATGTATTTTGGAAGATGAAGGACTAAATTGGTCAAAAGTTTTGATGAGGGACTAAACCCAAATTTCGCTCAAACTTGAGGGACCAAAAACATATTTAACCCTATAAAATATTACAACTTTTCCAAAACTTAATAAAACTCTGATAAAAAAATATTCTCCCAATACTAGCCCCGCTCCGTCTCTAGGCCTCACCAGATCCACTTGCAATATCATCTGCTCTTGTGTACCGCTACACGATCATCGCCAAACACAAGCAGATAGGGTGAGCTAACAGAATAAACATATATATAAACCATATATTTTCATCAGATAAATCACACAAGTACACCAAAGGAATTTCTATCCTTTGATTCCATAACACATGGTCGCTACCATGCCAACCGTGTTCTACGTCTTTTAGTGAGTATCTTAAGGTGTCTTGCTGCCACACTTATCGTCCACAACCATAGAGCATGTACAGGAAACCATGCTACGGATCACACACCATAACGCCAGGTGGAGTTCCCAATACAAACATAGCTGGTAACGTCCCAAATCTACCAAACTCGTCAGCTAATTACTGAGGAGGGCAATCTATCTGGACCCATCCGTGCAGGCCACAACCAACACACTCACACCAGCAACACTCGCCAACCTGAGCCATAACTCAAGGGTTCCTCGTGTTCATCCGTCATCCCGAGCCACAACTCGAGGGATGTCATTCCGAGCCACAACTCAAGGAATGGCACGTGCTTAACCCCTATCCTGAGCCATAACTCAAGGGATACGTTCCAACCCACAATTCAAGGAACACCAGCAAGCTGACCTTTAAGTTATCCTAGAAGCCTTGTAGACCATGCAAATCACACAAGCAAAATATAATTCTACTACAACAATATCGCCTAACGCTGCTCACGAGGCGCCTGGCACCTCCCACTTCCAGACCACCTGGAGGGTATGATGAGTTCAAACCTTTGCTTTTATTAAGTGTTCACATTTTGGGGATTTAATATTATTTTCGCGCTTAATAATTGATTTTAGTTGCATATTATATTATTGGATATTCGTGAGTTTAATAATGCAATTGGAATCTAATTTAGGTCCTTAAGGGTGTGAATTGGGAATATTTCAAGTCATAAAATAAGCCCAAAAATCAGAATTTTTGAGAGAAATAATTCAGGAGCTAAATGCACCCCTAGTTTTAACTTTTACACCCCCTTTCTGCAATTGGCTATCTATTTCTGAAAAGGAATATTTATGGAGCTAAATGCACCTCCAGTTTTTATTTTCCATTCCCCTCCTGAAATTGGGTCTTCTAACTCTGTTCTGCACCCCTTCTTTTTACTAATCTGCACCCCTAATATCACTTAAACTCCACTCAACTAGATTACGCCACATGACGATCCTCTACTCACTTAAATAACCAATTAAAGTTTGCCACGTCCTCGATCCTCCACTTACTAAAATAACCATTTAAAACTTGCCACGTCATCAATCCTCCACTCACTAAAATACCCAATCACGGAATGACACCTCATCACTCTCTCTCCTTCACACAACCAAAACCCTAACCTTAATTTTCTTCTCTTTCTCCCTCATCATGTCATAGCCGCTGGCCGTCACCACGCCCTCCGATCACCTTTGGATCCCGTTGTTTTAATGTAGCGTTGTCACCCTCCATCACTGGCAGCATCCAAACAGACCTCCATTGCTCCATTTTCGCGCCACCATCTTCTACGACGCATCACGATGTCGCCACCGCTGCACCATGCTCGAACCAGCCTTCATAATTCGCTGCTTTCGATCTGCGCGGACACCAAAGAACCTCGGACCAACAACACCGTCCATATCCACCGTGAACTTGGCAGCCACCGTGAGTCCTCCATTTTTCTCCTTCATCGTGAGCGAACCCGTGGTCAATGCAACGCCTCCAAACCTGTAACAGTGCGCAAATCGTCTTCTTCCTCGTGACGTCAACCATGGAACCCCTCGCAACCAGCAACTGTGTCTTCTCGTTGGGACCAGATCTGCATCTTCTTCATCGTGGCAACGCTCATGGCAGCAATAAAACCTTCTCGCAACCATCATCGCAACTCCAGAACGTGAGCCTATCACCGTTTTTCACAACAGTTGCGGACCCAGCACCACTAGCGTTTTCGTCGCCACCACGTCAACCACCGCAACCTTCGCGCAACCACTCACCACAGTCAAACCCTAATGGAGAGAGAGAGAGTACTCTAACACGTGGTAACCTCTCAATGGACTGTCAAAGAGTCAAGACTGGTCAACCAGTCAACTTTGGGTAAAGGTCGTCAACGTTGGTCAAACATGTTATTTTACACTATATTTGGCAGGTGCTCCTCTACATGAACCCTAAATGGCCTAGAAAAGGAAAGAATCGTCTAGCAGTAGTTCATCGTCGGCCAAACTATTTCTGGGAATTTCCAGAAATTCTAACTTAAGGAAATAAAATCTCAATCATAATCATACTAAATTTAGCATGCCAATCAGACATAATTATAAAATTAACGAGTACAGCTACTATATTTAGCATGACAATCAGACTTAAAATAAAATTAACGCGTAAAAATCCCCTAACCTGGATTCCTTCGCTTAAACTTGGGGTTCTTGGTTTCTTCTTTGATCAGAATGGACTCCCCTTGTTTTCCCGCGTTAGCTCTCCTTCTCACTCAATTATCACAGAAAACTCTCAAATTTCGCATTCCTTTCCTTTCACTAAGCAACAATGGCAGCACATAAAACCTTCTTTCTCACTCAATATTGCACTTTTAATGGTGCCTTAATGGTAGTTTAATGTGCTAAAACGAAAATGGCTTAATGTTCATGATAATTGCCATTCAATTAGTCATTATGGACTGTTTTTCCAACCTCCCTTAGCTACTCATTCAGCTAGGGTTTTTCCTACCCTTTCACCTTCATGCCAAAACTAATTTTAGCAAAAAGAAAGTTTAATTTAGAGTTACCAAGGTTCGAACCCATAACATGCCAATGCCAACTCAATACACAACCATTTAACCAATTCATGTTTCGTGATAATTCTTAATCATTTAAGAATATAATATCACGCACCACAACCAATATATTATATGAAACAATTTCTAATTAAAATAATTATAAATTAAATAGCATATAAACAACATACATAGGACTTAAACCCAAGTCCTCACACACAACCAAGTACTCTAAACCACTTGAGCTAGTCCTTTTCCACGTCATATCAATCAATAATTAATGCCTTAAAGGCTCCCACTGCCCGCATTTCTTAATTAATTAATTATTTATTTAATTAAATTTAGTGGATCTTACATGGTGTGTCCATTGTTTCGGTGATACTTACAGTATTTGGTCATATCTGCATTGGGGATTCAAGGTTTTGCATGGTGGTGGGATAAGGTCTGCTTGGAGTGCCTCGTCGAGAAGGCGTGATCTAGGGACGTCAGCAGGGCGTATTTGGAAAAGCGTGGTGGTCTAGGCTCTCTGGGCCTAGGTTCAGAGTGTGAGGGTGGTTTATCTGTCTTAGCGGTTGAGGGTGTGTAGTTAGTGCAGAACTTGGTGCGTAAAGTCTTCATCTCCTCCATGCAGATGTAATCCGCAGCACGCAGCTTAAGTTTGTGCATAAAGGCTGGAGGTCGAAGATAGACGTTGTCAGCAAACGGACCAGGTTTCAACGTAAGGGCCATACATTGCAGGATCCTTTCTTGAGTGAGGTTTGGCATCCGGAGGGCGGTCTTGCTGAAACGGTCTATAAAGGCTTGAAGCGTCTCATCTATTTCTTGTCTAACGCTGAGGAGGGATAGGGGGTGGGCTGATGAGGGTGGCTGCCAGTAAAGTGGGTGGTGAAAAGGTGGGAGAGGGTGTCAAAGTAGTCAATAGAGTATGGAGGAAGAGAGGTGAATCATTCTAAGGTTGGGCCTTTGAGAATGGTAGGAAAAGCTTTCCAAGAGACGGCGTCTTCAGATGTGTAGAGGGCGACATGGGAGACATACACCTTGAGGTGCTCGTCTGGGTTAGTGTTGCCTGCATAGTGGTCCAGTGTGAAGGGTTTTCACTGGCCAGGAAAAGGTGTGGTGGTGATGACATCGGTGAAGGGGTGGTGGCGTCTGGGCTGGTGTGGTGGCAAGGGTTATGGTGGTATGGGATGTCGGATAATGGTGGGGAATGTGGTGGTGTAGTGGTGAGGGGGTATATGAGTGGTGGGGAGGGTAGCAACAGGATGAGTGGCTGCAGGTTATGCGGGGATGGTGGTGGGGTGATGGGTGGTTGTGTGGTGGGCAGAGATGATAGGTGTTTGTTGAATGTTGGTGAAAGTGTGTGTGGGTAGGGTTGTACTCAATTTCTTCTTCACTGGGTTGGTATGCCGAGGACTTGGGGTTCTTTGGCAGCTCTTTGCCCTTCCCCTTCTGAGTAAGGTCAGCTTCAATCTCGTCACTTGGGGTGCTCTTATCATAGGACTATATATAGGCAGTATAAGCTGAATAATTATTGAGATTTGCCTAGATATAGTACAATTATCCTTTTCAAACTCTCATATTTTATAATTAAAGCAATTAAAAAATATTTCTCATGTCTATATGTGTGAAGCTTCATTCTAAAGTTTTTATTTTCTTAATATAATACAACCATAACTAATGCATTTCAGTGTTACAAATATCTTGCGCTAATTTTGGAAAAATAATATTCAATTTTTTCTCCTATTTTCACCATGAGATTATTTGCTACGTTATCAATAACAATTACATCATTATATCGAAATTATAGGGGTAATAGTCTTTGTTAACGATTAAATGTAAGGCCCTTTATTTCTGCCCCTTAATCTTTAGGGCTGCCCTGCAGCAGTGGGCCTAAAGGCCGGCCCATAGGATAAAAACTTTCGTGTTGCCCTAATTCCATACTCACTCTCACTCTTGCAGAACTCAGCAGCCGTCGCCCTTTCCGCACTAGAGCTCTGCTAGGGTTTACTCCTAACCCTGAACCAGTGAACTCAGTTGCGTTCCTAGCCTCATGTAAGTGCTCTACACCTCAGGTCTTGCTTTTCTTCCGCCTTTATGTTGTACTTCCAGTAGGGGTTCGTCGTAGGTTTACATATGTTCTTCCGCATCTGTTCCACAGCTTAGTAATCTGCCGTTGGAGCTTCGCGTTCCGCTGTTGGAGACGCACCCCGCTCTTAGCCCTTTCCAGGTACGGGAAGTTAGGGTTTCAGGTTTAAGATGATATTTTTGGTCTATTCTTGAGTTTGCTTGATGTTGTACGGTGAAATCATTGTTTTTGGTGCGTGGGATACCTTGTATGGTTGTATGGATCAGAATGTACATCTGTTGCAGGAGAAACCAGGGCGAGAACTGGTAATCTCGCCCAGGCGAGTCGGATTCGCCTAGGCCAGTCTGACGAAGGCTCGCCCAAATCCTATTGCGTGAAAGGTCGCCCAGGCGAGAGGGGTCTCGCCTAAGCGAGATCCCGTGATGTTCCCTGGGTGCTCCATCGAACCCTCGCCTAGGCGAAAGGGGGGCTCACCTGAGCGAGCACGTCTCGCCTGAGCGAAACCCTTCAGCCTGAGCGAGGGGTTGGGCGAGGCAGTACGCTGTTTGGGGTGCTTGTTTATTCTTGGATGATTGATATTGGCTTCAGTGTGAATTGTATGATGAGAAACATGTATATAATGGAATATTATGTGTGCTTGGCATGAATTATGAATTGTGCATAACGGGTTGGGTATGAACTTGGCATGCGAAATGAATGTGTGGTTGGAAATTAAAGGAACATGGTATTAACATGAGAGGAGACCCTAGACTCATGGGGTGGCGATGATCAGATGTATGGATTCAAATGTGATGCGTACGAGGAATAGATCTCATGGATGGGTATGGAATTGTAAACATGACTTTGATGTTCTCCTACTGCTGTTTTATGAATGTTTGTCCGTGTCAACGTGTAATTCCTTAGGGTCTCTAGGTGAGACCTCCGGGGCTACGCTTCAGTGGTCGGGACGTAATCCCATGGCCCCTGTTAGTGGGTGTCCATGGTGGTGCCCCATCTGTATAACTAGCTAAGGATTCAAGGTAAGGTTGCATCCTGACACTCTGAGGAGCCAGTTAGTCTCACCTAGAGCGGACTGACTCCTGTGGTGAGAGTAGCAAGAGGCCTGAAATCCAGTAAGGGCTAACCTTGTGGTGAGGGAAATTTGATTCATCGTAACACTTGTAACACATAGCTCATGATCGAGCAGCTCAGGGTCGAGCAGAGGTATACACCACAAGTGCAAGCATCCGCTGAATCCGACCAAGTTATACGTATCCGGATGAGTCGAGTCGAGTCGTAGTGTATTGAATGAAGAGTCATAACATGCTTGGTTGTTATATGGATATGAGATGATGAAAATATATTTGACTGTATGATGAATATGTTGTTGGCTCTAGCTTACCCGTTTCGTTGCATGGTTGTGTTGTATGTGACTATTCTTCCTTGCGATGATCATCAATTTGATTGAGGGGAGCAGATGGGCGAGGTTCTCGTGGTCAACAAGGGAATGGTGATTCCGCTGCTTAGCCATCTGGGATGGATCTTATACTTCTTTCCGTCGTGCTTTCTTTAGGGCTATGGCCCCTGTATTCGTGGTTATTAGATTGTAAACTTTTAGTTAAATAGTTATTCTGCTTTTGTTGGCATCGTGGTGTGCCTAGTGTTGTAGGGGTGATGTTGAGAACCCCAGGACTGCGTTGTTATACTATCTTATGTGTGGCGTTTCCTTTAATTGCGTTTATAAATTAAATGGGACGTTACTGACATAATAATCATGAATTAAAATGACTTGTTTTATAAAATTGAAGAAAGAAATATATAATAAATTTTTATAAAAACTAAAATTACATATTTGATATAAAAGTAATTTTAAAGCTGAACAATTATAATTTTAATTTGTCAATGTACATTTATATTAAAAAGATGAGAAATGAATCTCATACAGATCTATCAGTACACATTCATTTTGTAAGAATACGGTAGCAACAAGTTGCACATGTTATTTGAGATGATTATACTTTTGTTTTTCCTAAGTAAAGATGATTCTAACTTTTTGTTTTTTTTTTTTGTTTTTTATAAAACATCAACAGAAAGAAATAATTTTTTTAACACTATCTTCTACTGTTTGTTTATCACATGACTAAAAAGTTATTAATTTCTACAGTACATCAATCACTTAATTAACTTGTTATTTTAATATTTTGATTTTGGTCTTCTTTTTTATTTTACCTTTCATCCCTAGATTAACATAATAAAAGTTTAAGAGACAATACAAATTATTTAATCATTAGAAGGTAAAAATAAAAATATATACAAAATAATATTAAAAGGAGGTATAAGTAGTCTAATTACTTTAAAAATCACTTGTAAAAATTATTATAGGTAATTATTTTAATTTTAAAAATATTAAATTCAAATAAAATTATTTAAATATGAAATAATGAGATAATTATTTTATTTTAAAAAACCTTTATTTAAATAAACGAGAATTTATTAATGTTATAGTTATAATTTTTAATTCTTACCTTATCCAAGTTAGTAATCTACCAAAATTAAATTAAAAAGTTAGAAAAATAATAATTTAATGTGCTAGTCAGTGAGATAACGGTAATATTGAAGCAGGGGTAGTTTGGGAAATCAAGAAAGTGGAGGCAAAATGCTGCATTTTAGAATTTCAAAAGATGCAAAAGGTGAAACCAAAAACTGAGACAAGTTTCGCTTTCTTCATAATTCGTTCGTTGTTGGGTTCCATGGCGAGAGTGAAGCACACGCCAGCTTCGCTCAAAGTTGGTATGTCTGAAATTCAACACTTAGTTTTTTTTTTTGTTTTTTTTTTCACTTCTCAAAACCAAACCCTGATTTTCTTCCCTATTCAATTCGAAGGTAAAAAAAAAGTCAGTCGCGCTTCCACATCCACGCCACAGCAATCGGTAACTGTCTCTCTCTCCGTTTCGATCTGCGAAATCCCTAATTTGACTTCTGTTTTCTCAAATTGTGATTGAAGCCTGCGACAAGAAGTCGTAGAAGGGCTCAAGAAGAGGAGCCGCAGGGTACGTGAAAAACGCGTTCTTCGTTTGAGTTGAGCTGTGGTTGTAATTATTCTGCTGATTCATTTTTGGTGTTCTGATATTTCATCATCATTTGTTGAAAAATTAAAAAAGAAGAAGCAGCAGCAGCAGCGCCACAGACTCAGGGAAGGAAGAAAAAGCGCAGTAAGCCAGGAACAGCGGCGCTTCGCGAGATTCGTCATTTTCAGAAGAGTTGCAAGCTTCTTATCCCGGCTGCCCCCTTTATCAGATGTGTAAGTTTTTCCGCAACCATCTCGGATTTGCTCTTTAGTGGAGATTAGTCCATTTTTGTGTCGCTTGTACTAGGAAATGTAATAAATAGTGATAATATGATGTTAGTTTTGGGTATGCTGCTTTGCTTCGCTTTGATGCTTAGATTTTCCTCTAAAAACATTAGCAATTATACCAAAAAAGTCATTATGGCTATCTGTGAATCTTTTACTACAGGTGATGAGGGGTGTGTTGGAAATTTTTTTTGATTGGTATATGATCGGTGTTATGTTCGATGGAACGGATATGCCAACATTGTTATTATTAGGGGTGTGTTTGGAAACTGTTTGGTTGGCGTTGAATGGAAGTTTTACACATTTTAATGCAACATTAAAACATCTAGAGATGCTGGATCGGTGTTACCTAGCTGCATTGGGTGGATTGTATGCAAAAAAACACTAATTACAATTACGCAGTTGAGTTAGTATGTTTGTTGGACAGTTAGCAGAATTAGTTCTCCCTATTTACCATTACCGTAAATATCTGAATCTGAAATTAATGTCCAACATCTGGTTTTCATAAGGACAAAAATTGGATACAGTTCTTTTGGTGACGTTTTTCAATTAGAATTAGATTTTCATTCCAGTAATTTGTGCAAAGTTTGCATCTAAATTTTTTTGATTTTCATAATACTTCACTTGCAGCTTCTCCCACTCTGACTAACACTAAGTAAATTACTTGGGTGTAGAAGTGGGCATCATACTGTGGTTGCTAATTAACATTAAGTAAATTACTAGGGTATAGAAATGAGCATCATAGTTTGGTTGCCGTTTTGTTTTTTTTTGTGGGAATATTTTTGTAGCTTTTGCCACTTGTTCACTGATGGACGTTATTTGGCTGAATTAAATCTTGGGAGAAGTTTGTTGACGTTGTTTTGGCAATGTTTGTTTGGCTGTAGGTCAAACAAATTACACATCAATTCTCTACGGAGGTGTCTCGCTGGACGCCTGAAGCTG
>Ga0214544_1008456_pt1 | contig 17098 bp, 16 predicted proteins | sample CNSS3metaG_FD_160074 | JGI IMG/M metagenome (GOLD analysis project Ga0214544, IMG submission 160074) | Root nodule microbial communities from cowpea collected in UCLA plant growth center, Los Angeles, California, USA - CNSS3 | ecosystem: Host-associated > Plants > Roots > Nodule | place: USA...
TGGCACCGACTATTCTCACAACCGAGGCCTATAAGTCAAAACGCGAATGGCATTTTTGAAATTCTGGGCATCCTTTTTGGCTTCGGGCCTTCTTAACCGAGGCCTAATAGAGCTTTTGGCTTCGGGTTTTTTACAACCGAGGCCTATAACTGATTTTGGCTTCGGGTTGTAGGTGAACCGAGGCATAAACGTTGCCTATAATTGCAAAATTGCCACCGCGCCATTATAGGCTTCGGGTCCTGGCCAACCGAGGCCTATAAGGCGAGGTAGTAATCCAATTCTGCACTAGTGTTAATAATATTTAAAGCGCATGGGATTTAAAGTATAAAAGATTTATAGTCATCCAAGTATACCAATAAGGAAAAACAGAGGCCACACACAATGTCATGACAGAAAATAAAAGTTAAACAGTGATGACACTAGTGCATTTAAGAGTTTTTACATCGTAGTATATGCCTCAGTTCCTGCGCACCCGCTGCATATAAACATGCGGTGGCATTTTTGTAATTAAAGTCAACTTTTATGCCTCAGTTGCTATTCTAACCGAGGCATATAGTGTAAAATTTTTTGACAGTTCCCGCTTTTCCAAAATTTGAAATTTTTTACATCCTTTTATGCCTCAGTTCTTTTATAACCGAGGCAGTAGATAACTTATGCATCGGTCCTCCTGCCAACAGAGGCATATGAGCAAGCCAATATGCCTCGGTTTCGAATTAACCGAGGCAATATCGTTTCTTAGGGTTAAAAAAACCCAAATGTTTTCACACTGCAGCACCACACATTCTGCACTTCTTCTTCTTCTCCGAGCGCCGCACACCTAGTCCACTCTTCCACTACGTGCCAACCCTTTGTGCTGCCTGCACCGTCGCTGCACCATCGAGGAGGTTTCAAGCGCCACCGCATCTTCTTCTTCTTCGAACAACCATCATCGCTGTTCCGTTGGGGCGTTCGTTCCACCTGCATCGCTATTCCATTCAATCCGCCTGCACCGCCGCTGCACCGCACCGTCGAGGAGGTTGTTCCGATGCCACTACCGCTAGCATTGCCTTTGTTTAATCCCGTTCCTTTGTATATTTATTTTTACGTTTTGGGTTGTTTTTGGATTCGCCTTGATTTAATTTTCTACATTGTTTGTGTGCTCTTGTATTTTCAATCTTGAATTTAAGATTATTAAGATATATGGTAGAAATTGGGTTTGTAATTTGATGGAGATTGAGTTTGTAAATAATTTTTTGCTTGTGTACTGTTTATACGAATTATGCAGGTGTGGGTACTGTGAGAAATGAGTGTGTGTGTGTGTGTGTGTGTGTTTTGGGTTTTAGTGAGGTGTGAGTGTTGGGTCGTGGGTGCAGTGAGATGAGAGTGTGAGTGGTGCATTAAAGTGAGTGAAGTGAGGGTTTTGTGTGGGTTAGTGGGGTGTATGGTGCGGGTTCTGTGACAGAGTGTGTGATTGTGAGAGAAGAGGAGTGTGTGATGGGTGGGTTATGTGAATGAGAAAAAGAGATAGAGTGTAATGTGCGTGAATGAGAAAAAGAGAGTGGTGCAGTGAGGCCCTGGAAGAGAGAAGAGAAATAATGTAGAAGTTAATAGTGTGTGCTTTATGAGTGAGGTGAGAGAGTGTTACGTAACAGAAAAAATGTGTGAGGTGTGGGTCCCATGTGTATCAGAGAAAAGAAAGTGAGTGAGGTGTGGGTTTTATAACGATTTTTTTTAATAATTAATATGCCTCGGTTGAATCATAATCGAGGCAGTAACGATTCAAATATGCCTCGGGTTAATAACCGAGGCATAAAGTAGTGTCTTTTTACCTCGGCAGTATATGCCTCGGGTGCCCACCCGAAACTAAAAGTTAAAAATAACCGCTGTCGTTTTGCTTTCCTGTACTGGTGTGAAGGCGTGACCACCACCACCTCCTTAGAAGCTCCCTCAAGAAGGATCACTAGAAACATGTCTAGAGGGGAGTCTTATATTCCATCATCTTTATCTTTGTTTTGCATCACTTTAGTTTGAATTCCCTAAGTTGGTTTCTAGTTGACTTATTTTAGTTGACTTGTTGACTTTGACACAAAGTTGACCTTTGACCAAGATTAGATTAACTTAAGCCAACATGCTAAACCAACATGGTAATTAAGAAGAAGTAGAGCATGGCTAGGTGGCACATGGTGATTGGAACACATGAATGATGTGGAAGAGAGATGAAAGCAAAAACAAAAGTAGACATGTACCTTGTCTCCTTTTGCCTTTTTGGTTTATTCCTTAGAAGGTTACTTGGTCTCCTACCTCTTTTGGCCTAGAATCCTCATGGGAATGCATCCACTAATCATTTCCCTTCACTTGGCCGAGACTTCACTCTAGCATTAGGTTTTTAGGGTTTGCTTGTTAGTCCCTTTCATGTTTTTGTATTTGCTAAAGGACCCCTTATGAACTCCTATTTAAAGGGTGTTCCTTGTCTTGTAAAAGGGTTGATCATTTTGTTTCTAAACTTTTGTGTTTCAACCATCTCTTTACCGTGAGCTCTCCTTCCTAGAAGTGAACTGACCTTTGCCTTATCTTGCTTGCAAGTGGCGGCACCATCACTCATCTCTAGGGTTTGGTTGGCTTAGATCCCCCTATGAGTGGCGTGCTTCTTCCATCATTCATCTTCTATGCTTTCCATTTTTAATATTTCTTCTTTCATTTTTGTTATTTAAGTGTTGTTGAATCCGTGTGTTTTATGCTTGAATCCAACTCTCTTCTTCCTTTCATGAGCTTGAGAAATGACTCTTCATATCTAGATAACTTGCTATCTTAATGTCCAGTGGGAATTTTCAAAAAGCTTTCTTAAACAACTTCACCATATTCATAACTCTAAAAGAAAACAAGATAATCCTTCATCATTTGGTATCTAGAGCCTAGGTTATCTTGAATATGGTATTTTTCTTGTGCTAACCTTTGTTTTGGTGGCTTGTTTGGCTTGGACACCTCTCGGCTTTTTGGTGTTCAAGATGGTGTGCACATAAATTTTCCACTTGACTTGAGGTTAAAGTATCTTAAAACCCTATCTCTTGATATATGTTGTTTGGTGAAGTGAAAACATGAAATTTTGGTGCTTATTTTTCCTTTGGCTGAGAGCTTGCTAAGATGTTACTATGCCAAAAATTTTCTTCACATGTTGAAAGTCTTCTTAAAATGTTCCTTGCTACTTTTGAGTCTCTTGTCATATGCTTCTTTGAGTTTTCTTGTTCTTGTTTATAAGTTTTTGAGCTATTGCATGAGATCTATGCCTTGTGTTCTTGTATGCTCCTTGAAATTGATTTTGACCTAATTTTTAAGGAACTAAGTGTTCAAGACACCCCAAAACATCCTTCTCATCTTCTTAAGTACCTAGTTTGAAAAAGAAAAATTATTTTCATGACAAAAAACCACTTGGCCGAGAGCTAAAGTGTTCCTTGGTGAATCCATTTGGCCATTTTTACTAGGTGTTATGCTACCAAATTTTATACTTGGATTTTGGGTGATATTGGAAAATTAGTTCCATGCTTTAACTTTGTTATGATCTTTCTTGGTGTATGCATAATTTGAGGTATAATCTTGGCTTGTTCAAATGCTTTCCATAGAGTCTTTAAAAGTGTTTTTCATTGCTTTAGTCTTGTTCAAGTTTTGTCTTTAAAACAAATTTCCTTTCAAGTTAAACTTTATGTAATCTTTGTTTTGTCTTCGTTGTTTTCATTTTCTTATTTTCCTAGAGTGTTGTGGCCGAGCCACTTGTTTGCTTTTGAAATGTTCTCATCTCTTTAAAGGTGTTTTCACTTGTTTGGAAGGAGTTGAGTGCTAGCCTTGCTTGTGTGCTTTGGGAGTGTGATAAAAAACACCTGGGTGCTTGGGAAGACCACACTTGGTCTCGGGTTTGGCATTGTTTTCTAACTAACCTCTTGCTTGTTTCGGTTTTTTGGTGAGATTTGGTGTAGGAACATGAATATGGATCCAATCCTAGAGGTAGAAGAGGAGGAAGAATCGACCTCACCTTATTCCCCTCCCATGGTGACTTATATGGCCCAAGAAAGTGACCAAATCACCCTTGCCAACATCCTAAGTGAGATGGAAGTGAGTAGAAGAGAAACTTTTGATCAATTAAGGGCGGATAGGAGGCAAAGTGAGATCTTCCTACAAGAGCACATCCAAAGACTTGAGCTTAGAGAAGATGAGAGGAGAAGGAGGAGGTCCTCTTCCAAGGACTCTAGCCATGGTGGAAGAAGGAGAAGGCACGACCATGATGGTGGTGGAAGGCGCACTCAACTCCCACAAAGACAACCTCCACCAATCAAGATTCCAAAGTTCAAGGGGGAGAATGATTCAAACCTCTATATTGAATGGAGCAAAAAGTGGACCAAATATTTAATATTCATTTAGTTAGTGATTTAGAGCAAGTAGACTTAATAGTTTTAGAATTTGAGGATTATGCCATGACATGGTGGCATCAATTGTGTATGGACAATATTAACCAAGAGCCACCCGCGGCCTCTTGGATGGACATTAAGACTTTGGTGCACGCTAGATTTGTTCCTTCCTACTATAGGAGGGAGACTCTTTTGAAGCTCCAAAGGCTTGAACAAGGGTCTTTGTGTGTGAATGAATATTTTAAAATGATGGAGTCCATGCTTCTTAAAGTAGGACTCCAATTTGAAAGTGAAGAAGAAAAGGTAGCTAGATTTGTGAGTGGTCTTAGAAGGGAAGTTCACGATGTAGTTGAGTTGTATGAGTACTCCACTCTTGACAAAATTTTACACTTGGCCTTCAAAGTTGAAAGGCAATTGAAAAAGAAACAAGAGGCCAAGAGGAGTACTCCTTACAATGACTACTACTCTAGGACTTGGAAAGGAAAGGAAAGAAAGGATGAAAAACCTCCTTCCAAAGACCACCCACCTAGGGCCAATTCGTCTAGAACCTCCCATGAAAATGCAAACTCTTCCCAAGGTTCAAGGACTAGTTCCATAAAATGTTTTAAGTGTTTGGGCTATGGTCAGATTGGTTCAAATTGCCCAACAAAAAGGAACATGATCTTGAACCCTAAAGGAGAGGTTGAAAGTGAACATTCTTCTCCCCCCTCCCCAAAAAGTTCTTCCTCCCACACTTCTTCCCAATCTTCAAGTGAGGATGAAATCAAACCTAATGAAGGAGGTTTGTTGGTGGTTAGGCGCATGCTAGGCCAAGTGCCTAAAGAATTTGAAAACCAAAGAGAAAATATTTTTCACTCAAGGTGCCAAATCAACAACAAAACTTGCTCCCTCATAATTGATAGTGGAAGTTATGTTAATGTGGCTAGCACAAGGGTTGTGGACAAGCTTGGCTTGAAAATCATCCCTCATGCCAAGCCCTATAAGCTTTCTTGGCTTAGTCAGGAAGGTGAGATCAAAGTGGACAAACAAGTCCTTATTAACTTCTCCATTGAAAACTACAAGCATGAGGTGTTATGTGACTTAGTGCCTATGGAAGCAACTCACATTTTATTAGGAAGGCCATGAAAATTTGATAGAAAAGCTTTTCATGATGGCCATGCCAACAAGTTTACCTTTAGCTTCGAAGGCAAAAAGATCACATTACTACCTCTTTCACCAAGAGAAGTCAATGAGGACCAAATGCAAATGCTAAAGAAAAGAAAAGAAGAGAAGGCGCAAAGGAAGGCGCAAGGGCATGGCAATGAGTCCAAGAAGAGCATGATCACCCTCAAACGGCTGAAGAAGGTAATGCTTGCCCAAAAACCCATCTTCCTAGCTTATCCTAGTGAATCTTCCCCCTCCTTCCAAAACCCTCACTCTAGATGTCCCTTAGACTTGTCATTGGTCTTAGACGAGTTCAAAGATGTTTTTCAAGAACCTCCAAACGGTCTCCTACCCCTAAGAGGTATAGAACACCAAATTGATTTCATACAAGGCTCATCTTTGCGTAATAGGCCAGCCTATAGGACTAGTCCCAAGGAGGCTAAGGAAATTAAAAAACAAGTGAATGAGTTGTTAGAAAAGGGGTGGATGCAACATAACATGAGCCCTTGTGCAATGCCCGTGATTCTTGTCCCTAAAAAGAATGGAACATGGAGAATGTGCATAGATTGTAGGGCTATCAACAGCATAACCATCAAGTATAGGCATCCCATTCCTAGGTTAGATGATTTGATTGATGAATTACATGGTGCAACCATATTTTCCAAAATAGACTTGAAGAGTGTATACAATCAAAATAGAATCAAAGAAGGTGATAAATGGAAAACCTCTTTCAAGACTAAGTTTGGATTATATGAGTGGTTAGTCATGCCTTTTGGCTTGACCAATGCACCGAGTACATTCACGAGACTCATGCACCATGTTCTTAGAGAGTTCTTAGGGAAGTTTGTTGTGGTGTACTTTGATGACATTCTCATTTAAAGTATGTCTCAAGATGACCACTTGCATCATTTAAGGAGTGTGTTAGAAACCTTGAGGAAGGCATCCTTGTATGCTAACATGGAGAAATGTGCGTTTGGGATAGATCATGTGATCTTCGTAGGTTTCAAAATAAATCAACATGGGGTCCATGTGGACTAAGAAAAGGTGATGGCCATCAAGAATTGGCCTCCCCAAACAATGTGAGTGAGCTTAGGTCCTTCCATGGGTTGGCTAGTTTTTATAGGAGATTTGTGCCAAACTTCAGAACCATAGTTGTCCCTCTTAATGAATTGGTCGAGAAAGGTGTGGTTTATAAGTGGGGCAAAGATCAAGAAAAGGCTTTTGAAACTTTAAAACAAAAATTGATCAATGCACCACTCCTAGCCCTCCCTAACTTCTCCAAAACCTTTGAAATTGAGTGTGATGCATCCAATGTAGGCACGTGCTTCTCCACGAAGGACACCCCATAGCCTATTTTAGTGAGAAACTCAAGGGGGGTCACATCAACTACTCCACCTATGACAAAGAGCTTTATGCTCTTGTGAGGACTTTGCAAACTTGGCAACACTATCTTCTTTCAAAGGAGTTTGTGATATATAGTGACCATGAGTCACTCAAATTTTTGAAAAGCCAAGGCAAGTTAAACAAGAGACATGCTAGGTGGGTAGAGTTCTTAGAGCAATTCCCATATGTGATCAAAAATAAGCAAGGAAAGGCTAATATTGTGGCGGATGCACTTTCAAGAAGGCATTCCCTCCTTTCCATTCTTGAAACTAAATTTCTTAGTTTTGATCATATTAAGGAATTGTATCCAAAGGATGTTGATTTCTCCCCATTCTTAGTTCTCAATCAATATCTTTTCAAAAGGCACATGAGGGAGGATTAATGGGGCATTTTGGGCCAAACAAGACTTTGGAAGTCTTAAAGGAACACTTCTATTGGCCTCACATGAGGAAGCATGTAGATAGACATTGCAAGAGTTGCATAGCATGCATGAAAGCATGTTGACATGAGAAGCCAAGGTGGTTTGCTTCTTGAAGATTTGATGAAGATTGAATGAAGCTCTTTTGAACTATCTTGAAGCCATAACCATTGGAATGAAGCCTACATTGATAAAGGAAAGGAGATTTGGTGATATCCATGGTGATCAAGGCTGGAATGTGTGCTCTCCATGTAGTTACATCATTAAGAAAGTGTACTTGTAGTTTGTAATTCATGTTGTAGACCTTAAAGCATTAATTAGATGTAGTTTGGTCTTTGTTGTGTTTTTAATCTGTTGAATGGTTTTTCAACAGGTTAAAATGTCTCTTTTAATCTGTTGAATGGCTTTTTAACAGGTTAAAAGGTTGGCTGCAGTAGTCTTAAACTGCAACAAATTCAATCAGTTGATTTAGTTTTTAATCGACTGATTTCACTTAAGTCAAGTGAAATCAACCGATTGATTTGAAAATCAACCTGTTGAATTTCGTAACAGTTTGACTATAAAAGCTGTGATTTTCGAAAGAGAGGTCTGTTGATCATTTTAGAGCACGATTTGGTTCTGGAAACTTGTGGAAACTCTCTCCTTCGTGATCATAGGTGTTGCAGCTGTTGAAGATTGATCTTGGATCAATTCTTGAAGCTTTTGGCTTGGTTTGAAGCTTGGAGAAAGTGGTTTGTGGTAGGCAAGGTTGTGCTACCACTAAGGTTTGATCTTTCTCAAGCTTTGTGTGTGTGCCTGGTGGTTTTCCAGGTCTGCAAGAGGGTTCTTGTTGTGCTGGTGTGATTCTTGTGTGATTCAAGAGTCTTTTGTGGTGTTTTTGCATATTTTGGAAGTGTAAGGGTGGATACTTTGTAAAACTTTTGAAATAGTGCAAAGTCAAGCTAAGGTTGCCTTCACAAACTGGATGTAGCTCAGGTTTGAGTGAACCAGTATAAAAATTCGTGGTGTCTTCTCTTCTCTAACCTTTCTCTCTTGCATTTTCATTTTAAAGTTTCAAGAACTTGTGCTTTAATCATCTTTTTCATTTCTTGCATGTTTTCATAGCATCTGAAGCATTGAGCATGTTTGGATAATCATTTGGAATTGGTGTTGATCATTCTTGAGCATTGTTTCTGGTTTAAAACTCAAATTTGCATTTCTGCATTTTTCCCAGTATTTCAGTCGACTGTTTTTCAGTTTCAATCGATTGATTAAACCAGAACAAAATCTATTTAGTAAAATCAATCTGTTAACTTTGTTTTTGATCGATTGAAAGTGTATAGTTCAGTACTGTTTGCATCCTAACTTGGTGATCTATTTAATTCAAATTAAAGGTGATTTTTAGCTTGTAAAGATAGCCTAAATTTTTAACTAGCCAATTCAACCCCCCTTCTTAGCTTTTCAACAATTTCAAAACTAACAAAGCCAAGTCTAGAGTCCAACCCCATGGATTTTATACTCCCTTGCCCATCCCTTCCAAACCTTGGGTTGAAATTTCTATGGATTTTGTCTTAGGCCTCCCAAGGACAAAAAAAGGTAAGGATTCCATTTTTGTAGTGGTGGATAGGTTCTCTAAGATGGCCCATTTCATTCCTTGCCATAAGATTGATGATGCAACTTATATTACAAATTTTTTCTTCAAGGAAGTGGTGAGACTACATGGCCTACCTAGGTCCATTGTGAGTGACAGGGACTCCAAGTTCCTAAGCCATTTTTGGAGAACTTTGTGGGGTAAACTTGGCACCAAGTTTCTTTTCTCCACCACTTGCCATCCCCAAAGTGATGGCCAAACCGAGGTGGTTAATAGAACCCTAGGGCAAATGTTTAGATGTATGATAGTGAAAAACATTAGAGAGTGGGAGGAACTTCTTCCCCACATAGAGTTTGCCTACAATAGGGTTGTGCATTCCACTACTTCTCATTCCCCTTTTGAGGTTGTGTATGGGTTCAATCCCCTAACTCCCTTAGACCTCCTTCCCCTACCCACTCGTGAGGCATGAACTTGCCAAGATGGTGAGGCCAAAGCTAAGTACATCCAAGACTTGCATTCACAAGTCAAGGAAACCATTGAAAGGAGAGTTAAGAGCAACAAGAGGATGGTAATAAGGGAAGAAAGGATGTCATCTTCCAAGAGGGAGATTGGGTTTGGCTTCACTTGAGAAAGGAGAGATTCCCTACTCAAAGGAAGTCTAAACTCCTCCCTAGAGGGGATGGCCCCTTTCAAGTCATTAGGAGAATTAACAACAATGCTTATGAGTTAGACTTACCCCCAAGAGGGGATGGCCCCTTTCTAGTTGACTTATTTTAGTTGACTTGTTGACTTTGACCCAAAGTTGACCTTTGACCAAGATTAGATGAACTTAAACCAACATGCTAATCCTTGTTTGTCTTGTTTTGTAGGTAATTAAGAAGAAGTAGAGCATGGCTAGGTGGCTGTTCTTATGGGACCGAGGTCTGTAGTCCACAAATCTGCCAAGGGTCTTGCGCGTCTTCTCGGGGTCGATCTTCTCTTGTCCAAAAGGGGGGGGGGCTTGAGGGCGGCGCAGGAGACCTGCAAAAACACTCCGATGCCTAAGTCAGCACTAGTGATGTCAGGGTTTCAGAGAATAATTAATGTGTAATGAATGCATGGGACAATGTGCTATTTATACCTTTTTACCTGTGGGTCCTACCTGGGATGGGCTTTCTGGCCCAATATTCCCTTTTTGGCTATTCTTGGATCCAGTGTAAAAGGGAGGAATTTACCAAGGGGTCCTTTGGGTGTTGGCAGTCTCTGGTACTCAACCATGAGATGCGTCGAAGGTGGCTTTCCTTTAGGAAGGTGCCTTTCGCGTGGTAACCGGCCATCGGGTTTTGGTTGTGGGCCGTGTTCTCCATGTGGAGGTGTTCTTGCGTGGTAGGCGGCTATTGTGCCCTCTGGGGGCCGTCTGGTTCTGTGCGAAGGCGTCTCTGCATGGTAGGCGGCTATTGTGCTCTCTAGGTGCCGTCTGGTTTTGTGCGAAGGCGTCTCTGCGTGGTAGGCGGCCATTGTGCTCTCTAGGGGCCGTGTACTTGGGTATGGTTGGGACATTAGCCTCGCAGTCTAGAGGCAAGAAGTGACGTGTAGACTATTTTGCAAATTTCATTTGTGGTCTTTGGTCGTGTACCATGTGAGCATACCAGCCTCCCAGTCTAGAGGCAAGAAGTGACGTGTAGACTATTTTGCAAATTTCATTTGTGGTCTTTGGCCGTGTACCATGTGAGCATACCAGCCTCCCAGTCTAGAGGCAAGAAGTAACGTGTAGACTATTTGAATGGGGTAACATGCTGCTGAAGATGTTGCTGCCGAGGAAGCCGCTAGCGAAGTTTTTGGTCTTCAGCAGGCCGTGTATAATGAGCACGTTAACGGTTTTCAGAAGGCTTTGAGGCAAGCTGAGTTCTTGTACCGGGAAGTGTCTGTGACGGACTGTCGCTTTAATGTAAATCTGGATGTGTATGACAATCGCATGTTGGATGTTGCGGAGATTAGCCAACTCAAGGCTGAGAAGGAGGCGGCCACAATTGCAAATAAAGATACCATGGTGACTACTCCAGTAGCCACCACGGTTGATGGGGTGGTGGGGGAGGTGGAGGTTGCCGACGAGGAAGCCGAGGGGGCAGAAGAGGACGCGGCGGGTGAGGAGGTGGATGAAGCTGAAGAGTAATATTAGTGTAGATATTGGGGGCGAGGATGCCGAAACTTATTTTATTTGTTTTTTGTTCGTTCATGGGGACGGATTATGGTTTTAGTTTTGTCGGCATGTTGCCGGTTTGTTTTTAGGGCGAATGTGCCTGCATGGAACTTTTAGGGACCGGAATGTTACCATTGTAATGTATATTTTTCGAAATTTATGGAAATGGCAGTGTTTTCCTTCTTGTTATTTTTATTTGTTTTAGCTCATGTTTTTATGTTTTGGAATCTGGTTGTGCTAGTTAGGTATGGGAAATTTAATTTCAGAGTGTGGTGGTGTGTGCTTTTTTGATTTATTGACGTTTGTTCGCTAAATGAGCCGGTGCTTGCGTTAGCGGCCGACAATGGTTGCGGTTATCGACCGACGGTACTTTGGACTGGCGGGTAGGATTGTTTACTTGTTTGTTTCGCGGCATAGGACTTGGAGTACTGGCTAGGAACAGTTGTTGAGTTCGACCAACGACACTTAGAGTAGTGGCTAGGAGTTAATTTGTTCGACCAGCGGCACTTAGAGTAGTGGCTGGAAGTTAATTTGTTCGACCAACGACACTTAGAGTAGTGGCTGGGAGTTAATTTGTTCGACCAGCGGCACTTAGAGTAGTAGCTGGGAGTTATTTCGTTCGACCAGCGGCACTTAGAGTAGTGGCTGGGAGTTAATTCGTTCGACCAGTGACACTTAGAGTAGTGGCTGGGAGTTATTTCGTTCGACCAGCGGCACTTAGAGTAGTGGCTGGGAGTTAATTCGTTCGACCAGCGACACTTAGAGTAGTGGCTGGGAGTTAATTCGTTCGACCAGCGGCACTTAGAGTAGTGGCTGGGAGTTAATTCGTTCGACCAGCGGCACTTAGAGTAGTGGCTGGGAGTTAATTCGTTCGACCAGTGGCACTTAGAGTAGTGGCTGGGAGTTAGTGTAAATAAGATGCATAAACTTGTATTTCATTGATGGGTGATGCCTCATTAAAACCTTCCCGGCCAAAACCCTCCTTAGGGAAAAAATGTCGGGGTAGGAAAGAGTGCATCGGATTACCAGCGTGGTTTAACTAAAATAGAATTTGAGGTGGGAGATGTTCCAAGTGTTGGGAAGCGGCTCTCCGGATAGTTTTTCTAATCGATAGGCTCCATTGCCGACTTCTTTAAGTACTCGGAAAGGTCCCTCCCAGTTGGGTGAGAACTTGCCTTCGTGCTTGTGGGCTTTGCTAGCCATTCTCCAGACGAGGTCCCCTTTGTGAAAAGAACGCGGTTTCAGCTTGGGGTTGTATCTTCTTGCTGCCCTCAATTTGGTCGCTAAGTCCCTGATTCGTGCCTTTTCTCTTGTTTTGTAAAGAAGATCGAGGTGTGTAGCCATGCGTCGGCGTTTAACTGTGTCGTGGTGTTGTTGTCGTACTGAGGGTTCCCCGATCTCTATCGGAATGACAACGTCAGTTCCGTATACTAGAGTATACGGTGCTTCGTGGGTCGAAGATTGGGGGGTGCACCTATATGCCCATAGTACTTCGAGCAATTCATCCGGCCATTTGCCTTTGGCTCCATCTAAGGGTTTCTTTAATTGTCAGAGGATGATCATTTTGGCGGCCTCAGCTTGGCCGTTGGTTTGAGGGTGTTCGACGGAGCTGGTTATGTGGGTAATGTTCAAATTGTGGTAGAAGTCAGCGAGGCCCTTGTCTATGAACTGGCCACCATTATCGGTTATGATTGTGTGGGGGATCCCGTAGCGGCAAATGATGTTTTTCCAAACGAAGCGCTGGACTTGGTTGGCCGTGATGGTGGCTAATGGTTCTTCTTCGATCCACTTGGAGAAGTAGTCGACTGCGACAATAAGGAACTTGACCTGGCCTTTCCCTGGCGCAAAAGGGCCGATTATGTCCATGCCCTATTTTGAGAATGGCCATGGTGAAGAGATGTGGTGCAGCTCTTCCTGGTGCATGTGTGTTATCGGTCCGTGTTTTTGGCATTGAACGCATTTTTGGACGTATGTGGTGCAGTCTTCTTCTATTGTGGGCCAGTAATAACCGGCGCGTAATATCCTGGCGGCCATGGTTTTGGGTCCTGAGTGGTAGCCGCAGATGCCTTGGTGTATTTCTTGTATGACATAGTCGGCCTTTTCTTTGGTTATACACTTGAGCAAAGGCTTGCTGAAGCCTCTTCTGAATAGTTCGCCCCCAATTAGGGTGTATCATGCCGCTTTCCGGATCCATCCTCTTTCCTCGTTTGGCGGGGTGACTCCTGCTTCTAAGTATTTGATGAAAGGTTCCATCCAGGTGTTGGTGGTAGTGATGTTTAAGCATTGGTTTTGTTGCTCAATGGAGGGTGTGGCTAGGGTGTGTTGGAGGAGTGACTTGTAACGGCCTTTCTTTTTGGTGCTAGCGAGCTTCGAGAGAATGTCTGCTCGGGTGTTGTCGCTTCGTGGGACGTGTTGAATCTGGAAAGTGTCGAAGTGCTCGGTTAGGGGTACTACCATGTGGTAGTATTGCGTGAGGGTGGGGTCTTTGATTTGGTAGTCACCATTGAGATGGCCTACGGTGAGCTTTGAGTCTGTCTTGCACAGGAGTTTATGCGCGCCGACGTCTCGCCCTAAGTTAAGGCCGACGATAATGGCCTCGTACTCAACTTGATTGTTGGATGTTTTGAAGGTGAAACGCAGGGATTGTTCTATGAGGACGTTGTCGGGTCCTTCTAGTACTATTCTGGAGCCGGCTCCCAGCGGGTTTGAGGAGCCGTCTACGTGCATGGTCCACCAGGTGTCATGGGGGGCGTGCTCTTGAAGGTCGTTGGCAAAGTCTGCTAGGCACTGTGCTCGGATGGGTCCATGCGGCTCGTAGCGCATAGTAAATTCTGACAGTTCGATGGCACAAGAGGATAGTCGACCTGCTAAATCGGGTTTTTGCAGGATTTTTTGTATGGGATGGTCCGTTCGGATGATGATCGTGTGTGACTGGAAGTATGGTCGCAGACGACGTGCTGCTGTGATGATTGCAAGGGCTACCTTTTCCACCATTTGGTATCGTGTTTCTGGGTCTTGGAGGATGCGGCTTGTAAAGTATATTGGTTGTTGGGTGTTGTCCCTTTCTTGGACGAGTGCGGAGCTGACGGCGTTTGTTGATGCGGCTATGTACACTATAAGGGGGAGGGAAAGGTCTGGTTTGGTCAGGACCGGGGGAGTGGTGAGGAGTTGCTTCAAAGTGTTGAAATTTTGTTCGCAGGTGTCCTCCCAAGTGAACTTGGTCGACATTTTCAGGAGTTGGATCATTGGTTTGGTTTTGTCCGCCAACTTCGGGAGGAAGCGCGAGATGGCGGTTAGTCTGCCCACTAGTAGATGTACCTCTTTGATATTCGCGGGGCTTCTCATGTCGATGATGGTTTGACATTTTTCAGGGTTGGGCTCGATCCCTTGCTGCGTGAGCATGAAGCCTAGAAATTTCCTGCCATCTACTCCGAATGTGCATTTTTCAGGGTTGAGTCTGATGTTGTATGTGCGCAGGGCTTTGAAGACTTGTGTTAGGTCCGCGGAGTGCTGTTGCGCGTTGGGGGACTTGACGATGATGTCGTCGACGTAGACCTCTACCGACCTGCCCAAGAGTGGCTGGAAGACCCTATCCATCAAGCGTTGGTATGTAGCGCCGGCGTTTTTGAGGCCAAAGGGCATGACTCTGTAGTAAAGGTTGGCCTCCTCGGTTATGAATGCGGTTTTGATTTTGTCTTCCTCAGCCATGGGTATCTGGTTGTAGCCGGAGTAAGCGTCTAAGAAACTTAATATGGCATGTCCCGCGGCCCCATCGACGATCCTGTCTATGTTGGGTAATGGGTAGGCATCCCGTGGGCAGGCCTTGTTCAGGTCCGTGTAATCTACACACATGCGCCATTTCCCTTTGGGTTTCTTGACTAGCACCACATTGGCGAGCCAGGTCGTGTATTGGGCTTCACCGACAAAACTGGCCTGTTTTAGTTTATCGGCCTCTGCTATAGCTGCTTGCCTTCTACTTTCTCCAAGCTTCCTCTTTTTTTGGGAGACGGGTTTCGCGTTTGGGAAGACAAATAGCCGGTGGGCGACGATCTTGGGGTGAACACCGGGGAGATCGGCTGCCGACCAAGCGAAGAGGTCGGCGTTCTGCTTGAGCACTTGCTCGATGTGGCGCTCCTCTCCCCCAGGAAGGGAAGTTCTAACCTGGAGGAAGTGGCCTTGTTGCTCGAGTGGGAGTTGCCTTGTTTCCCCCACGGGTTCGAGGCGTGCTTCGGAGTTTATTCTGGGGTCTAAGTCATCGCCGGCCAGGGTGGTGTGGGCTTGGGATTGTTCAATGTTGTGGGTTGTCAGAGGTGGGTGTGGTAGTTTCAGGCTTGCCATGTAGCATTCTCTGGCTGCGCGTTGGTCGCCATGTACTGTGATGATGTCGCCTTCCGGGGACGGAAACTTCATTGCAAGGTGCGGGGTGGATACGATGGCACCCAGCGCGTTGATGGATGGGCGGCCAAGGAGGATGTTGTAGTACGTGTGGGCGTCGACGACCAAGTAACGAATGGGAATGGTGGGGACTCTCTCACCTGAGAATCCGTATATGGGCTCATTGTGAGGGGTTAGGTCAGCGAGGGGTATTTGCATCTTGTTGAATGTTTTCCAATATAAGATATCTACGGAGCTCCCCTGATCGATGAGAACCTTCTTTACTACGAAGTTCTCGACTTCCACAGTTATGACCATGGGGTCGTCTTGGTTGGGGCTGGTGCCCTGGAAATCGGAATCTGAGAAGGTGATGGGTGGCATTCTTCTTTGTGTTCGGCTGGATACTATGTGTATTTGCTGGACGGTTCTTAGGTGTCTCTTTCTCGATGAGGAGGACCTCCCTCCTCCTGCGAATCCCCCTGATATTGTATTGATTGTTCCGCGTAGGGGGGGGTCTATCATCTGCCCGCCGCGGTTGCGGTTGCGGTGGTTCCCTTTGTTCTGCGTTTTATGTTCTGGCTGGCTCTCTCCTTGGTTCTCTGCGCTCGACTCTTCGGTCATTGCGTCGCTCGTTTCGCCTACTATCGTTCCTGTCATAACGGGGTCGGGGGGGACATTCGCCTACTTCTCTTATATAGTGCCTTAGATGTTCGGCTCAGATGAGTTCTTCTATTTTATCTCGCAGAGTGTCGCATTCGTCGGTGGTGTGGCCATTGTTGCGATGGTAGTGACAATACTTGCTCAAATCTGCATTGGGCGGGTTTTGATATTTCCTAGGTGGGGGGAGGAGTTCTGCTTGCAGAACTTCATCGAGTATGCGGGACCGAGGCGCGTTTAGGGGGGCATAATTCGAGAATTTTGCTGCTCTGCATTCTGAGGGACGGTTATGGTCTCGTGGGATGGGCTCTTTGCTGGTCCTCTTGATTTCTGTTCGCGCTGGGGTGGTTTGGGCGTTGTTCTGGTAACGTCTCATGTCCTCGACCCTTATAAACATGACCGCTCTCTTGCGAAGTTCCTGCATACTTAGGGGGGGCGCATGGCCAGCTCGTCGGCGAAAGGTCCTGGCCTGAGAGAGGTCATCATATACATCAAGATGAGATTAGGGGTGAGGTCCTTGATCTTCATGGCGATGGCCCCGAACCTATCAATGAAAACTCGAAGGGGTTCTCCCTCTTCTTGCCTGAGGTTGAGGAGGGCGATTGTGGTTAGATCATGTCGTCTGCTTGTATCAAATTGGGTGGTGAAGGTAGTGGTGAGCGTGGTGAAGGAGTCAATAGTGTAGGGGGAGGCTCATAAACCATTCCAGAGCTGACCCCCTGAGGGCTACTGAGAATGATTTGCATAGCACCGCGTCATCAGTGGAGTAGAGGCTTACTTGGTTGGTGTAAATGGACACAAATTCGTCTCGGTCCGTGGTTCCGTCGTAGGTAACTGTTGGTGCCTTCCATTTATGGGGTAAAGGGGTCTCTGTTATCCCGTCCACGAAGGGGTGGCGACGATTTCTTCTGGAGGCGAAGGAGCTATAGTTGCCGCCCAAGGTTGGAGCGGTGGGCCTATATTCACTCTCGTCCTCAGTAGGATGGACGTCGAGTCTT
>Ga0214544_1008457_pt1 | contig 17097 bp, 17 predicted proteins | sample CNSS3metaG_FD_160074 | JGI IMG/M metagenome (GOLD analysis project Ga0214544, IMG submission 160074) | Root nodule microbial communities from cowpea collected in UCLA plant growth center, Los Angeles, California, USA - CNSS3 | ecosystem: Host-associated > Plants > Roots > Nodule | place: USA...
AAAAAAAAAAAAATAATATATATATATATATATATATATATATATATATATATATATATATATATATATATATATATATATATATAAAGAGAGAAAGAGAGAGAGAGATTGATTTAGAGAACTTAATTTTTTATAATAATATTTTGGCATGCAAGTTGTTTTTACACATAAATGGAGAACAAAGTTTTTTTTTTTTTAATTGGAACAAAGTTGCTTAAGGTTATAAAAGTGCAAATATTGAATTCTATATCTTACGTAAAGTACAATTCATGAAAATGACGTTAATCTACTTTGAGGAAGAAGAAGAGAAAAAATTAAATTTACGATAAGATATTTAATGTGGTTGAAAAGGAATAGTATTATTAATATAATGTTACTAAAATAAATGATGTGAGTGCAATTTTATTTTCAAAGGTGGAAAGTGTATGCAAAATAAGCAATGTTTCACTTTTCTTTTATAATTTTTTTTATCCAAAATGTGACGTAGTACCTCATGCCTGGTGATATTTTAAAATAAGCTATAATCATTCAACTGAGAAATAATATAGTGATATGTATGGTCTAAGATACTAATAATTTTTTGCTGTATTATTTATCACAACCGTTACTTAAGTCAACGATTATAATGAAATGTTATAATTAAAATTAACTTTTAATTAATTAAATGTTATATTAAAGTTAAAGACTTTAAGTGATACTGTGATACAGTAATACCGATTAAACTGCCACATCAGAATTTGTCGTCTCATTTTTAAATCATAATTGAATTATATATTTATTTGTTGACATCTCTTGATTTTTGTAATGATAACGTAAATAATTTCAAAGTATTCAGAAGTTAAAATTAAATTCAAATAAATCTATTTATAGACAAAACCATCATTTCAAGATGTAATGTATTATAAATTTCAACTGCATTTATATTATATATTCCTATTTGCACCTACAAATATTATAATAAAAATTAAATCTTTTCTTTTGTCCATAATATATCGTTTGTTTGATTCAATGGTATAAAAAAATTAATTGAAAATGTTTTTATAAGAAAAGAATAATACCAAACGATTATTAAAAATAAGTTTACAGACGAATATCTTTACATTGTAACTTGTCTATGGAGCGACTATTAAATTTAAATACATCTTAATAGTATTAATATCACAGATCAATTAACTATATTATTGATTTTATTTCAACATTTCGTCTTTATCAAAACTCAACATCTAATTAATTTATTAATTTATTTTAACAGCGTTGAACTTATATAACGATTCACACACATTGAATTAGATTTCAGGAGGATTTTTCTTCGTGCAATCCAAAGGTTGATAAATGAACCAATTTAACTTGTCCTGATTGTTTTTGCAGTAGTTTAGTAAATTAACATTTTTCAGTCTAGATCGGAATGCTTTAGAGTTTATGAATCCACTATGAGCACGTATTTAATTAACAATTCAAAGATTAATGTTATAAATATTTTCAAATAACTAAATTCTGTGTTAATATATATTTCAATCAAGAATTCGTCTATTTCTTTCTAACAATCATATTTTTTAGAATTTAAAGACGAAATGATGAGCGAAGGTTAGAAAAAGATAAAATTAAAGAAGAAAACAAATGAAGAATGTAATGGAGATGAAGCTTTCGTAAGAATATAAATTGTAGTAAAATAAATTATTAATACTAAAATAATAATTTATAGAGGAAATCAATAAAAGTGGTAACCCAAATTGCTACAATCAACACTAAATTTGTCATTTCTTCATGTTTGCGACGTTCTCAAGTGGCGGAACTATTGAATGACATAGGGGAGCCATGGCTCCCTCAATTTTTTTTTCGAATTTATTATATAATATATATATATATATATTAAATTATATTTATTTATTATTTATATTAAGTTTATATTATGAAAATTATAATAAAAGATAAAATAAAAAATTTAATGGAGATATTGATTTATAAAGGAGATTAGAATTTTTTTTGGCTATAGGATTTTTTCATCGTGTGTAAATTATCATGAAAGTGTGTGAGGAGAAATAAATACAAAGAGATAGATTGGGAAACAAAAGTTAGGAAACACATAGATTGAGATTGAAGTATACATTCTCGCATGATCTCTTAGTATCTTATTATGATCTATGTATGTTAGATTTTTAGATTTATGATTCTTTTAGTATGTTTCTTCAAATTAAGTTTATCCCAAATTAGTATAAACCTAATTATGATTTTAGGGATTCTTTTATGAAATTGGTATGAACCCTAATTATACTTTTTCCCAAATTATTATAACCCTTAATTATGAAATTTAGGGATTTTGTGTTTTCTGCTTACTATGGTAATTTTTTTTTTAAGTTTTGAATTTATACTTATTTAATTAAAGTGGTATGAGTTTTGTTATTTTTGCATTGTGGTAATTGTGATTTGTGAATATAAATTTTATCTTTTTCTAAATAGGTGATATGTGATAAATTTATATTAGAAAGATTATGATAAAGAGTTAAAAAATTGATTATTTTTTTAAAAAAGAAGGTTTGTGATAAAGATGAAAAAAATGCATATACGTTTAACTTTTCATGAGAACCAAGAATTCAACACAAAGAAAAACAAATCTCTAAAGTTCCTAGAGTTATATATAATGAATTTAAAAATTTATTAGAACGCGATCCAGGAAAAACATTGTCAAATTTGACAATACCCACTAAATTAAATTGATGAGGTACGAAGAGCTTATCTAAAATGATATTCATGGTTTGGTATCATGATATAATAGCATGATATAATAGCGAATAATAGTCATATTTTTTTGAATTCTACTATTATGTGTGCTTTGTTTTAAGAAGAGGAAATGAAGAGAAAAAATGAAAAACTTTTTTTTCTAACTAAAAAAAATTATATATAACAAATCTAATTTGGCACCCCTAAATATTTTGTCCAAGTTTCGCCACTGGTTCTCATAATGTTTTAAATTATATCCATAATTTGTGCTACTTTTTTACATTTTAATTCTCTATCCATAATTTGTCACCACTTTTTTACATTTTAATTCTCTATTTACATTTTAATTTGTCCCTATTTTTTCTAAGAGTTACACTACAAATAAAAATTACATAAATGAAACAATTGTCTTAAAACTACTCACATTGTGCCATGTGCTCCCATTCTTTCCATGTTACTGGAGCAATTACTATGAATAACTTTTCTCTCGATTTAACTTTAGTCTTTGTCTCGATTGTACTTTTCTCAATGTTTTTTTTTTGTTTCAATCACATTTCTCTCAATCTCTTGATAGCATCTTCTTTCGATTCCCTCCTCGATCTTGCACGTTTAAATACACCTCTTTTTTTACTTCGTCATTTCACTTCTTTCAAACTCTTGTGTCAATTCAATTTATTTTTTGATACCCTCGACACTTGACGTTTAACTTATGAATTAACCTTGTTTTAAGTTTTTTTTTTTACATTTCATATGAACTCTCAAATAAATTTTGTATCTGCAATTACAATTACGGGCTATTTTGTTAATTAAAGTGGTATTTCCCTAGGGAGTACAATCACAATTCATTCTCACTTCTATACTCATATAGATCATAAAGCTCGCTTACTAACTTGAGTGTCGACGAGTCTTTTGCAAGTGAATCTTCCTCCTCTATACATCAACGCATTCGATTCTAGCCAGCAAGAGCATTCAAGCTACAACTTGGATCTTATCACATGTCCAAAGGCAAAGGTCCGTACTCTGAATCTTAGTAAGAACATTTGGTGTCCACCATCAGACCCAATAAAAATTTATCCTTCCTCCATAGTTTATACTATCATTACCTTGCGTAAAGATAATTCATTACTACTAACAATCATCTTACTCGTGCTACCATGAATATTTATGATCAAAATTTAGCAATGCCTTTGAGGAGTGCTATCGTGACACTCCATCTCTTTGAAAGAGATTATTTTAATAATTTTGCTTCGAATCAAAGATGTTATGTCATAACAATGTCTACTTTCTTGGAGGGGTGGCTTAAAGCTACAAGAGATTCTGAAGTGCTTTACACCAACGCCCACATGGATGCACCAAAGAAAGGAATGCTAGAATTTGAACCACATTGGATCATGCTTCCAACCACAATATTATCCCACCAACAGTATGTGTTGCCTTACGTTCCGCAACGGCAACATCAGGACATATCTAGTAGCAATAACAAAATCATTTGGATTGGTGAACATCCCAAAGCTCAAAGCTCCACCCAAATCATCCTCACCCTTCTTCACAAGAAAAGGGAGTCACCTGTTACTAGAACAACACAAGGCAACACTTTGACGAAGAACAAAACAAGGAGGATAACTAACTTGATTTGAACTTCATACATGAAATATGTGAATAAAGTTGAATATGAGAAGAAACAAGCAAACAAGGAGTTGCATGATGGTACAATACACAAGTAAAGCACAATCATTTCAAAAAGGAGATCTCTCATGGAGTAGCTCAGGGTTCCAATACCCGAGTACAAGAGCAACCTAGCGTGACAATGCACAATTTCTTAGAAAGAAAGTTCCAAAAGTTCAAATTCGGAGAAAGTCTGACGATGCCCGCCTAGTTAAAGCATATTACTAAGGCGGTGATACTAGTAAAATCACACACCTCTCTTTGGACTCACCTCTCTATTTTCTTCCAAAAGACAAAGCAAACACTCTAAGACGACAATACAAAGCTTGCCTAAGATGACAACACGTACAAAGTCTGCCTAAGACAATAACATATACAATGTTTGCCTAAGACGGTAGCACATACACAGTCTGCCTAACACGACAACACATGCAAAGCTTGCCTAAAACGATAACACATACAAAGACTACTTCATAGCAGCACAAAGCCTACTTAAACAACACCACAAAACCTGCCAAAGACGACAATTCAAAATGCCTAAGACGACACTTGCATCAATAAGCCAACTAAATAACGGTCAAAGACAACCACCTATAGTTGATTAAATAATATATTATTGTTATTATCATGCTGATTTATTATAAATGTGAAAAGTTTTTATTGTCTTTTATTTTATAATAGATTTCATGGGCCTAGAATATAAATACATGTGTTATTTCTCCCAAGAGTACAATCACAATTCATATTCATTTTTCTATTCATATAGACCTTAAAGCTCTCTTATTGACTTGAGCATCACAAAGTCTTTTACAAGTGGATCTTTCCTTCCTAAACAACGAGAGATTCAATTCCAGCCATCAAAAAATCCAAGCCACCACTTGGATTTTGCCATTTTTTCAAAGGTCCACGCTTCGAATCCCAATAAAAACATGTCTATAGAGAACCATTGTTAAATTATGACAACAATTGCAATTAAACTATCGTTAAATTGTTTAGTTTTAACAACAACTTTTTAATAATTAAAATATGGTTTTTTAATCTATGTTTTTTTATAAGATTAAAATTAATTAAGTATAAATATTTTACAAAATTAAGTACTGATATTTATATTAAAATTTAGTGGTAAAAATAATGATTAACAAAATATGGGTTAATAATATACAACAATGTAATATGTTAAAAAGTCAATTTTAATAAAGAACATGAGTATAACATTTATACAAATAATAAATTTGGTCTTAGAGGAGAGAGACAATATTGCTCTATTTTAAAAAAAATTATTAACAAAACATGAGTTAATAATATACACAATATAATATGTTAAAAATTTATTTTTAATAAAAAATATCAGTATAATATTTATACAAATAATAAATTTGGTTTCAAATTAGAGAGATATAATATTGTTTTATTTTGAAAAAAAAATGAGACAAAATTGAATCAAATAGACATAAATAGAGTAAATTGAATAATATATATATATATATATATATATATATATATATATATATAAGAATTAAATTGAAATCAAGACGCTTAACCATGACACTGACACGTGATATTGTCCTTTCACGTGACAATGACAGAGCCACATGTCACACCACGAACTTGATACGTAACAACACAAAATTTTTGCAACAAAAAAGAATTAAAATTTAAAAAAACTACATATTGATACATGACATGCTTTTAACGCGATTATTAATTTTATAAGAGACCCGATTAAGACATTTTTTCAAAAGTTAAAATATAATTAAAACTTAAAAAAAAATGAAGACTAAGTTGACATACTCCCACTCAAGTGGAAACAATCTGAAACGACTATTAAAAAATATTTCGAAAATCTTTAATAATAATTGTTAAAAAGGCTTATGCACAATAACGAGACGTCGTTGGATTAAAAACGTAAGAGAAATGTGTTTCTATTTCAAAACTAAATATGGTGCCAAATTCATTTAACATTACTTTTCTATTGTCATTGTAATTTTTCTCAAATTAATTATAATATTAGTTTTAGTAGTTAAACTAGATGACAGCTCTCAAATTAAGACAAATTATGAACTAATTTTTTGATAAACATTTTCTATTTCATGCTTAGAAAAATTGATCTAGAATTACTTTTATGAAGAGAAAATAATAATAATAATAATAATATCAAACAATAATAATAATAATAATAATAAGGTTAAATATGTTTTTGGTCCCTCAAGTTTCACTGAATTTTGGAATTAGTCACTCTTCGAAACTTTATACCAATTTAGTCATTCATCTTTAAAAATGTTTAGTCCTTCTTACCAATTTTTGTTAAGTATATTTGACATTTTAAACGTATTTTATGATAATATTTGAGTTATATTGAAGCGAAAAATATGTCAAATGGCCTAAAAGTAGCTAAATAATATTAACAGAGATATTTGTTGGTTCAATTATTGTGTATTAGCAAAATATATGATCAAATCTCGGTAATTTGATTAAATAATATATTATTGTTATTATCATGCTGATTTATTATAAACGTGAAAGGTTTTTATTGTATTTTATTTTATAAAAGATTTCATGGGCCTAGAATATAAATACATGTTATTTCTTCCAAGATGTAAGGCCCAGTTTTCTGCCTTAGTGTTTTAAGGGTTGCCCTTAACCTAATGGGCCTAAAGGCTGGCCCAAGCAGTGAAAACATACCCTAATCTGCCCTAACAGTCCCAGTTTTCCTTCATTTTCAGAAACAGTACACTTCTTGCCTCCGTGAGCAGCCTCAACGTTCTGCTAGGGTTTTGCCGTCAACCCATTCCAAGCTAGTTAATCGATCTCTTATATTCCTCTATTCCACGTAAGTACTCTTAGCTCATCTTTGCCTTTACCAAGCTGGTTTTTTTCTGAGCCAACGAAGATTCGTAGTGACAACTTTATGTTCTGTAGTTTCCCATTTTCAGCTCTTGAATCTACTCTTAGATCTGCTGTTCTCGGCTGTTGAGTGTCGGAAGTCCCCTTTTTAGCTATATCCAAGTAAGGGAAGCTAGACCTTACCATATTTTCGGTAGAATCTGCTTGTTTGATGAGTATATGATGATTGAACGACTTGTGTGTGGTCTTCTCTATTGTGATGATCATCAACCTTGTTGATGTGAGCAGATGTGAGAACCCCTGGCAGTGGTAATGATGGTAGGGATGCTGCAGCTTGATGGATTTGATGGGTGTTGGGCCATTGTGGGGCCCAACAATGAAGGATTTTATTAGTCATGCTTCTCGTTTCCGAACAAGACCTAGTTTAATTACTTGTTTCTTTTAGTGTATTTCTGTTTGGGCCGTGTGGAGCCCTATTGTTGTAATCTGGGTATATCTGACGTATGGAATACTCTTATACCATAACCCCCGTACTCTCTGAATATTCATGTATGTGATGTTTTATTTAATTTGAGGTTATCCAGTTTTTGGGACGTTACATTTATGGTATCAGAGCGGTCGACCCTTAGAATCTATGGTCTAGTGTGCCTGCTTAGCTATCTTTGTAACTTTTGTGTTGCTAGCTAAGCTCTCAGCTAATCAAGTCTAACTCTTGTTTTTCCTGTGTGTCAGTGACATGGCACCTCAGCGTAGGAACTCTCAGCCTTCTCAGGGTGATGCACCAGACATCGCCAGGGCTATAGAGCGATGGTGGATGCTATGGCACAACAGAGTACTGCAATGATGCAACAACATGAAGCATCAATGCAGCGACAGGCAGCCTCACTTGAGCAGCAGCACCTGGTTATGCAGCAGATGGAAGCTGCTAGGGTGGCTGCTAATGACGCTCACCGTCAACACATGGAGGCCCTCCGTCAGTTGGAGGAAAACAGGACCACTGCCCCTGTCCACGGTCCTGAACCGAGACCTCTCCATCGGGAATGGAGTTTGGAAGACTTTCTGAAGCAGCATCCGACTAAGTTTAATGGGAAGACCAGTCCAGATGTCGCAGATCAGTGGTTGAAGGACATTGAGAGGATTTTTTATGCTAAGATGTGCCCCGAGGAGAGTAGGTTGGCCTTCGCGGTATACATGCTCATAGGGGAGACTGAGCACTGGTGGATCAGTATGAAGTCCATCATGGAAGAGAGGCAGGAACCAGTTACTTGGGAGGTCTTTAGGAGAAAGTTTCTCTCTGAGTACTTCCCTGACAACGTCAAATATGCTAAAGAGGTAGAGTTTTTGCAGTTGACTCAAGGAAGCAAATCTATGGCTGAGTATGCGGAAAAGTTCAAGCATCTCAGTCGTTTCTACACCATGCCACTGGATGAAGAGTGGTGATGCAGGAAATTTGAGAACGGTCTCCATGGAGATCTTCGGCTGATGGTGGCCCCACTATCCATCAAGGACTTTGCAGCCTTGGTGGAGAAGGCTAGGGTTATGGAGAAGATGAAAGTGGAAGTGGAAACTCAGCACTCACACCAGCAGAGAGTGGAAGGACTATCTGGGTCCAGGCATAGGCACGAGGAGAGGAGGAAACCCTATACTAGGCCTTATTCCCAGTCTCAGGGGTCTAGCGAATCCTCTTCTCAACAGGGTAGGATTCAGTGTATTAGTGTGGAGGACCGCACAAGAGGAATGTTTGCCCTCAACTCGCAGGCTTCAAGAGGTGCAACAATTGTGGCAAGGAAGGTCACTTCGGCAGAGATTGCCCCACCCTCGTGAGGACAACAACGCGTACTCCAGTTCCAGCCCTAGTCCAGAATCAGCAGAGGAGGGGGGGCAACAGGCCTCAAGCATCGGGCATAGTGTACGCCATGACTGGAGCGGAGGCAACAGGCTCAGGTAACCTTGTCATGGGTAGTTGTGTGATTGCTGGTAAACCTGCATGTTTTTTGTATGACTCTGGAGTGACACACTCTTTTGTGTCTGAAACTTGTGTGCAAAGGTTGGGTCTGCCGGTTTTTGAACTGCAATGTGACCTTGTGGTATCTACTCCGGCATCGGGTTTGGTCAGGACATCGTCCTTGTGTGCTAGGTGTCCAGTGGAGGTAGAAGGACGCAGGTACAAAGTGAATCTGATCTACCTACCTCTACAGTAGTTGGAAGTGATCCTAGGAATGGATTGGCTCTCTGCCAATCGTATCCTTATAGACTGCCGAGAGAAGAGGCTGTTATTTCTCAACTCAGAGGAGCCTGAGTTGTTATCGTCTCACGGGGTTATGAAGGAGCTACATGGCGGTGTTCAGTGTTTCCTGATCTTTACACACCTGGAGGTGGAGGGTGAGGAGGTGAAGTCGGTTATACCGGTAGTACAAGAATTTGAAGACGTGTTCCCAGAGGAAGTACCGGGATTACTCCCTAGTAGAGAAGTGGAGTTCTAAATTGATTTGGTGCTTAGAACCGGGCCAGTGTCGATGACTCCATATCGCATGGCTCTGGCAGAGTTGGTGGAACTCAAGAAACAAATAGAGGATTTACTAGGGAAACAATTTATTCGACTCAGTACCTCACCTTGGGGAGCACCGGTACTGCTGGTGAAGAAGAAGGATGGGAGTTCACGGCTATGTGTAGACTACAAGTAGTTGAACAAAATGACCATCAAGAACAAGTATCCTCTCCCAAGAATAGATGACTTGATGGATCAGTTGCATGGATTCTTGGTGTTTTCAAAGATTGACTTGCGGTTGGGATATCATCAGATTCTGGTGAAGGCGGATGATGTGCAGAAGACGGCCTTCAGGTCCCGGTATGGACACTACGAGTATGTGGTTATGCCTTTTGGTGTGACCAATGTTCCGGCGGTGTTCATGGACTACATGAACAGAATTTTCAAGCCATTCTTGGATAAGTTTGTCGTAGTCTTCATAGACGACATCCTTATCTATTCCAGGACTCAGGAAGAGCATGCCGAGCACCTGAGGCTAGTGCTTGGTATCCTGAGGGAGAAGCGACTATATGCTAAACTGTCCAAGTGTGAATTCTGGATGGATGAGGTACAATTCTTAGGCCATGTGATATCTGCACAAGGCATTGCAGTAAACCCGGCAAAAGTCGACACGGTGGTTAAGTGGGGAAGTCCCAAGTCAACAATTGAAATCAGGAGTTTTGTGGGTTTAGCCGGCTACTATAGGAGGTTCATAGAGGGATTCTCCAAGATAGTGGCGCCCCTGACCCAGCTTACTCGAAAAGACCAACCCTTCACTTGGACGGATAAGTGTGAAGAAAGTTTCCAAGAGCTGAAGCAACGTTTGACGAGCGCCCCGATATTGGTTATCCCGGATGTTGGAAAACCCTTTGAAGTTTTCTGTGATGCCTCTCATCTAGGGTTGGGCTGTGTGTTGATGCAGGAGAAGAAGGTAGTGGCCTACGCTTCGAGACAACTTAAGGTGCATGAGAGAAACTACCCCACTCATGACTTGGAGTTGGCGGCTATTGTGTTTGCCTTGAAGATCTGGAGGCACTACCTCTACGGTGCCCAGTTCCGTGTATTCAGTGATCACAAGAGCCTCAAGTATCTATTTGACCAGAAGGAGTTAAATATGAGGCAAAGGAGATGGATGGAATTCTTAAAGGATTATGATTTTGAACTTTTGTATCATCCGGGGAAGGCAAATGTGGTAGCAGACGCTTTGAGTAGGAAGACAGTGCACGCCACTCATCTTATGATAAAGGAGGTGGAACTACTAGAGTAGTTCAGAGATATGAAACTACATGTGGAACTGGAATCAGAGTTCATTAGATGTAGTACCTTGACTATATCTAATGACTTTCTAGATTCAGTCCGAGAGAGACAGTTGGTGGACGCCAGCCTGAACAGGGTGAGGGAACAACTTGGGTCAGATGAAGCGAAGGATTATGCTCTGCGTAGTGATGGAATACTCAGGTTCCAGGGCAGAGTGTGTATGCCTGATAACGTCGAGGTGAAAAAGGTCATCCTTGAGGAAGGACACAAGAGTCGTCTTAGCTTGTATCCGGGCATGACTAAGATGTATCAAGACCTCAAGGAAGCTTTTTGGTGGCAAGGGATGAAGAAGGATGTGGCAAATTTCGTGTCTGCCTGTCTGACCTGTCAAAAGGCAAAGGTGGAGCATCAGAGACCCGGTGGGATTATGCAGCCCTTGGAGATACCAGTGTGGAAATGGGATAGCATCTCAATGGATTTTGTTACCCATTTGCCACGAACTTTTAGAGGGCATGACACCATCTGGGTCATAGTGGACCGACTGACCAAGAGTGCACATTTCTTGGCGATTAACTTGAGGATGTCTATAGCTAAGCTGGCTCAGTTGTATATCAAGGAGATTGTGAGGTTACATGGGGTGCCTTTGAGCATTGTATCAGACAGAGATCCACGGTTCACATCACGGTTTTGGCAAACCTTGCAGGGTGCTCTGGGAAGCAAGCTAACGATGAGTTCCGCCTATCATCCTCAGACAGATGGTCAGTCTAAGAGGACGATCCAATCACTGGAGGATTTACTGCGGACATGCATACTGGATCACTTGGGTGTTTGGGATGAAATGTTACCGTTGGTTTAGTTCACCTATAATAATAGTTTCCATGCAAGCATTGGGATGGCACCATATGAGGCTCTTTATGGTCGGAGGTGCAAGACTCCCTTGTGTTGGTATCAGGATGGGGAGGCGACGTTAGTTGGGCCAGAATTGTTGGAACAGACCACCGAGAAGGTGAGGTTGGTGAGGAATAGGATGCAGGCTTCACAGAGCAGACAAAAGGCTTATGCAGACCGTAGGAGGAGGCCCTTGGAATTCGAGGCTGGAGATCACGTGTTCTTGAGGGTGACCCGAACCACTGGTGTGGGAAGGGCTTTCCGTTCAAGAAAGCTTTCTCCTAAGTTCCTTGGCCCCTATCAGATCTCGAGGAGGATTGGGCCGATGGCTTATGAGATAGCCTTGCCCCCTCAGTTGGCAAATCTTCACCCGCTGTTCCACGTGTCGCAATTGAGAAAATATGTCTTTGATCCCTCTCATGTGCTAGAAGCAGAGGATGTACAGATCCGGGAGGATCTCACAGTGGAAGTACCACCAGTGGCTTTAGAGGGTAGTAAAGTTGAGGAACGCCGAGGAAAAACAGTCAGCCTGGACAAAGTCATCTGGGATCGAAGAACAGGCGACTCGACTTGGGAGTTGGAGGAGGATATGAGGAAGTCACATTAGCATCTGTTTCCTTGGTAAGTCTATATTTTCGAGGACGAAAATTTTTTTGTTGTTGGGGAGAATGTAAGGCCCAGTTTTCTGCCTTAGTGTTTTAAGGGCTGCCCTTAACCTAATGGGCCTAAAGGCTGGCCCAAAGAGTGAAAACATACCTTAATCTGCCCTAACAGTCCCAATTTTCCTTCACTTTTAGAAAAAGTACACTTCTTGCCTCCGTGAGCAGCCTCAACGTTCTGCTAGGTTTTTACCGTCAACCCATTCCAAGCTAGTTAATCAATCTCTTCTATTCCTCTATTCCCCGTAAGTACTCTTAGCTCATCTTCGCCTTTTCCAAGCTGGTTTTTTTCTGAGCCAACGAAGATTCGTAGTGACAACTTTATGTTCTGCAGTTTCTCGTTTTCAGCTCCTGAATCTACTCTTAGTTCTGCTGTGCTCGACTATTGAGTGTCGGAAGTCCCCTTTTTATCTATATCCAGGTAAGGGAAGCTAGACCTTACCATATTTTCGGTAGAATCTGCTTGTTTGATGAGTATATAATGATTGAACGGCTTGTGTGTGAATATAATCGGTTGAAAATGCATATTGGATTGTGTGGGTGTGTGTGGGTGACTGTCACTCAAAAGAATAGTGGCGGGCACTGGTTTTCTCGCCCAAGCGAGCATGCCTCGCCTAGGCGAGACTGACAGAGGCTCGCCCAAGTTTCCTGCACGAACGGTCGCCCAGGCGATCTGGCTTCATTTTTGAGCGAGGTGCAATCTCGCTTAGGCGAGAAGGGGCTCGCCTGAGCGAGACCCCGCAGAGGTCACTGTTCCCTAGTCGCGCTCTCGCCTAGGCGAGATGGGACTCGCCTGAGCGAGAGGATCCCACTCGGCTGAGCGAGCCCTGCTTGCTTGAGAAAGGCAGCGGGTAAGTTTGGATGTTAATGTGGAGTGGCTCACTGATGTGTGACTTGTTTGTCTGACCCAAATGCTTTACTAGAAGGGGTCACGTGATGATGTCATGATTTATATAGGAGTTTGAGATGGAAATGGCATGTTATTTTGTTGGGTATGAATTGGAAAGCATGAGTTGTATGATTGGTTGTTTATACATGATGTTAGTATTTGAGAGAACTTTCTGATTGGTTGGCGAAACATGAACTAAGTGTGGTAGGGCGTAATCCCATGACTCTTGTAGTGAGAGATCTTGGTGGCGCCTCATCTGTTGGACGTAATTCCATGGACCCTCTTAATGGGAGCTCCTCGTGGTACCTCGACAAAAGGATGTAATTCCACGGGAGGTCGTGGTGGTGCCTCAAGGCCAGGGCGTAATTCCACGAAGGCCACGTGGTGATGGCCTCGCGGTGACGCCTCATTGCTATGACATAATTCCACTGCCACGTGGTGATGCCTCAGCCACGTATTCGGATAGTCAAGTCTTGGAGTCTCATATATTTTTGATAGCTCTGGTGTGATGCTTGTTATTTATGCTTGGCTTGAAACTATCCGTGAATTGTTATAATATGATATTCCTTTATACTAGCTTACCCTTTTACTTGCTTGTATGTTGTGTGTGGTCTTCTCTATTGCGATGATCATCAACCTTGTTGATGTGAGCAGATGTGAGAACCCCTGGCAATGGTAATGATGGTAGGGATGCAGCAGCTTGATGGATTTGATGGGTGTTGGGCCATTGTGGGGCCCAACAATGAAGGATTTTATTAGTCATGCTTCTCGTTTCCGAACAAGACCTAGTTTAATTACTTGTTTCTTTTAGTGTATTTCTGTTTGAGCTGTGTGGAGCCTTTTCTTTGTAATCTGGGTATATCCGACGTATGGAATACTCTTATACCCTAACCACGTACTCTCTGAATATTCATGTATGTGATGTTTTATTTAATTTGAGGTTATCCAGTTTTTGGGACGTTACAAAGTACAATCACAATTCATATTCATTTTTCTATTCATATAGACCTTAAAGCTCTCTTATTGACTTGAGTGTAACAAAGTCTTTTGCAAGTGGATCTTCCCTTTCTAAACACCAAGAGATTCAATTCCAACCATCACAAAATTCAAGCCATCACTTGGATCTTGTCATTTGTCCAAAGGTCCACGCTTCGAATCCCACTAAAAACATGGCTATAGAGAACCATTGTTAAATTATGACAACAATTACAATTAAACTATCGTTAAATTTTTTAGTTTTAACAACAATTATTTTAATAATTAAAATATGATTTTTTTAATCTATGTTTTTTGATAAGATTAAAACTAATTAAGTATAAATATTTTTACAAAATTAAGTACTGATATTTATATTAAAATTTAGTAGTAAAAGTAATGATTAACAAAACATGGGTTAATAATATACAACAACGTACTATGTTAAAAAGTCAATTTTAATAAAGAACATGAGTATAACATTTATACAAATAATAAATTTCGTCTCAGAGGAGATAGACAATATTGTTTTATTTTGAAAAAAAAATAATTAACAAAACATGAATTAATAATATGCAATAATATAATATGTTAAAAATTGATTTTTAATAAAAAATATCAGTATAATATTTATACAAATAATAAATCTGGTCTCAAATTGGAGAGAGATAATATTGCTTTATTTTGAAAAAAAAAGGACAAAATTGAATCAAAGAGACATAAGTAGAGAGTAAATAGAATAAAAAATACATATATAGGAATTAAATTGAAATCAAGACGTTTAATAGTGACAATAACAAGTGACATTGTCCTTTCACGTGACAATTACAGATCCATGTGTCACACCACGAACTTGATACGTAACAACACAAAAATTTTGCAACAAAAACAAATTAAAAAAACTACATATTGACATATGACATGCTATTTATGCCGATATTAATTTTAAAAGAGATCTAATTAAGACATCTTTTCAAAAATTAAAATTTAATTAAAACTTAAAAAAAATGAGGACTAAGTTGACGTTTTCCCACTCAAGTGGAGACCATTTGAAACGACAATTAAAAAACATTTCGAAAATCTTTAATAATAATTGTTAAAAAGGCTTATATAGAATAACGAGACTTCGTTCTATTAAAAACTTAAGAGAAATGTGTTTCTTTTTCAAAACTGAATATGGTGCCAAATTCATTTAATATTGCTTTTCTATTGTCATTGTAATTTTTCTCAAATTAATTATAATATTGATAAATAATATTAGTTTTAGTAGTTAAAATAGATGACAGTTCTCAAAATTAAGACAAATTATGAACTAATTTTTCGATAAACATTTACTATTTCATGCTTAGAAAAATTATCTAGAATTACTTTTATGAAGAGAAAATAATAATAATATTAATAATAATAATAATAAACAATATAATAATAATTGTTGGGTATTGGGCTCCCTTTCTATGTGGAGAAAAGGCCCAAAACTTGAGAAGCCCATGTCTCATTTAACCTAGTGGAGAGGAGGCTATAAAATAAAGAGAGAGGCAGAACAATAGAGTCAGAACACACTGAAAGCCCTAACACATACAAGGAGAGGAAGAGGGAAAATTTTGTTCACGTTTTTCATAGAGTTGTCGCCGTAAATTCGGCACTGCGGATTCGTTCACCGTTGGATCGCGCTGAAATTTTTACAGCAAGTTCGGGACTCATTGCTCTTCATTATGACCGGTTGGATCGTTGATACGAGGTCTGAGTTGGGAGATATTAATTTGGTACTGCAGCAGTGATTTTTAGAGGTTTTTCTCTCTTGTTCTTCTCTATTTGAAAGCTTTGTTGCTTTGTTATTTGGTTGGGTGTTGGCACTAATATGTGCTATTGATTGAGACTCTTTTGTACTCTTGTTGATCATAGTGGAGCTATTTCTTTGGTCTGGACGACTCGTGGTTTTTACCCTTGATTTGAGGGGCTTTCCACGTTAAAAATCTTGGTGCCTTTATTTGTGCTTTTGGTGATTTATTATTGCTGCTCTTTGATTATTGCTCCTCATAGATTATTGCAAGTTAGGGGAAATTATATTCGCTGCATTCTCTGGTATATTGTTTGTGTTATTGTTTTCCCCATCAGAGTGGTATCAGAGCTCTTGGTTGGGCTATATTTACTTGCTTGAATGATGGAGGCAAATGTAAAGATGGTTGCTTTGAATGGTACAAATTATCATTTGTGGAAGGGCAAGATGAAAGATTTATTATTTGTCAAGAAATTGCATCTTTTGGTCTTTACTATACAGAAGCCAGATTCTATGTCTAAAGAAGAATGGGACTTTGAGCAGCAACAGGTATGTGGTTTTATTCGACAATATGTTGAAAATAATGTTTATAATCATATTGCTAATGAGACACATGCCAGAGCTTTGTGGGAGAAGATTGAGTCTTTGTATGCTTCTAAGTCGGGCAATAATAATGTATTTGTTAAGTTGCTTGATGAATTTGAGGTACATGGAGAATTCTTCTATTTTTGATCACTTAAATGAGTTTCAAGGGCTCCTAGATCAATTGTTAGGAATGGGCATAAAGTTTGATGACGAAGTTATGGGATTATGGTTGCTTAATACTCTACCAGAGTCTTGGGAGGTATTTCGGGTTTCAATTACGAACTCTGCCTCGAATGGTGTTGTTTCTTTTTAG
>Ga0214544_1008464_pt1 | contig 17078 bp, 5 predicted proteins | sample CNSS3metaG_FD_160074 | JGI IMG/M metagenome (GOLD analysis project Ga0214544, IMG submission 160074) | Root nodule microbial communities from cowpea collected in UCLA plant growth center, Los Angeles, California, USA - CNSS3 | ecosystem: Host-associated > Plants > Roots > Nodule | place: USA...
GGTTAATAATCATTCTTAAGCATTAACATATTGATCATTAATGCAAACATAATAGTAAAATTTGTTAGACATAGAGTTTTTATCATTTCAGTTTAAGCTTGTCTACAACAAAATCGAAACATGTTACTAACAATGTGAATGTGAGAGATAGAAATAGGAATAAATTGTTTATTGTTTTTACTTTGAGTGGAATTGTGAAATCCAATCCCGGTGAGGATTTTATCTTATATTTTCTTCAATCAAGCTATTTGTTTTCAATGTGTCAATTTTTGTTTATATTTTACATCTAAATTTTACATTTAATTTTATTTTAAACAAAAAATGTTTTGTTCTTCGTGCCTTTATCAGTAAACAATGTATTAAATTTAAATCATATTAGTCCTTGTGGGAGAAGATATTTGGACTTGTCCACTGTATTACTTGTACGATTTGGTACACTTGCCAACACGTAACATCAATTGAGCGTCAATCGAGTGTGTAACAAAATTATTGACCCAAGTGATAATTTTAGAGTTATCAACTTCCTATCCCTCTAAAGTAGTAGCATATCCATTGGCTTGGTGTCAATCAGTTTTGCCTTAACACCTGAAATATAATCCTCATGGACTTTCCACGAAAAAAGTTTTTCATAACATAACTTGAGTAGGAATACTTTTTATCATCCAATTACATACTAATAGGACTGAAGAGAATAATCTTTACACGTCGTTATAACAGATCGAATACAAAATAAAAATGTGAACCACACAACGGAAGTAACGAACAAAACATATATAATACATTCAATATTAGAGGATTGCAAATACCTTAAAATGGCATAAAGAACATGGTGTAAGACCTCCAAAAATGCCTCAAAGTAAAAAATAAAATTGTGATCGGGTGAAACCTGAAAAATTATAAAAAAGGCTTAGGGCTTAGGGGTTAAGGTTTAGGAAAGAAAAACTACAACCAAAATCTCTTATCAATAATAAAATTTGTGAAATAGACATAAGGCTTAGGGTTTAGGAAAGATGAACAACTGCATAATTCTTTCTTAATGATGGATTGTTTGAGACTCTTAATACCATGTAGAAAACAAATAAATATATGAAGAAGAGGATTATCTAGTATTGTTTGTATATAAAATATTACAAGAGTTTTGTTATATACAAATACAAAATTAACCTTAAAAGTCACAAGTAAATGAATCTAAAATATGAGCCTATGCTAACATTTACTATATTAAATTAATACAATTCAAGAAAAATAAGAAATAATATTGTAATAATGGTTAAAAAAAATACTTGACGGTTATTTTTTAAATAAATTAATTATGTACCCATAAGATTGTGAACTTATGTATTTTAGTAAATAAATAAATATTTTTATTTATTAAATTGTATTTTGTCACTCAAATATAAATTTTAAGGATCAATTTTACTATGTCATCTAGCAATCAATTTGAATATTTTTAGAAATTCAGAAATTAAATTTGTATATTTCACTTTTTTTAAGGATTAACTTAGACAGTTAAGGAATAAGGGTTTTTACCACGTCTTAAGCGTCATGTATAAATATGTTTCTCTCTTACTAAAATAAAATATAATAAAATCAGAAAAAAAACGTGTAAAATAATATGACAATACGATAACTAATATAGTTTAATGAAAACAATGTTTTGATGTAATATTTTTAATAAAATACTCTTACTAGTCCTTTTTTTTTATTTTATTCTTTATACACTATCATATTCTTTTACATGGTGAAGTAATCAATAGTCATATAATATATGACTTTAAAAACGATTGTTATAATATAAAAATTATTTTTAGATAAAAAAATTATGATTGCATAACCATAGATTAGCATTGTTCCTAGTCAAATCCCGGCTACGATTCAAGCTAGTAAACGAGAGAAAAACAGGATTCAAAAATAATTCACTAATCATGACAAATTAAGTTCTCTAATCAGATTAAGGATTCTAAATTCGGGTCAGTCAAAATTTGACCATATTTGTCTTTAAAAGTAAAAATTTATGATTGTTTCTATTTTAACACTTTGATAAATATATGATTTATATTTTATATGTATCTCTGTCTATATCAACAAAAATATTTGTATGGGTTAAATATTCATTAAAAAAATTTTATTATAATAAAACTAATATAATACTATCAGAAATTTAATATTAATCAGACATATTTGTAATTAAATAAATTTTATAATAAAATATTGAATGAACTAAATATATTTTAATAATTTAAAATATATAAGACAAATATATGTATATTTTTATTTCATATTAAAAATTACTATTAACCACCTCTCATCATACTACTAAAAAAATTCATATTTCCTACGAATTTTGTTTTGAATATTTTTTTTAGGAAATACTTATAAATTTTATTATGAAAAAAATTTGTAGGAAATTGCTGCCAATTGTTTTGCAAAATATTTTGTATAAAACACTTTTCACAACAAATTTTGCAGGAAATACTTACGAATTTTATAATTTTGTAGGAAATAATTATTCACGAAAAAATTACTTGCTAATTAAGATTCTTAGCAAAAATAGCAGAAAAAAATTCCTTTTTTGCAAATTTTTTTAACAAATTTGCAAAAAAAAATTAATGTAACATAAAAATTTTTAGTAGTGTCAATCCAAATACGTTGATATTGAGACAAGATAAAGTAATAAGAGCTTATTTATTTTTCAACAAGAAAGTTGATAAATATTTCTTATCAACAATAATATTGTAAAAAATAAATTTAATTTATGTTCTAAATTTTTGTATTATATTTGTTACATTTAAAAGAGCATAGATATATTTAAATTAAAATTCATCAATGATTGCACGATTGTTTAATTTAAAAATGATTAAATTAAAGAAAAAAGAGAAGGTGCTCCCCCCTTTTGGGGAGAAGTTATTTGTAGCAGCACAATCTAATCCTATGCCCCTTTTCAATAATATAATCTAATCTTTGACCATAAAAAGCTATTATGCACTAATCTAATTATTTGTCTTATTATTGGACAATCTTTGTCTAACTCCAATTACTTTCACTCAACCACCTTTTTCACTTTACAATGTTCCAAGTTACTTTTATTATTCAGCATAATTTATTAAAAATCTCAAATTTATACGAAAAAAAATATTTATAACATTTTTTATTACAAATATATTTTCATCAATAAAAACAGAAAAATATTGTTTTAGAACTCATTCAGACTTGTTTTGTCAGGTTAAATTTTAAAATTTGGATTAATTTAGTCGTTATTCAAACATCACTAACAGAAAAGAGGTCTTTTATGTCCGGTATTTTTTTCTTTTCTTATCTGGTTCAGGTCATACGTAGTAACGTTAGTCGTAAATTTATGTTTGACTATAAAGTGAACGTAAATTTACGTCTGACGCAAGAGAATAGACGTAAAGTTACGTGCGATAGACTGTAACCATACGTAAAATTTGTCAAACAATCATGCGTAAAAATTTACGTCTGACGCTGTGTATCAGACGTACATTTACGTCTGTTAATGCACAATCAAATGTAAATTTACGTCTATTAATACACAATCAAATGTAAATTTGAAGTTTTTTTTTTAAATATTCGTTTTGTTTTAGCATAAAACCAACACTTGAAATCCATAAAAGGTCTAGAACAAGTTTTATCTTTTAACTTACGAAATTAATAGTACAATTACCAAAGTCAAAGTACATATAACTAATTATTAAAAACACATATAAAGTGAAGGGAAAAAACTCCTAAAAACCTAAGTTTCTTGCAATTTTGTGAGCAAATAAGATTAACACTCTTTCTTTATCTCTAACATGTCATCCTTTGTCTATGGTGAGGCATCATTGAAGGCCTAAAACAATAATTATATGTTAGTATGTGTGAAGTTCTGCAAAACATACAATTGATAAGTTATAAGTGTTTACAAATATACCTTTATCCAATCATCAACAATTAATTCTTGCCCTAATTATAGTTTTAATCCAATGCATCACATAATATCCGCATTTAAAAGAACTATTTTGCCTGTTACACTAAAATAGCAAAGAGAGAAATTATTCTAACATATAAATTGTATAAATATTAATTAACTTATAGATGTGACTCTTAACATTTGGAGTTATAAATTGAACATTTTTTGATCTCTTGTTCAGTAACTAGTTTAATGCTGCCATAACTCTGGTTAAATTGAAAAATGTTAGTCATAATTGTTATATAGTAATTGGATGTTATGGAACTTATAACATTACCCTTGTAGATAGTCCTTCATGTCATGGTTGGGTTTCTTATGAATGGAGCAAAAGCAAACAATTAGGTACTCATCAAGAATCATCACTATTAACTGCCAATGAGACCTACAATGATTCAGAATTGGTTAATTCATTAATTACCCTAACTTAAAAGTAAAATCTTATTAAGTAAGACTAACTCTTCAATGTATGAAGCCAGAAAATACTCCTTTGTGAGGTGGCAATCCAATCTACCATATATTTTCTGGATTGAACCTTGGTGTTGCTAGACAATTGAATGTTTTGGGCTCAAAAAATCCATACACTTATCGATTTTAGAATTTGTTAATTGATTTATGATGTGATTATTATATAATCAAACTAAATTCATAATCATAATTATAATTAAAAATAAAGTGAGTCTAAATTTTATATTAGATAATAAAAAATCTTTAATTCTTTTTAAGGTGTTGTGTAAAAGACTCCTACATAAATTTGATTCAAATTTAATTAGTGTTTAATCTCTGCTTAAAAAAAATCTCACAACATAACATATTTAGTATAATTTATTAAAAATCTCAAAATTAGAAAAAAATAAGATTTATTTTTTTATTACAAATATATTTTCATCACTATATTTCTAACATTTTAATGAAAATTTTCAAAATAAAATATATATTACGTAGAGGAATATAAATATATTATATGCATATACAAAATTATTTATATCACTAAACTCTTTTTAGTCATTTACAACTTAGTACTTCCACTTGCATATTATTTTATGCTCTCATGTAATGCACAATCATAACATATGAAAACTTGCAACCACACAAATCATAGTAAGGTATTGCTAAAACATCATATAAAAAGCATGTTAGGATCTCATATCTTAATTATCAACCACATAAAGTCATTCAATGAAGATAAATAAAATCACCAATAACAACATATTCTACTTTCAGAAGAGTCGGGAGTTGAATCAAATTTAAATATGCACATATTGTATGTACTCTCAGTAAATTATGGCCTATGTCTTGAGTCTACTTAACCTCATATTTCAATAGATAAGTCTTTATCATATGACACTGTAAATTCAAATAGCATCTACAACATAAGATATTTTTTCACATCCCCTCTCCAAAACATATAAACATTTATCAACTCTCATCACCTAATATCCTCATTTATGTGAGTATGATAATTAGTATAGTAAAAATATTATCTTTCAGAATTCCTATTCAATACACCTCCTATAATAATTCAATATAATGAATTATGACATAATTCATACTCTGGTGAGCTTCACATACCTATCATTAGATTATGGTATAACTTCACATCTTAAGTATTTTCATCTCAAAACAAAATAATTATATAACTTTCACAAATATTTCCTTAACGAGCATATATACTCACATAATGAATATATCATCTAAGGAGTGTATCATTCAAGGGAGTACTTAGTTCACTTAACATTTGGTTTCCTTTGAACTTTTTTTTATTTCCATAAGTATATATTTGTTTAGTGAGAATCTAACTTACCCACAACAAAGCCCTACCCAACAAAAGCCCTACAAAATTCACCCAACAAAACTTATCTTTCTAAAAATAAAGTTAAGTTACATCATAAAATATAAATTTAAAAAATTAATATTTTTAAAAAATAATTTCAATTTCAAATGTATAAATAAAAATATAAAATTAAATTTTAAACAATTAGGTAATAATTAGTATTTTTCTTACCAATAACTCTGATTATTTTTATTTTCTTAACATCTAAAAAAAATTAAAGAACAATGTTGATTTGTGAATGGTTATCATTCACAAGTTGAATATCATAAATATTATTTATCCATCGATAAACATATAATTAAAATATTTCTTGTTTGTGGGTATCTATTAATAGATTAATTCAATATTTATAAATTTTATGAGAGCGATTGAGTATCAATTTCTTTAACATCTTTAAAGTTATATGCCTTCGTATTCGTACCTGTACTACTCGATTAACAAATACATGATTAAAATACTCTTATCTATTATTTATAAATATCCATTAAAATTATTCTTTTAACATCTCTTTTATAAATATGCTAACTCTTTAAATTAAAAGAGAAAATTTTAAATACTGATTTTTAGTTTTGATGTTTCAAAGAAGTAATTAAAAACCAATAAGATATATTTTGAACCACGGAAAAACCTATTGAATGAAGTCGAAAGCATTTAAAAAAGAAAGAAAAAAAGGATTTTGATGGAAGATTATGTATGAATAGTGATAAATAAAAGCCCCAAAGAGAGTAATTAGTCCCTTTCAAATGAAGGATAATAAAAGGTGATGAGGATATGAATATGTGGAGGCAGAGGCACATGAATCAACACATGCCACTCTGTAGGTCCATTCGTATCTTTCACACCGATTCTGCTCCTAAACAACACATTACGATGCCAACAATCTTTTGCATAACTTACACATGAACAAAACTATTTTTTTTTAATTATATCATTTTTTTATGTAATAAAAAAAACAATACACTGTGAACCAGTTATGTCCTTTTTAATGGTCCACTGGTACCTTTCCTCAATAAAATATTATAAAAAAATTTCTAAGATAGCATGATAATAATAATTACTCTTTAATTGTTTTTTTCTTAATGTGACCGTCGAAGAAAATAATATATAAAAACAATACACTGTGCACCAGTTATGTCCCTTTTTCTTGGTCCGGTCTACCTTTCTACAATAAAAAGTTATAAAACAAATTCTAAGACAGCACGATGATGGTGATGATAATAATAATAATATTATTATTATTTTAATGTAAATATTGAAAAAAATAATTTTAATATACTGTGTAAACTAACTTCATATGTAATTTACGTGTGATTTGTTATATCATTATTAAAAATTATCATATTACATACAAATTTTTTTATAAATTCTTTAAAAAATTGTAAAAAAAATACTTTTATCTGTTTTTTTTTTATGAATTTTAATTGATAGGTAATTCCTTCATAGATAATTATTTTTTATAAAATTATAAAATTTATAAGTATTTTTTACAAAATTTATTGCGAAAAATTTTTTATACAAAATATTTTGTAAAAATATTTTTTTAAAAAAATTAAAATAAAATTGACAGAAAATATAAATTCTTTTAGTAATGCATATAATATAAAAAGTTTTGAATTTTTGAGTTTATAGTCATTATTTGAAAAGACGTACCAAAATAATCTTTCATGGAATAAAAAAACATTAACTACCAAAATAAACAAAATAAACGGACGAGCTTACGTTACGAACTTTGAACAGTACCACTTTAACTTATATTGATACTGATAATATTGTATGTAACACTCTATTTAATTAATAATACTAATTAAAGAAAACATCACACATAATAATATAATAGCATAGTCCTGGAGTATAAACATTACACTACTCCTTACAATATTCAAGGCACACTATGATGCCAAAAATAAGATAAGATACAAAGTTCAACAGTAATCAAAATCAAAATGAGATCTGAAAGACTAAGCAATACATGGGTCGTAGCCCTAAGAAAAGACATAATGAGTAGAGCCTAAGTCCACATGACTAAGCAGTGGAACCTCCATCACCATGTTGGCCACGAGGATTTCTCGCATCTGCTCACATTAATAAATTGATGATCATTGCAAGAAGAGAGAACCACACAAGCAAGACATACAACAAACAAAAGGGTAAGCTAGAGTAGAAAATAGGTTATCATACTGTCACATACAATTTCACAGTCCAAGATGCATATGTCAACCAATCATGTTATGACTTTCCAAACAATACACTAAGACTCAAACACGACTCATCCAGATACATATAATTAGTCGGATTCAGCGGATGCTTGCACTTGTGGTGGACTTCCCTGCTCTATCGAGCTGCTCTACCGAGCTAAGTGTTACGATGTTTCATCCCCACACACAAGGTTAGCCCTTAATGAGTTTCAGACCTCCTGCTACTTTCACCATTAGAGTCAGTACGCTTTATGTGAGACTAACTGACTCTTTAGAGTGTCAGGATGCAACCTTACCTTGAATCCTTACTAAATTATATAGATGGGGCACCAGCATGAACTCCCACTAATAGAGGTCATGGAATTACGTCCCGACCAACTGAGGCACCACCATGAGATCTCACCTAGAGATTCATGGAATTACGCCCTAAACTAATGAGGCACCACCACGAAACCATCGTGGAATTACGTCCTAACCATAACAACAACTTATTCCAACAATCCACATAACATAATTATTCATACCCATTCCATGTCACTTCCATAACCAACCATACCATACACGTCACATGCTGAGATCATGTCAAACTCATCAATCCAGTCCATACAATCAGAGATTTCATGCATATCCACATATTTCATACTTTGAATGGGACTAGTCAAGTAAATCATGCAACCAACAACTACAACAAAAGAAATATCCAATCCTCCAAACTCATTGTTGTCAACCTTGCTCAAGCCAGTAACTCTCGCTCAGGCGAGGGGATCCCTCGCTCAAGCTACCAACTCTCGCTTGGGCGAGTTTTCGAGCAGTGGGCACCTCGAGTTCTCACTCAAGCTAACCCATATCGCTCAAGCGAGATTGCTCTCGCTCAGGCGAGAGATCTTCGCTCAGGCAACCACTTGAAACAGAGGAGGGGGAGCCATTGTTATTCTCCCTTAGGCGAGATGCTCCTCGCTTAGGCGAGAGCTCCTCGTTTGGGCGAAAGACATACTCGCCTAAGCGAGTTTAACAGGCCACTCATGTTTTCCACGTGAGTACCATTCCAAAAACACGGTAGAGACATACCCAACTCAGATTTCATGCATACACAACATCAATCAAGCATTTAAAATACGATTCAACAATAAAATAAGCCTTATGCTACAAAACTTAAGGAACCCTAGCTTCCCTTACCTGAAAAAAGCTAGCAAACTACTTCGACCCTAAGCCCACAAACGCAGCAGGTCCCAAAGCATATTTGAGAGCTGGAAAAAATGATGGACAGATAGGGAACGAGGCTATACTGTTGACCCTCAGTTGGAATCACAAAAACAAGCTAGGAATGGAAAAAGGGGAGTGAGATACAACTTATGTGGAGTCGAAAGAGTTTGAGCAAACTTGACGGAGGCTAAGAATCAAACCCTAGCAGAGCTTCTGTTGAGAACAAAGGATTTGAGAACTGATGTTTTCTGTAAATGAGATGGGAGTGAGAGTGTTAGGCTGGTTTAGGGTCTTTGGCTCCTAATGGACTAGCTCTAGGCCCAACTAATTTGGGACAGTCCTTTAAAAATAAGGAGCAGAAATGATTGTATTTATTACATTGTAATGTAAGCCTCACTTTTCTTTAATAGTAATGAAATATTTATATTATAATAATTTTGTTGCACTCATATATAAATTATTTTTTCATATATATATATATATATATATAATATGTTTCATCACAAGAGTCATTTTCATTCTTGCAAGTTACTAAAAACATGTGTGCAAGATATAATACAATATTTTTGTTGATTTGAACTATGTTATTACTAATAGATACGATATCTTAAAGTATATCTAATAATTTTTAAAATAAAATAAATAAATTCATTTTTTAACCTTAATATTGTAAAGAGTATCCATAATGTCAGGATTACTAACCGGAAACGACAACTTTTGATTTAAATATACCTTACAAAAACTAAAAAGTACTTATAAAGATAAAGTAGATCTCTATTTTATATTTTTACAAAACTTTCTTGTCAAATAATGCAATTTTTTTCCTCAATGTTTCTTTCCATCAAGAAGATATTTGTGCTTAGTTTATATCTATTTTTTATTTTCTTTATATTTTAACTTTGTTTTATTCATAACACCGGAAGAATTGCAGTTTTGGTTTGTTCATTGGTAAAAGGTACAGGATTAGGTATGTTTCAAATTTAGGTGCATATTATATTGATTTATTTTATATTTATTAAATACAAAATATATTACATTTTTATTTATTACATGTATATATTTAATTAAATTATTTTGCATTTATTTAAAACTTTTATCTTTCTAATTTTTTTTTGTTATTTTTCTTTAAGATATTGATTAATCTATTTATTTTATAATTTTGAAAACTATAAATAATATATTTTCATCTTCATTATATTAAGAAGATCTTACAAAGCTCTTGTCTACATAAGTGAATCTTTTGAAAAACAAGTTAGCATTGCACCTAACAAAAATCTTTATGGGCTTATTTTGTGTTGTAAAGAAGGTTCTCATTTTCACTTCTACCAAAATATCTCATAAAACACAAGTCAATGCCAAAGATCTCTTTAAGGATGTGCTAAATATGTTCCATACCAACACAATTTTTAATGTGCTCCATGTCAACTTTAGAAAAGTTATTTGCCTCGTGTGATCTTTATGATTTTAGTGCACATAACTTCACAAGAACATTGTTCAAATACTAAGTTGTTCTAGTTAGAAATGTTTGAGGTTCAAACAATACTCACTTTGTAGAAATTGCGAGGAGATGGATGAATTGACGAGATATCGATGAAGATGATATGCTTTGATCACAAGCTCGATTTGTTGCTTCTATAGTGAAAAGTTAGTGTCAGATAACTTCTCAGATATAGCATACGAGAAGATAACCGGAGTCGAAGACAAAGAAGCCATTGGAGAAGGATGAGTCGTGAGCTTAAGACCGATGCCATAAATTAGGCTTCACACTCTAATACCATATTAGAATTAAATCTACTCTAACATAGAGAGAGGAAAGTAGGGAAAAGAAAACAAGCAGAGAATATAGGAAAGATCTTCTTATTATATTATAGACCATAATGTTATGCTTATGCTTTATATATAGAGAACATATAATAGAAAGGATAATAATCTCTAGGACTGAGTTGTCACAGTGGTTATAACCGTATAACAAATATAGAATCCGAATCAAAACAAAATTGCAAAATATAATTCTATATACTCTAACAAAACTTGACCAAGTCGGTTAATAACTTAATATATATGTATTTATAAATGAACCAATAGAAAAACAACTTGTGTAAACATTTTTTATCTTTTTATATTGCATGTTATTAATCTTCTTTTAACTTAAAAAGGAGAGCTCGATGAAAAATAAGTTTTTGAAAGGTGCGTCTAGTGATCTTTATTGGATGATACTTTTAGGAAAAATCACTAGACAAGTCATTTATTGAGTGTAAACTTTGCTTGTTAGTGCCTATAAGATAAAGCTTTACGAAGATATTTTGAAACAAATTTAAAATACAATTCATCCTACCCTTTTTTTTCAACCTTATTTTCACACAAATAATACTCAGGTTTATTAATTAAGAGTAACCAAGTTCTAAAAAAATACTTCATGATCTAACATCGCTCAACCACCTAGATAGCTTATGCCTCAACATTAAGAGCATTAAAAGATGTCTTTACACCTGCATCTTCATCTGCTCACATTAATAAGGTGATCATTGCAAAAGACGAACATAACGCATATGAACGACAAACAAGAGAATGTAAACTAATTTACAAAATGAATATCATATTAAAAGAAACATGTTCTATCACATTACAATGCACTCCAACTAATCATACATATATAAACTATATAATCAAAGACTCTTATAAACTCAATTATTCGGATTTACACATTATTGTATTATGCATTATTGTATGCTTCTTTGTGGTAATAAAAGAAGACTGCTTGACCTGAGCTGCTTTACTTGAATACACACAAGGTTAGTCTCTTTAACCGTCATAGGAACACGAGGTCGTTCTTAATGACATGATCTCCTGCCCCTCTCCCCACATAACTCATTCTACTTTATGTGAGTCTTAAATGGGTATTATAGTATCGGGATATCCAATACTAACTCCTTAAACCAATGCATACACAAAAGGAACACCACCATAAAATCTCCCTACAAGAATCCTGGAATAACGCTAAACTCATACTTTCATCCACAAACATGATTCCACATCAAATTTCAAATACCAAACATCATGTTTGTGATCAATTACAATCGCCATATATTTCCATACATGCTCATAACCAATAACAAGTCCATCATCATCATAGTTTCAAACGTCATTATACACATGCATATTTGTCAATGAATCCATCAATAATTCTATAAGCAACCATATACCTTTATTTATTAGCAAACCAAAACCACAAATAAAAAGTGTTTTTCTAAAAAGGGAAACTTAAAATAGGACAAACATAAGAAACTAATTTTTCCAACTAAAGACCTCTAATTAAAGATCTCACCGGTTAAAGTAACAATTCATGTGTCTAGGATTTGCTGTCAAAATTTTATCTCGATTAAACGGTTAACGAAATGAGAATCTCATTTTTACCAAGATGACGAAAACTAGAAAACTAAGGTAGCACCCGACGTTAGAAAAGTGGCGCCCGAGACTATAACCCCTGGAACTCACTGACTTGCTAGCGCCCTATGATCCAGAAGTGGCACCCAGTGCCCTAGGTCAGTGACATCCGACCTTATTATAAAATTTGTACTTCTCCTTTTGAGTTTGATTTGAGTAATTTAACACTTTGAGCTAAGTCTCAATGCCCAAACACTTCAATTATCACAAAACTCATATTTTTGGCGCAATTAGTGTCAAATGACCTAATTCACTCTCAAAAGGGGTATTCTCAAAGCATATTGATTAATTTCACAACATTTCACCAATTCAAATTAAAGTCATAAAGAATTCTACATATTACACATATTCAAAATCAAATCAAGCACTTACACATACAATTTAATTTACAACTTTACAATCACACATGCAGTTCATCATCACAAAGCTAGAAAATACAAATTCACAACTTAAAACACCATATTCACAGTTCATAGCACTAATTAACAAATCTCAACATGTAAAACTAAAATTAGCTTCCCTCACTTGTAAAATACAACCCAAACAACTCTTGAAACATCAAACTACCTTTAACCACACAGGATGTTCTATCTATACATAGAAAGATCTCAAGAACGACCAAGACCTACTGTTATGATCAATGATCAATAATGACTTATATAGAAGATTAACAGGACACATTTAAGCAAAAAAACCTCACATGCAACCAAAACTAGAAGAAGACCAATGAAAAAATGTTGAAACTTAACTTACGTGAATGAAGAAACTGATAGGTCCAAATTGAAAAGCTCACCGCGAGAATCACTTCTATGGTCGTAGATTTATTTTCAATCTGTGTTTTATATTACAACTTTTTAATATTAAAATAATTGAGTCTCTTTGTAACTGCTCATCTCTAAAATACTATTTCCTATAGTTTTATATTTTTAATTAATATATCTAACATTTTAAAATATTTTTAATAAAATTTAATAAAAGAAGTTACAAATAAATAAAAATATAAAATAATTAAATTTAGCCAAACCAACAAGATATTCAACCTTTTTTTTTCAACGAACGTCTGTTTTTAACATGTTTCAAAAATTTCAAACAAATATAAATAAATTTATAACCAATATAATCTATTTATTCATAAAAATATTATCTTACTTTTAATATCAAATATTCCACAACCATAATGTGTCATAGAATAAATATTATGTAGTATTACACGTAACCTCTTTCCCCTAAACACCTCCATAACCCATCGCATATCTTATCTTACACCTATTAAAAGTGAAGTTCCAAATACTAATATAAGTGCCATCGATTTTCACCGATTCAAAGGTCAGAACCAATTCGTAACCAATGATCTTCCCTAATATAAAAACATTAAATTAGTTAAAATATCATAAATATTTGTGTCCATTAATTTTACTAATATACATATATTATGTAGAATTGAAGAAAATAAAATTTATCAAACATAATAATATAAAAATTATTCGCTTAATCTAATCACCACTAACGGACAATTTTTTACACCAAATAATTAGAAAGACATGACCAGAAACATTGTTTTCAACAACCGTGCTTGGTAATAATACAAAGAGAATACAAATCACTATTTTCTTTTTCTAAACAATAATTTCAACTTTAATAGATAGCGCGTGAGAAAATAGTTAATTAATATAAGAATCTATATCATAAACATGATTAATAAGCTAAGAAATTGTAAAAAATATATTAATTGCATTCTTTATAGAAAGGTTTCCTAAAACTAAAAATTATAAAATAGTGTTATTATCATTGCATTTAGTTATTGATACATTAAAAACATATTTATTGTCGCTACATCTTATGAGTGATAATTATAAAGGATCAAATTTTATGCCCAGATTTTTTCACTTTTATTCAACTATAAATTATTTTAAACATAAGTTTTTGACGTATTTGACATAAAATTCAACAATCTTATATGCATGACCACTTCTATTGATTAATAATGTAAATATTTGTATAGTTCTTGTGATTTAGATTAAAATGATAATAAAGACCTTCGCCAACACATTCTCTTCTAGCACCGCAATACAAATTCACATGATTTATTTAATTTAGGAATGAGACTTACCAATTAATAACAAGGTGTATAAGAGTTTAATAATAACAAATACTACTCAGTCATATTATTTAATATATACTCTTTATTGTTGTCTTAAATTTGTTAAATCCTTTTTTTCCCTCCTTGTTTTAAGTCTCCATAAAAATAAACAATAATTGTTTAATAGTACAATTTATTTATGTAACTTTTTTACCATTAGTGTATCATCTAACTTCTTTTTATAGTTTTTCTTTTCCTTTTTGAGAAAAAATTGGCCAAACTTTATTAAAAAAACTCTTTGAAAAATAGCCTATTCTCGTTAAAGAAATATAAAATAATACATTTTTTTACATAATTTTATATATAAATTGGATAAAAAACCAATATATCATTGTAACTCATCTCCTAAGAATATATATATATATATATATATATATATATATATATATATATATATATATATATATATATATATATATTTTTTTTTATTTATATTTTTTTTTTTATTTATATTTTATATTATTATTTTAAAAATTAATTATTTTATAAATAGTTTATTTTTAATCATTATTCTAAAAACATTTTCTATTTTTAACAATTATTTTAAAAACTTTTATTGTATACATATTTTATTTTTCTAATTTCACATTTAATAACTATTTTAAAAATTAGTTATATGTTTTTTATGATCTTAACTTAAATTTTTATGAGAAATAAAAAATGTAAACATGTTTAAGCACGATCTCGTCAGTGTATATAATTGTTTTAAGTATATAATTATTTCCTAAGACAATTAGTTTTAGATAATTGAAACTTTTTATCAAACAAAACTTAGTTATTGTAAAGAAACTTTTAGGTAAAAGCAAATTCTTTTGATCTTAAATTCTTTTTTTTTTATAAGTTAAAAACTCATTTTTATCTCTTATATGATCAATATTGTTGTGTTACTTTTATTACCTCTAAAAGGTGGCACCTAAAAAGTTATTTTAGGCTTAAGAATATAACCGTACTCACTAAAATAGGAAATGTTTTTTTTAAGGAAAATAGAAAATGTGATAGAGAGAAGGCAGAGGTAGAGAGAGAGGAGGGTTAGGAGAGAGAGAGGGGTTCAGAGTTCTTGCCCAGCATAAGGGACTTAAAGACTCTTTTATAGAAAAACTTTGAAACTTGTAACTTGTTGAACCGGTTTTCAAGTGACCGGTTACCTAGAGTCTAAGTCATCTGGTGACGTGGTCTGTATTTGAACGTTGTGTGTTTTTACCCTTCAGTCTATTACCTAGTTATGAGTAAAATTATTGTGTCACAGGTAAGAACACTTTACTGTCCTCTTTTGGAGACTACCGTGGAAATCATGTCTTCGGGATCTTCCTCAAGTATTTGGTCTGAGTCTTCATTGTCAGAAGGGAAAGAAGATCCAGGAGTTCCTTGTCCGTGGCTTCCTGTTTCTTCATAAATTTCTCTATATATCCTTTCTTTTTCAAATCTTTTAACCAGTATTGGACTGACTTCTATAGGGAAAGGATGAAATTTGTTTCCCATAAACTTTTTCCAGTATATTTTGGTATTTATGGTTTCTTTTAAAAGGATATATTCGGTATTATCCTTTCTGGAGAAATTCCAATTTGACCCTTCAACGTAAGCTTTCCAAAGTTGGTACTGGTATAGCTTTTCTTTGTTGAGTGATAAACCTTTCAAGAGATCGTGTTCTAGATGGACATGGGCCTCTGGACTTGATTCTGTGAATAGTTTTATGACATGTGTTGCCACACTATCAGGGGTTGTGGCGCTTTTTGGGGAAGAGGTGATTTGTAAACAAATATTGGTCATATATTCTGCTTGTATTTCATTTACTACCGAGTTTATCTCCTGGGTTAGAGAGTTGAATTTTTCGGTAGGTGGGATAAGAAGTGTTTGGAGACATCCTGCCTCTAATAATAGTGAAGGACATATGACTATGGCTCTATATAATTGATTTTTAAAGGTTTTTAAATCAATTTGAGCCTTTCTAAAAATGAATTTTATTTGGCATGTGCATTTTGTGGTTACTGTTTTGCAATAGTCTGAAGACTCTTGGCATGGTGTTTTTGTGTCAAAATAAGTCTGGGGTTTTACAAATAATTCATTGTAATTTTGCGTTTCAGCATGAACTTCAAACAAGAACTCTTGTATGACTTCGAATTTTGCAAGGAAAATGTTTGGGTTCATTTGTGGTGAGAAACTACAAGAGGCAGCATAGGTATGTGTTTGGGTTCTTGGTTCAAATGTCAACCCTGTTTTTATTTTTTCTTCATCAATAGTTCCCAGCTTTAAAGCCATTTGGGCTTCTTCTAAAGAATTAAAGCCTTTGTAAGTAGACCA
>Ga0214544_1008468_pt1 | contig 17070 bp, 7 predicted proteins | sample CNSS3metaG_FD_160074 | JGI IMG/M metagenome (GOLD analysis project Ga0214544, IMG submission 160074) | Root nodule microbial communities from cowpea collected in UCLA plant growth center, Los Angeles, California, USA - CNSS3 | ecosystem: Host-associated > Plants > Roots > Nodule | place: USA...
ATATACTTCGTTACTTTAAGGGTACTACGAATATGAGCTTATTCCATCCAAATGATTCAGATTCAGACCAATGGGTTATGGATATGCATGTTATTTTACATATTCTTACAATGTCACAATGGTTGATCACAAACAAGATGTTTGTTCACATGTGGTAGTACAATGGTTTCATGAAGGTATATGAAACAAACCATAGTAGCAATATCGTCTAATCATAGAGAATTATGAGGAAAGTTGTCAATGTTTGGTTAAGGTCTATTATTCAACATATGCAAGAAACTTGTGGCTATCCCCAACAAAGATGACCATATATGAAGACAATAATGTATTGAAAGGATGATATAGATATCCAAAAGATTCATTTATGTAAACATTTGGCAGGTTTATTTATAAAGTCTTTGTCAAGAAGAACTTTTGAGCAATTGGTCCACAAGATTGGACTTCGTCATCTTAATTATGTAAGTTTACATGAGGGGGAGAAATAGAAGATGTAAAGAACATTATTATATAGAATGATGTACTCTTTTTCCTTCACTAGGTTTTTATCCCAAAGGGTTTTTTCTAGTAAGGTTTTAACGAGGCACATTCTTGTCAATGGACACTCAAGGGGGAGTGTTATGAATTAATGATTGTTCATTGATTTGATACATTTACTCATATGATTTCACATGATTGAACTCATATGATTCATTACTCTCTATGTAAATATTTGTATTAACTTTGTTTATTTGTTTACTTTATGGATTACATGTTGTATTTATAAATAGGTCTCTTCCTATCAATAATAATACAAAAAATGAGTTGCTTCCTATTCTCTCATTCTCTATTGTTTCTTCTCTTCTCTATTATCTATTATTTTCTCTGTTATTCGTTTTATTTCATATCACATAAAAAAATATCATGTAACAATATCTAATATCTTTTTAACAAAATAATTACTAAAGTATTTTATCTTTTATTTAAAATAACAATATAATCTCATTTATTTATTTTGTAATTATTATAATTTTTGAGGGTGTCACATATAATGTTTGATATTATCTCATCGTATGAAAATAGAACATAATACAATATTATATAAAACATAAGATGTACATTTAACACCCTAATAAATTTTTATATTTATTGAGTTTTTAAACTTTTTAAATTTTTCGATGAAGTCAATATTGTTGTTAATTTTGTAATATAACAACAGTTATCTTGTAGTAGTGTCATCCTTTATCTCTTTGAATCTGGTCACATAATGGTTTTTTACAAAGGACTATGATGACCAAATTGTTTCCAAATATTTATGGTATTTAAATATTTTTTAAAATTTAATTAAAATTATGAAATTAAAAATAATAAAATAAAAAATAAAAATTTATAAAAAAAATAAAAATGCAATTACAAAATTATGAAATACAAAGTTATAAAATAAAAAAAAATATTAAATTGCAAAAATTAACAAATTATAAAATTATCAAAATATATAATTTCATAATTATGAAATTATAAAATATATAAATATAAAATTATATGACTACAAAACTATAAAATTATAAAATTTTGAAATTGTGAAATTATGAAAATACAAAATTATGATATTATGATATTATCAAATTGTAATTTTTTTATTTTTTTATTTTATAATTCATAATTTTATTGTTAAATATTTAATATTTTTGTCATTATTTTTGAATTTTATAATTTTAATTAAAGTTAAATAATTTTCGTTAAATACAAAAAATATTTGGAAAAATTTTCATCAAACAAAACATTAACAATATTTAAAGGTGACTCAAAATATAATTAAGTCTTTAAAAATTATTTTTCAAGACACCAAAACAGGTTGTTTTGCCATGGTACCACACCAACCAATTTACTAAAATTATAATTGTACCTTGCTCAATAAATGCACTATTCAACAAGGTCCATTCTATATAATTAGTTTAAAGTGACCAAATAATATTAGCAAACATATTTATTATATTTATTGATGTAATTATTGTATATTAACAAAATATATGGTTGAATTTCGATAGTTTGATTACATCATAAATATCCTTTTATACCATATATCAATTGCAAAATATATGGTGAAGTTAATTAGTAGGTTTAAATATTGCTTTACTCCTATTTTTGTCCAGTTTGTTCAATGTGATTCTTTGTGTGTGTGTGTTCAAGAAGCTCTCAAATTTCGTCAATTTGGTCATTTTTTGTAACGATGTTTAAATTGTTAACGAAATGTGAACAATATATGTCAAGTGTGAGATTGTTATTTTTAAATTTTTCTTAATTAAAAAATTGTCCCTGTGTAAAGTCAACATCATCCCACATGATAATGTCAATGTCACGTGTCAAGCTAATATCAGTGTCCTATGTTAGTGTCTTATATTTAATTTAGTTCCTATTTTCGTTAATTATGTTCAATTCGATCCCAATTTTCGTTAATTTTGTTTAGTTTAGTTTTTCTCTAAATTAAAACAAAATTTAACTTTTGTATAAATGTTATGCTTAAAATTTTATTAAAATCACATTTATTCAATATTTTTTTTTCATTTTTTTAAACCAATCATAACTACATTATTGAAATATGACTTTTAGATTTATGTTGTATGGTTAGTACACGTAAAAGTAGGATTAGAGTTGATTTAAAATTAGAAGAAAAATTATTATCTTATACCATCACATTCTTACACTTATTATTTATCTGAGCACGAGATACTCTTTTGTTGCGTATGAATCTCTTCCCTCTAGACAAAATGAAGAATAATTCCATCCCAACCACTACAAACATTAAAGCCACATAAATCTCGTCACTGCTTAAGCAACTTACGTTTCAACGTCCCAGAAAGAACGAGTATTATCTATATTTTCAAAATTTGAAAAAAATTAAATTATTATTTTTTATTTAACAACATAATTTGAATGAACTAATGTAGTTAAATAATCTAAAATACTGTAATAAATTATTTTATGATTAATATTAATTTCATTTTCATATTGTAAAAATTAAGTTAATTTAAATCATGTTTAAACCAACTTCTTTTCGGACTTTTTCGAGTCCAGATTCTTTATTATTTTTTTTATGTATTATTCTTTATTGAACATTAAAAATACACTAAAATGTCAAATTAGTGGTAATCAATTTATTATAAAGAGACAATTGAAAAATAACATAAAAAAATCCAGCAAAAAATCCAAATTCAAAATTTTCTCATATGGTTTCTCAAAAAAAAAATAAAAATAAAAAATTAACCTGTGCATGTTATAGGATGCTTGACTCGTCCTCTTATACACTCGCACAAATAATTATCCAAAAAGGTTTAGTGTTCCTATTTAATGGATTGAATGTTTTTATATGCTTTCATTTTGCTTTGGTATTGAAATGTTTTAAATGTTGTCTTCCATTTTACTTATGCTCGAGACAATTAAGACTAAAACTGTTAATGCCTTTTATTTAGTGAAATCTACAACATTAATAAAAGATATTAGGTTTCAGTTATAATTATTTAGGTTTAGATAATTAGTATGCCATAGCATATAAATAATACTACCAGTGTACAATTATTTTAAATTTAGTTTTTATTCGTATAAAATTAATCAGTTACATTTAAAAATATTCGAAGTAATGTTGTTTTTTTTTTTTAAATTTCGCACTCGATTATCCCGTTTTTCACGGATTTAACTAAATTAGTTATTAGTTATCATTTATCATATATAAAAAATTAAACGGGTCATCAAAGATCTTCCACATACGTTTCATCACCACACTATTTGACCTCGCTTTTGTAGATTTTAAAATTATAAAGCATTAAAAAAATTGAGAGTATTTATATGTTGTTTTCTGCAGGGTTGAAAGAAAGAAAGAAAGAACTGAAGCGAGGGAAGTGTTCCCGCCATGGGAATAGAGCGCGTGCAGTGTGGCTATGTCTCTCTGGTCAATGTTCTTTCTCTCTGCTTCATTTGTGTTGTGAATTTTTTATTTTTGATGATGAATGTGTTAATTTGATTTCTATGTGGAAGCAGGACGAAACCTTCGAAATTAGAAAAGAGAAGTATCACGGTCAACAGTACTGCCATATTTACTTCGCACGCCTTCATTTGATGCGAACTCTCTTGTATTCACTCGTTCCTCACTGGAAACCTAATTATCCCGGTACTATACTCATTGTTTTTCTACTATCACATCCACTTAGGGTTATATAATACTATCATAATCCTGTGTGTTGTGGTGTTTCATTTGTTTTGAGGTTTCAATTAACTGTTTACGATTTCTGTTTCGCACAGTGTGTACGGTGCTGGAATTGGAAGAGGGCAAGGAATGTGTCATTGTTGGAACCCTCTACAAACACATGAAGCTCAAGCCTCGCATACTTGATGAGTATTCTAAGCAGGTTCCTCTCTGTTTATACTTCATGGGTATCCCCATCAATATTGCACGTATGCTTTTAAAGTTTAATTAAATTGTAAAAATATAATTAAGAAAATATTACAGAGGACATTAAGAATGAACAGTGTGTACATTGACAGTGTAAATGTTTTTTACACGTTTATTCAATCTCGGATTGACTTGTATGATAATTTGCTGATCTTTTAAACTGCCGGTATTAAAAGTCGGATCAATGTCGATATCTGGTTATTTCACAACGTCAACATATATATTAAGTCTGAAGATTAGTTTAGTTATTGTAAAATTATTTTAGTGATGATGAAAACGTTGAAATGCTGGCATTTGAAACCCTGTTTTCGGAAAATCTAAAAAATTAGTTTACTCGTGTTGTCAATTATTTGTAAATATATCGATTATGCGTAATGTAAACTGTAGGATTCGGGTATTTTTTAAGGAGATGCAGAGAAACCAAAGTGTTTTTTGGTTGAATTACTAATTAAAGTGGAGAAAAAATGTTTGCTTGGTTAAATATGGAAGCTTTTGAGTTGTGTTGTGTTATGGGACTGTGAAGAGTATACATGTCAGTCATCCTACTATCGAGACTAAGGACTTGAACTTGTTATATAAGGATGAATTCTGTGCTTTCTTTTATGAAATGTTATAATAATGTGCAGAGGTGCTATATTTCACTATTTTTCTGCTGATAATATACAGAAATCAGTGGTTCCACTTGTCAAGCCACATAACTTCATGCACTCGGATGATTACCTAGTTTTGGAAGATGAAAGTGGGCGGGTTAAGCTCAATGGAAATATCATTCCGCCGTCTGAATATGTAACAGGTCTATATGATGAACAACTTATCTTGATTTCGTAAAATAGATTTTGTTATAAGAAGGCAATTATGAAACAGGTGTATGTTAATTCCAATTTCTTTCTGTTTGGATTGCTTTGTTTTCAGATTTGTTTAATATATCTGAGGTATCTAGAAATAACATATGTAGCTATGCAACATGCCTGCCGTACAAATGGCTGTCATTTGGAACATGACAATTTTATACTTACATTGTCTGCAACAGGAATTGTGGTCGCTTTACTCGGAAAGGAAAGTGGGGCAGGTGACTTTTTGGTTCAGGATGTACTAGATACTGGCTTACCCCCACAGATAGAATTCCCCCTTAAATCAGGTACCTCCTGTATATCCTTTGCATTTTATAACCCAATAAAGCATACCCATGACATTTGTATGGGATTTTTTGCCCAGACCTTAGCTACACATGGTAGATTAGGATTTCCCATTTGAGGACGGAAGGATATTTGGTGAATTGGCATCCCACTTTCCTGCATTGATGTTTCTGTTATCTGTTTAGTATTTGGCCAGAAGGATTTGTGCTGTTTGAAAATTTTATTATTCATAGTCAGCGATCATAAATTGTCTTCTGTTTCCCATTTCTTATTTGATTTGATTGCAATTGTATTTGCTGGAGTTAAAGAAACTAGTTTCTTATCTTTTTATATGATCAAACTTTGAAAAGTTATCCAATTTAAATATGCTGCTTGTTTTATGCTTCATTTCCTCCTGCTTGTATTAATGCACAGATAATGAGCAGCAAACTTTTAACTTTACATTTTTGATCCTCCTCACTTCAATATTTGTTATTAAAATTTATAGTTTTAGTAAAAATATTATCTTGAATTTTCTTTCATTTGGATTCTACAGGGGAAGACAAATACGTTGTTCTTGTGTCAGGTTTAAGTGTTGGTAGCAGCACCTCTAATCCTCTTCAGTTTCAGCTTCTCATTGACCAGATTACGGGACATTTAGGAGATGAGAAGGTTTGTCCTGTTTTTCTCTCAACTTCACGAGCTGATAATTATTCACCATTAAGTTTTCACTAATGAAAAGTGACAAATTACACAGGCTCAACGTTTTGCATCAAAAATTGTTCAAGTTGTCTTTGCTGGAAATTTAGTTGAGATACCTCAGAGAATTCTTAACGGACAGGTATTTATGTTCCCGTATAGGGAGAGAGATAGGAAAACTAGAGAGAAACAGTTAGTTTTGCATGCCATTTACTGGTTACGTTAGCTTTTTACTGTGTAAGGAGAGATCTGAATTACTACAGGGAAATAATAGTATAAGTATGCGACAATGTGTGGTAGTACAAAAGTAATATAATAGAGCAATATCAAGCACTTATATCTTAACAATTTCAATGACGAGTTTCTTTAATGATATTGCATTTGTTTTCTACTATTTGGTTTCCTAGTACACTAATATCTCTTTGCTTAACAAGTTTAAACAATGCACTCAATATAAGTCAATAGTTTTACCTTTTTTTTATTCTATAATAAAGTAAACACCCTAACATATGATCACATACTCTTCTCTTGTAATTTGTACTGTATCATCACCAATTAATTTTCTCTGGTATCTGAATTCCTTGATTGCACTTGCTCTCTATTATTTGATTTAGTTGCCGTAGTAATTCACTTTTTTTGAGGAATATTGCAGAATCATCTGATTTGTGTTAATGAATAATTAGACGAGAAGAACTAAGTGATCCCGCTACTTGTTAACATCTCAGAGTTGCATTTAAGATTTACGCACTTGGTTTATTATATAAAGTCTTGCTTGACAGCTGGTTGCTAGACAGCGCCCATTGTTTGCGATTGCTGATTTCAGTTAATAATACAACCAATTTTATGGTATTTAATCTGTAATTCCTAATGTGATTTATTGGCCTGTTGATCAATATTTGAAGAATTTGGCTTCAGAGGATTTTGCAAGAATGTCTGAGCCAATAAGGGAGCTAGACATTATGTTGAGTCAGGTTCGTTTCATTACAGTCATTCTCAAATTGTACTCCTTGTTTTTCTTAATAATTTGCTTAACTTTTACTTGCTTTTCAGATAGCTGCTGGTTTGCCTTTGGATATCATGCCAGGACCCAGTGACCCTGCGAATTTCTCATTGCCACAACAGGTTCTTATTTTTTTTCTTTCAAGGGTTATATATGTCATATTAACATGTGCTGTTTTCCTTTGTTACTAAAGTTATCACTTTCAGTCATTGCATGGATGCCTTTTCCCTGGGTCTTCAACATATAATACTTTCAGATCTTGTACAAATCCTCATTGTTTTGAGCTTGATAATGTCAGGTAAATAGTCTATTCTCAATATTATTGTCTTTGTTGCTAAATGCATTATACGTTGAACATGATCTCACACTGCTTCCAGGTTTCTTGGGACATCGGGTCAAAATGTAGATGATCTTGATAAATATTCGGATGCAAAAGATAAACTTGAATTCATGGAAAGGACATTAAGATGGAGGCATTTAGCACCCACTGCACCTAATACTCTTGGTATGCTCATTATATATTCCTCAATACTTTACACTTCCTTTATTATCAATAATCCTTTCTTCTTCTGCTTAGCTCAGCCAATTTTTTCTGGAGGGTTGAACATTTGTTAAATTGTTATACTACCTGCTATTTTTGAAGAAATATATTGCTCTTCCAAAATATAAAAATGATTTATTCTCACTTCTGATACTAACTATTGTCTTCCAGGGTGCTTTCCTTTCACTGAGAGGGATCCTTTCTTCCTTGAGAGTTGTCCTCACGTTTACTTTGTTGGAAATCAAGATAAATTTGAAACTCGTATCATAAATGGTATTTTTGTTCTAAAATCTATACTGTAGTTGCAGAAATAAAAGTTACTTTGTTTCTGTTTGCGTTTACTATAATACCCCTTCTCTAAAACTTAAAACTAATTTTGCATGTTGCTTGCAGGATCAGAAGGGCAGTTGGTGAGACTCATATGTGTTCCTAAATTCAGTGAAACTGGAGTTGCTGTTATGGTGAGCTCCAAATCGTGTGCACTTCATTTTAACTTAGATATGGCCTTTTTTTATACTTGTATAAATATATTATTCCATTAGCACATCAGTAACATGTCTCTGGTTTGTTGTTTAAGGTAATGGATTGTTGTCCCTGTGAACGTACTAATGAGACTCACTTTAGGCATTTCATTGCAGTCTATTTAAAATTTAAAATGGGTTTCTATAAATGATTAAAAGCTAAAATTATGGTTCTTAGCTAGAATTTCAATGTTATCTTTCCTGCTGCTATTCTCTCTTCTATTATATAATGGAGCAATTTGAAAAAGTTCAATTAAAAGAACGAACATCTGAAAATTATGTTGTTACTCTTTTGACAACTTTCTATACGTGATAACTGGGTGTTTCCAATTATTTGGGTTACGGATTGGTCACGTGAGAAAATTAAGTTTTGGTATGTTGATTGTCTTTTTCTACTATTATGGATAGCGGCAATATTTCCTCCAAGCTCTCCTAGCCTCAACTGTACGATGGTTGATATGGTTTCCAGTTTGTTTGAAGGCGATGCTTGTAAATATGTAATTTTGAAATTTAATGAATAGAATAATAAAAGCCCTGTTGCAAATTTTTAGCTGCTGGTGTCATTGACTCTGTTAATATGCCCAAGAACTTTACTGACCTAACTAGTAATCTCTCGCCTTCCCCTCTAAGAAAGTAGAAGTTTTAGTTCGATCCTAAATGGCTGTCACTGGTGCTATGCTATTCTGGAATTATCTATATTTGATGAAAATGTAGTAAAGAGCAATATTCGTTGTAGGATTACTACTGCTGAAGGTTGTTTTCTTTGCTTAATGTCTAGCTGTCATATAAAGCTGGTTTCATCTGATGTAATTCTTTCAGACTTGTAATTCTTCTTTCCCTTTTTGCAGATTAACCTAAGGGACCTCGAATGTCATGCTCTTAGTTTTACCGTTGATCTATAAAATGGGTGAAGTCTATGAGGTATTTCTGACCCTTTTTTTACTAGACACATTTTCTCACTTTTAAGAGCCTAATTGGCATCTTAGGCAACTAATTAAAAACTAAACGACAAAGTAATAATCTAAAACACAACAAAGCCACTACTGAAGTCATTTTGGTGTAATGGTTAGTTTTTTATAGTGCCTAATAGCAACACGCTCATGTAAAAATTGCTCTTAAGTTGTATCAGTGGTTAGTGTGGCTTCTCCACTATAATAGTTACAAATACAATTTATTTAAATTTATCTGATATCTATGTCTGGTGTTATGGAGTTTGATCTTCAATGGTTTTGGCATTTCACGTGAACAATGAACATGTATGTTTCATAACATTCTGAAACTTTAATTTTATTTTTTGGTTTAACGGGAGCTTTGAGAAACAGTGTGGTTTATCCGTTATACTAAGCACAGATACTAATGTATCTGAATTAGTTTTGATTCCTGAAGGCTATGTCAATTTCCCCTTAAATGGGTTTGAAGCTTAAAAGTGTCATCCATTTATATATGTAGACAGATGATTTTCATTTACATCCAATGCAGGTTATTCAAAGTTTGTTTATTGTGCTGTCAGGTAAAGCGCAGAACTGAAAATTGAAGCTTGAAGTTGACAGAGGCTACCTGTGTTTTTTTAGTGTAATATTTTATAGTATCTGATATATTGACACCCATGACCATTTTCCTTAGTAGTTTTCATGTAATATAGTATTTACACTTGTGTATTTGTTTGACAATGGATATATAACATTTCAATTCAGAAACTGTCAAGTTTTCTCTCTTTTTTTTTTCTTCTGGGTATCGTGTCGGGTACCTTAATAATTCGTCTGCTATAGCCTATTATCAATAACTGGGAACATTCAGTATTAACGATGAAAAATTGTATAATATTTTTAAAACAAATAAATGTGTAGAAAGCAATTGTTATGTGTAAAAGCATAGATATTTTGTATTATTTTTAATATTATGTATTTTGTATAAGTCGGTAGTAATTTACGAAAACATTACAAATTACTTTCTTACTATATTTTTTTTTTTTTGAATTCGTCTAATATCGATTTATGAATATTTTGAAATACTTAAAAGCCGAACACAATTGTATAATGTTACTAATATTTTACAACTTTGAATTCATACGTTGGCCCTTGGTCATTTTGCACACAAAATTTTAATTGGATAATTTTATAATTTAAAAATGCATAAAATTAGTAAAATACACGTAAGTAACCCCTCCTCGCATAAACTCTTGTACTACCTTGAAATATTAGTTTATTATATCATGAATAATGATATTTTTACTTAGTATTTTTTATTCATTATTAACTCATTATTTTTATATTTTTTAATTATTTATTTTAATTTTTAAATAATATAATGTAATGATTTAAAAATAATAAAAAATAAATAATTAATAATTAATAATAAAAAAAGTTAAAATATCATTATTTTATATTATACTTAAAAAGTAAAGATTGTTTATTATCTTTGAACTGAAAGTGAAGGTAGGTAGGTAGTAGTATGTCAGAAAGTAGCACTGAAACTGAAGAAGGAGAGCGCAATTGTGGGTCCTTTCAACTTTAGTATTGTATTGTTCCCATCACAACATTCACATGCCACTCCCATCCTTAAACCACCACACCACACAAAAATCCAAAAACCAGACAAAAATAAGAAAAATCTTAGGATAATTAAGCCAATCACAGTTCACTATCCCAACCCAACGGCTATATTTTCTTCCCTCTCTAATTCATTATTCAACCATTATCTCTTACCACTTTTGCATCTCCTAACGGTCCTCACCACACAACATATATAGTGTTGTTAATATTACCTCACATAACATAAATAGTGCATCTATAACATACACCACATGCTATACCATCATGTCAATTATTGTTTCACTTCCAATGGACACTGCAAAGGTTCAACATGTAACCAAAAAATCTTCGGATGAGCTTCTCAAGAAGTTTGCCGAAGTGGGTTGCGACGACGGCGGAAAAAGGAGAAGGAAGAAGAGGAAGGAACACGAATTGGTTGACTGTGACAGTCCTTCAAGAGGTGGCGCCGCCGTGGTGGAAAGGAGGTCCCTTCTGCCGCCCAAGTTGACACGGAGGTCGGTGGTGCTCCGGCAGCTCAGGGTCAGAAACAAGTCATCACTCTTTGGAAACATTCATAAGGTGAGGCCAATTTATTTCATTTTGTTTTAATTTGTTCTCGTGAGTTGAAAATGTGTTTTTTCTTCTGTACATAATTTTTTCTTTGTTCAGTTAATTATGTTAATGCAACAAATTATGAAGCAATTATACAGAGATTTGTTATGTCAGCAAAAGAAAAAAACAATATTGTTCAAGAATTTTTTTCTTTTTTCACTTTGCTTTTGGGGCTAAAATTCCTGAACTCGGGGATAAAATAATAATGTACAAAAAAAACTGTATTTATAAAATGCTTTAGAAGGGAGAATATTTAAGCCTGATTATGGCTTAACTTGAAGCTTCAAACTTTATACCAAGAATATTCATGAATTAGTTTAAGAGGTAATTTTATTAATTTTGATCACTAATCAATCTTATCTGAATGTTTATTTGTTTCATGACTTGTTGCAGACATGGCGTAGAACCATTGAAGGTGCCTCCAGAGTTTTCTTGGAAAAGCATTATCATCGTCATAAGCGTTTGATCAATGACAGTGTTTAGGCTCTGTCCAATAATCTGCAACTTCTCTTTGAGGCTGCATGTGTGTATATTTTTCCATTGCAATTTTTTCTCCCTGTTTATCATTCTTTGACTTCAAGTAATAAAATTCATGTCCACATTCTCCATTTTCTTATATTATCTATCTCCTGTTGTAAAGGGAAATATAACTTATAAATCTATGTTTATGCCTATTCTAATATATATATATATATATATATATATATATATATATATATATATATATATATATATATATTATATATTTCTAAATATTATTTGATAATTAATGTACTTTGATAGTGTTTTTATTTATTAGTTTTTATAAATCTATGACTTTTAAAATCCATAAAGATTGATAAAAAATAAAGAGCATGCACTTACTTTTAAAACAAAATAAAGATAAACTAAATGATTTACTTTTTCAATTTTGGAATTAATTATAATGGTAAGTTATTAGTGTGTTTTGAGATCCTAGACAAGATGTCTTAGTACATATTAATGTGGAATATCAATTTTGTGAAGAATATTAAAATTAATTGATAAATGAAAATTGAAATGATTCCAAATTTTAAGTCAAGTTACTTCCATCATATATTAAATCATAATGTTAAATTATTTTTGAACTTATATCGAAAATGAGTTTGAAAAATAAACTAATAAAACAAAAAATAAATAAATAAATAAACTTTATTTGGAAATAATTTCTCTGAAAAGCTTTTTAAATGATAAGTTATGCTACAAATATAAAAATTTGTCCAAAATGTATGAGTTTCGTGTGATTTGGGTTATACTTCATATATATATATAAGTTTGTATTTTTCATTATTACTTATTTATTTAAATAAGAATCCATTTTAAGATATAGAAGAGTTAATTTTTTTACAATCATGAAATAAATATTTATTAATTTTTATTTTTTAGGAATGACAAAAGATGTTAACTTGATTCATGTGAGTGTAGTTCGTCATAATTGGGCAGAAGAATCAAATGAGACAAATTTATAAGTTAACTGTCAAATTGTAACGGATTGACAAACTAACGCAGAAGTCTAAATTTATTGTCATATTTATTGTTATTTATTTATTTAATCAATTTATATTATTCATTTATTTAATCTAGCCTTGTCTTAATTTATCTTTATTTTATTTTCAATAGAAGGAAGAATTAAAAAGTAACAAATGACCAAATGCAGTGGAAGAGTGGAATGTGACACATTATTTAGATTTTTCTCTTTAAAAGAGTTTATATGCCAAGACTTTATTTGAGTTTTTTGTGCACATTTTAGTTCATTCTTACCCCATTTCCTTCCTCCACCTCCATGTAAAATGAAGAGGTATAGGTCATTTTTATTATTTATTTATTACATTTGGTTAATATAAAACCTTATCCAAACTCCTTATTTTGGATATGTAAATGTTGGGGACCCTTGTCCTCATTGTCTCTCCATCGGACATTACATGAAAATTATGGTCGTTGCATGTTTTATATGAACATTAGTTCTTCCTTCTTTAACAAAATTCTTCCATCATTTAACCTATTTGGGATCATGAGAATATATTATGTTTTCTTCTCTATAAATAGATGTCTCTTCTCTCCTCTCTTCTAAAACTCCCACTACTCTTCTCTCTTCTCTTATCTAAATCTCATTATCTTGTGCCTGCTAGTTTTTTTTATCTTTAACATACCATCCAAAAAGTTCATGTTGTATCTTGAGAATAGATAAGTTCGTAAGGAAAATTCTCGCCCATACCTCATGAAATCATCTTGCCCACGATCTTAGTTGACTTTTCCTATAAAATTAGTTGATGAATTAATGGATATACTACTTACAAGTTATGAAGTGCAAACTCAAATATATACATGAATATGACACAAACATAAATGTAAAATTATAATTAAAAAATATATAAGACATTGGAACATGATGAAAAGTCTATTAAAATGTATTAATCATGTTTCATAATATAAAAAATCATAAAAATGATTATAGAAAGAAGTTTAACAAAAAGAAAATTTTGTATATTATTATGTTTGATTATCACATTTGATTATCCTCGTTGAAAAATACAAATTCTAAGTCAAGTTCATCAAAAAGATTAACTAGCAATCTTTATAATCTCATTGTCATCCAATAAAAATTCGTCTATATCGTGTCACAATTTAATTTTCTCTTAATTATATTTTAAAGAGTTTCTTTAGAGAAGACAAAAATTGTTATGGACAAATACTATATCCTACACTCTTTGACATGTTATTTTATTTATTTCTACATAATGTATAAATGATTCTACATGATGTATAAATGAGTAAATACTCCAATTTCTTTCACAATAGGAAGAAGAACATAGTTATCTTAACAAATTAAGTGTTATTCTTTGAAATCTTAGTGCACAATTTTCATGAATAATTCACCATGACTTTACAAATGGTGAATATGTAAGGAGACAAGTAAATATAAAATCTTTTTTTTTGTTTGAAAACTTTTCAAACTTTATATTTACCTGTCTCCTTACATATACATTATTAAAGTATCTTTTAAAACACTTATTCTTTTCACAACTAAGTTTCATATCTTGATATGTGAAAAATCTTTATTAATCTTCACTTAACCATTCGTGACTATATTATCTAAAACATTGTTATGAGTTTTTTATACATTCAAATGTCCCTACCTATAAAGAAATAATATTTTAGTTAATTATAGTTTATAATGAGATTTATGTGCATGTTTATTCATGACATATGTACATAATTTCAATCGGTCTTTCATGTTAATAACAGTGTTCGGTGAATTTGTAAGATAAACTCTTTATTATTTATATAGGTTGGAGTCATTTTTTTCTCTTGGAATATTAAGATGTTTTGTTATTGCTTGAATTTTTTTGTTAGTCATATGAACTAGGCCAGTGGTGAAATGAACTTAATTACAAGAGTTTGTGACTTGAGGTGAGATATCCAATACATATAAATCTTGTTGTAACTAACCATTATTAACTATGATAGATAATTGATTGCATGATGATCGAAATTGAAAATAGTGATAAAATATTTCATATTCGAATTTTAGAAGTAGACAGAGTATAGATACCGGTCTAAAGTTTTTCATTAGAATTTATCTTTTACTTTTGAAAATTTTGAAATATTGTTATCCTTTTTTTACCTTTTTTATCTTACTCTTTAAATAATTGCAATTCGAGTATCTTTGCTTCTAAATAATCCGAGTCTTTTAGTTAATTACAAATCACAATAGAGGACATCAATGATGGTAACATTTGGCATTCTCAAACAAATCTGATGAGCATCAATTATAACCTTGTCTTCGAGGAATTTCAACAATTCTTAAAACTTTATAATATATGATGTTTGAATTATTTGTAACTAAATTCTATTTATTTTATAAATATTTTGTTTGGACAGAGTAATTCAAATATTTTATATTTTAATTTTTTTATTTGGATAAAGTGATTGAATTATTTTTTTAAGAAAAACTTTCATTTTAAAATATGTATTTTAAAATTAAAATTTATAAAAATATTAGTTAAAATTAAATATTAAAATAATATTAAACAAATTTGTTTCAATATGTATATATGTATAAAGAGTAAAGCTTTCAATTTGACCTAGTGTACAAAGCTTAGTCATGATCAACATTAGTTGAAGAAAAAAAGAGAGCCTATAGGGCGAAAAAATTCACATAAAAAAGCCCACATACTCAAAAGAGTAATAAAAGCTAAGATTGTAACCTCGTATCGTAGCTTGACATGAGTCAACTTAGGCCAAAGATCGAGTCAACACTGCCCAGACCAAGGTTGAGCCAACTCAATCAAGTCGAAGAATTGAGTTGAAACAAATTGGTTAGAAGATCAAATCAAGCCGGCTCGAGCCAAAGGAGCTAAAGGTCAAACTGAGTTTGCCTTGTTCGAAGGTTGAATAGTGTCGACTCGACCGAAGGTCTAGTCAAGTTGGCCTAGTTGAACGTTGAGTTGAGTCGACTTGGGCTTAAGGTTGACCTAAGTTGATCGGGCCAAAGAATTTAGTCGAGTCGGTCTGTGTTGAAGGTTAAGCCGAGTCGATTAGCATAGGAAGTTGAGACAAGTCGATTTGGGTCGAATGTTGACCTGAGTCAGCACTTGCAAAGGTCAACTCGGGTCAAAGGTCGACTCAAGTTAGGCAAGTCAAAGCATTGAGTTGAGTTAGTTCAGGCTAAAAGTCGACTTGAGTCGACCCAAGTCAAAAACCAACTCGAGTCGAGTCAGGTCAAATTGAAAGTAAAGACAAGTCGATCATGTCGAAGGTCAATATGAATCAACCTAGGCAAAAGTTTACATGAGTCAGCCTAAGCGAAAGTTGACATGAGTCGTTCTTGACCAAAGATTGACTCGAGTCAGTTGAACTGAAAAATTGAATCGAGTTGATATGGATTGAAGATTGAACCAAATTGACTTAAACTCAAACCAAAAGTTGAATCAAACTAAATTAGATTAATTTCTATATTATTTTTCACAAATTTTCATATTTTAGTCATTTTCATCTACTAGTGAGTTTAACTTTGTGACTTTTTAATTTGAGATGGATATTGTTTCTGATAAACAATTTATCTTCTAATAGAAACTAAAAATAATGAGCTTGAGAGCAATTTTGAAAGTTGGACAAGGAAAAATGTTTAGATTTTCCTTTTGAAAATTCAATACATTGTATTATATTTCTTTATCTTTCTATCTTCAACTTTATCAACAATTATTCCAGGATTTATTTTCTACATAGACAAAGTCCTTCAGTTATTTAAATTTTATAATTAGAGTTCTCAAAATGAAAGCACATCTCATCATGAGCATGAATATCAAGTCCTTTTGTTGTTATAAAAGTGCAAGAAGTACACTTATTATAACATCATACATAGTGATTAATCTCAACTATTTGTATCTTTTATTTATTTTAAGTAGTCCTTTGTTTTTATTTTGATCTTAATGAGCTTTTATTTTAGTTTTTCCTTTTAGAATTTAGTTATTAAGAGTTCAAAATAATTGCTCTTAAAATACAAACAAATCTTATTAGACATCAACACCATGATGGTACCAATAGCAATCTTCAAAAAAGGAATACCATTCTGTTTTTGTTGTTATTCTTAATTAATTTAGTATATAT
>Ga0214544_1008473_pt1 | contig 17061 bp, 7 predicted proteins | sample CNSS3metaG_FD_160074 | JGI IMG/M metagenome (GOLD analysis project Ga0214544, IMG submission 160074) | Root nodule microbial communities from cowpea collected in UCLA plant growth center, Los Angeles, California, USA - CNSS3 | ecosystem: Host-associated > Plants > Roots > Nodule | place: USA...
AAATTAAATTAAATTATAATTATAATTATAATTAAATTTGACATAATAAAATATACTGTTACTTCTAATTTTAATTAAATTTAACTTAATAAAATATAAATTAAATATTAATTTTAATTTTTTGCGGGTAACGGATACCCGCGGGTATGGATAGTATGATACCCGTACCCGACCCGTTTATAACCGGGTATTAAAATACCCGTTACCCGCTACCCGCGGGTAATAAATACCCGCGGGTAGTAACTATCCGTCGCGGATTTTATCCGCGGATATCTGCGGGCACGGATATTTTTGCCATCCCTAATCACATCACTCAAATCATTCACTAACTTTTACAAAATTTATCTCCAAATCTACTTACCTTACTTTCTAAATCCACTAAAAAACACACATATTCATTCATCCAAATTAACACAAATATCCATCTTCTCACTCTCTCCCAAATCGATCTTTATAAACGAACAAAGCTTAATCTCTCCATCTCCATTATCTTTTATATTCCAAACTACTAATTAGAGTGCATTATCCTTTTTTGGATGAAGCAAACCCTAATGGATTCAAATAACCGAAACGATGGCAGTAGGAAACTGACTTATTAAATGAAACATATGAGAGACATGGACAATATCAAAGTAACTTAAGCAACTAAATCCATGGAAAACGACATAATATCTGTATTAATCATGTCCAAAACCAAAGGGGAAAGTCACATCCACCGCAACTAAAGATCCATAACTAATTAATATCTATTGTTTTGTTATCTCAAATTTAATCTTCAAATTCATTAAAAATAATCCACAGTAAAATGTGTAGTGATCTCAAACCATTTTAGCAATAATTTCTTCTGTTAATGTTATGATGATCAGTAAATAATTTTATTAAGTTTTAAAAAATTAAATTATTTACTTTATTTTACAGTATTAAATTACAAAAAATTCTCAGCATTAACGAGGCTACATATTTTTATTGTAATAACAAATATTTCGATTAGTCTTATTTTTTATTTTTTTTATTCTTTCTCAAGGTTGATAAAATTATTTTTTTAAATATTTTTTTATACGTGTACATAATAGATTAAGGTTTTTATCATTATAATTTTTTTATACAAAATAAAGTTATTCTACTTTCAAAGAAACTTAAACATTAATTATTATGTATGATCTCCGCAAAGCACTAAGAAATAGTTAACACAATATAGGCTATAAAGACTTAACCAGGAAGATAAATACTAACTTTTAACTCAAAATAATCAATATTTAATATTATATTTGTTTTTATTTAACTTCATTACATAACGATCTAACTTATATAATATTATATATATACATATATATATATATATATATATATATATACACGGCAAGTTTATTTTTCTTAATTTAAAAATTCATCCAGATTTATAAGATTAATATTATTTTACACCAGCAAGTGTATAACCATTCATAGTTTAGTCAATATATATAATAATTAAAAATTTTAAGAAACAAACTTAAAAATTGGAAAATGGCTTACTCTCATGGAAATGATCACAATGAAAACATTATTTTACTCATCAGGTGTTTTCATACATAACACATTAACACAGCATAGGATAGACAATTAAAATACAAAGTTAAATCCATTATAAAAGTCACAATCATATATATATATATATATATATATATATATATATATATGTGGATATGCAAGGCTTCTCCGCAGACTCATGATGCTCGGAAAAGCTGAATTTGTTGAATATTTTTCAATCTGCATTGAGCTCTATTTTGATGTTTCTGATTTTGACACGTCCTTTCCCATACCTGGGAACTAGCGTCACCATAACACTGTCATCATCTTCCGCTTCCAACTCTTCTAACAAATCCGTAAGTCCAAGCCTCAGATAAGTTTTGATATTCTTGTTTTTGTGCTTGTGCGTGTGAGGCACACTCACAAAGCTTCCTGCAAATTCTGTATTATCTGCTCGGATCTGTGTATCATCTTCATCATTAACAAACACATCAAATTTCACTGGTGTGTTCCTATCAAACTCAATCCCTTCAATCACCAAAACCTCTTCCTCCTCTTCCTTCTCCTTCTTGCTTCTCGACTTATTCGGCCTTTTAACCCTTGTGCTCACAACTGAATCCAACACCAGTGGAAACTTCACACTCCTTGAAGTCTCAGCAGCTTGTGCTGCACCAACACCAAAATTTTCTGCGAATGCTACCTTCCGAGCCCTTGACTTACGCGGTGAGGGCTTGGAATTTAACCATGGGATGTCAACATCCTGGTAAACATACCCTAGTTTTCTGGTGTCAAGACAATCCTTGACCTTCACACGCACAAGGTTCTTATTCTCATCGTAGAAGAGAAACCCGGATTCTAGCCAATCCGAGTCAGTGAAATCCCTTCTTTTCCCACCAAGTGTTTTCCATACGGACCACAACCTATCAATATTGGAATGATGAGAATAGAAAATGGGGTCTCTTGCAGCCGAATAGAAAGTCTCCATGTTCTCGTTGTTGGGCTGGTTGAGATCACCGGTCCATAGATGAACAGGGCCATGCGGAACGTTCTCTACGGATCCACCACCCGGGTCAGGTTCATGTCCAGCACGGTAAGCATTTCCAAGGAACAATCTGGGAGTCTTCCCATTAGACACAACTTGCCTATACATTATGGTAAGGTTGGAGGAGATTTTTCCATCGGCATCAGGATCATCGAGGTCGAAGTCAAGGTCGACGAGTGTTGGTGGTTGATGATTAGGATTGCGAAGAGGGTCATAGAGAGGTGATTTACGTTCTGCATAAATAGAAGGAAGTTTCATACCCCTGGGAGCATCCCAGTTCCAAAACGGAAGGGCGAAGGTTGGGTCATTGATCAAGCTCCCCAAGATCCTTTCGTAGAAATAGAGATACCATCGATGGAAGGGAAAGAAGAGCCAAGAGTTGTGAACTTGAAGATCAAGGTCAGGGAAGCCAACTTGGTGATATGCACCATCGCAATAAGCACAATGGACGTTGGCTTGCTGCATGAAATTACGTGGGTCCTTAGGTGAGAGCTTTTTCATGAGGTCAAGGGCTTTTTTGTATTTGGCTAGATAATCATCAGTGACCAAATGTGCGGCTGGTCTCACCCGCAAGGGTTGGTTAGAGGGAGGGAACTTGAAATCGATGATTTTGGAATATGGAGGACAACAATTGGTGGGTTTTACACCTCCGGGTAGATCCGGTGGACCGCATGTGGTTAGATCCGGAGGGGAAATCGGAGCTGCAAAGGCGAAAGGATTGTTATTCAGAGTAACAGCTCCACAAAGCCCTCCCAGGCCAACTAGAACGTTCCTCCTATTTCCTATCATATGTGCAAGTTCTTCTTCAGAAGGGTTTGGTGTTTGATTATTCTCATTTCCACTGCATTTCACTCTAGGAAGATGAACATGTTTTGGCTTTCTAATTTTAGCGGATTGGAACTGTGAAAATGGATGCAAGGAAGAAGGGGGAGTGATGGAGTTGGGAGAGACATTATTGACCGAGGACACAAAACAAAGATGAGAGATAGAAGCCATTTTCTATCATAAAAAAACCAGACCTTCTCTACCGTTTTATAGTGAAGTCCTCATGACGAATTTTCTTGCATTCCGTCGTACCTTTCTTATCCCAAAGAGCAAATCGTGAGTAACGAGGGCAGAAAAAAAAGTTGACATTTAGAATCGTGATTACATTGGTGGTTGATAATAGTTGAATTTAAGACCAACGTGTGCAATTTGAGCTCTAGCTTGTACTCATTTAGGGACCTCATTAATTGAGATTTGTTTGGCATCTATCTAAAATCCACATACACGTTCAAATTAAGGTTTACACGCAACGCCCAACTTCCTAATGGTGGAGCACTCTCATGGTAGAATATTATGCATGCATGAACGAATATGCATAAAAAACTGTTTTTTCTACGTTCTTTTTCTTTGTTATTACATCATCTTCTGTAATATTTATCCTCTTACCTCCCTGCTTTTTGTGACGAGAGTCCGGACTGTGATTTATATATGTATTTATGTGTGAATTTGGATTCACTGATTTTATTAAAGAAATGAAATTTCTGGGAACACCAATCTTAAGATGCAATCAATCTTACGATGCAGCATATATGCACGTGTGTTTTGCTGGTAGCATATATCATCACATATTCATATGGACCAGGTTAACAAGTTTGGCAGGTGGATTGACTAATAAATTATCAAAATTTTGAACTAGAGATAAATATCTGTCTCGATTAACACGTATATAACTAGAAGAACTTATTCTTTGTTTTTCTTCTTAATTAATAAATCTTCTAAATATTTATGAAGACATTACCGCACGAAGAAGATAAAAGAAGATAAAAGACGTATTGGGATATTTTAAGAAATGAACCGATACAGGGACAACATTAAAAGCTGCAATAGTTGAGCTATCGACTGTCTTTGGTTTTGGTTAGTGTTCGATCAAGTTCTGATATATAACAGTAAATTGAAAGTTGCAATTAATATATAAATTGTTATGCTTACGTAGCAGAGGGTTATGAATTTCTTATTGTTACATCAGCTTATTATGGTATACTGATATTTAGTTTAGGTATTCAAAGGCTCAATTTTATTAAGTTGACTTTTTGACACGTTATTGGGTACATCAAAATGAGAGGTCTGTATGGAAATCCAATGCATTATTTTTTGCTGTACGTGGAAACACCTTTTCTACGCTTCTTTTCGTATATCTCTTTTTCTTCTAATAAAAAACGTGCAGGGATGAGAAAGTATTAAAATATGATAATATTATTTTACCTACTTTCTTATGTACTTTTAAAAAATATTTATATCTATTTATTGAGCATTTGTACGTACACCAAATCTAAACTTTCTCTTATTTTTCTTTTATTTTATCAGCCGAATATATATTTATATATTTATAATAAAATATTTGGAGTATTCTAACCTTTATATATAAAATATATGCAAAAATTTAATGATAAAATCTCATATTATAAATATCACAATACAGCTTATAAATTAAACTATAATTGTCTTTATTAAAAACCTTTGTATACAATCTTGTATGGGACAGATAAGTATTAAGTGTGTCAAAGATAATCATGTATTAATCACTTCCCAACATCTTATCTTAATTTTATATGTTACTGTTACCATGTGGCTCCTTAACGGTACGTGATTATTAAACTGTGATGGTTGCAGTATAAGAAGTAGCTCCCTTCAATGGTGGAACATAAGAGTTTTGATTTGCAAAATCAGGTATATTTTTGTCATTCTTTACAAGCAAATTATTCTTTACATTATAACCACTTCTTCAACTACACCGTTGAGAAAAATTGTTAGAATGAGCAGCATCTAACTGGATTAAGAAAGTGTACTCAGATTAAATTTAAATAAAAGATTAACGCTCTAACATAATAACGGAAATCGTTACGTTTTTTGTTTTTTTTTTTTCCTTTAAACTTCAAATGGAAAGTCAAATTTACAAAATCACTATAAAATGTTCTGTTCGTTATTTCTTTTCCCGTAATCAATACCATTTTCAGTACAAGAACTATTTTTCAGGCCATAAATATTAATTTCATATCTCTTTTTTAGGCAGATATTAATTTTCTATTTCTGTTTATAGGATGAGGAGACGTAGTTAATATGCAATCCATTTTATATTTTGTCTTGCATGACTACAACATTGGAGAGTAGCACAAGTAAATTTCAGAAGTAGGGAAAAGTCTTGCATCACCTAAAATTTAGAAAATCACATTTAGAAGTTCGTGTTCCGAATTTTGTAAGATAAATATATTTAGTAATTGCACACATATATATGATTAATTGATTTATTTTCCAATTATTTTTTATCCCATCTTAATTTTTAATATAAATTTTATTTGAAATAAATAAATTTGATGTATAAAATATATATATATATATATAAATAAATTTGATGTATAAAATAAATAAATTTGATGTATAAAATAAATAAATTTGAAATATATATATATATATTTATATTTTTTAGATTTTTAGACATTTCAAATATTATATTAGATCGAAAAATAGAACAAAAGTAAGATAGATTTGAAGTTGGTGGGTCAAACCAAGAGTGGGAGTCTTGGAAACGTAGGTTAGTGGCGTTAGGTTTGGTGGTATCCTAAATAAATTTAGCATGGAAGAGTCGGTGGGGAAATTTCTTCCGTAGCAAATTATAAATGCATTTAAATATACATATATTTTTATTTTGGAAAAGTAAAATTCGTTTATTCATATACAGATCCTATATAAAAATAAGTTAAAATTATATTTACGATTAAATTAAAATTTTTGTACTCAAAAGATTGTGATTATATTTCTGCTAAGGAAGAGAATCCACTTTTTATTGTTCTTTTAATAGAATATAAGTCTGGAATATCTGGCTATTAAATTAGATGATATTATTTTATAAATTACGGTGAGTAGAATATATTAAATAAACTAATTATATGCTTAAATATATTTAAACTATTTTAATATTTTTTTTGTAAAACCTGATTGCTTCGATATACATTTCATAAATTTTGTAGGGAAAAAATGCTAACAAGGAAGATAAAGTTACAAAAAATCAGCATCTAATTAATATAATAGGTCCCAAAACTGAGATAATTGAGTATTGAACCTAAATCATCTCTTTATTACCTATAAAAAAAGATAATAAATATTTGATAGGTTTAGAGGTTAGTATGTTCAACAAAACTCCACAAATCAAATTGTCACCACTAGATTTTTGTCAATGTTTTTTGAATGAATATGATTTACTTAGAAATTTTTTTCAATGGCACCTTTGAATTTTTCAAGTTTAATTTCACTCAATAAATCCAATTCATTCATTGAAATTCCTTCAAACAAAAAATCATTATTATAGTTTAACTTTTACTGAATAAATTTCTAAATATATTATTTTTTATTTTAAAATATAAATTAATTTTACATGAATTAACATATTATTATTTTATTAGGTTAGGGGTATGAAGAGAGATCTAAGATGTATTTGTGAGGCTAAAACTATAGGAGGATGTAGGTTATTTTTTTCAAACTCAAATGAGAAAAAGACCTCGTTGATTAATGTGAAGGGTTATATTTTCTAACTTCGGAACTAAATTCACTCACTCATTCATTTTTTTTTTCACCACATATTACAAATCTGTCCCTTCTGGATTCAATGTCTATGCAGTTTTATTTTTACTTCTTTTGTAATTTTCAAATTATGTGTACATTACTTTCATTTTATTTCACTAAAATTTATTACTAATTAATCTATTTAATATATTTAATAAAAATGTATTTATATTAAACTAATAAAAATTAAATCTAAAGAAAAATAATATTAAATATTTTTATTTCAAGTTATTTTATCTCTAGTTAATAATATTTAGATTTAGATTATCATTATTATTAAATATTAACTGTTAAATTTTTTAAAATTATTATTATAATAATTTGTTATTCATAAAAAAATTATATTGTTGATATTAATTAAATTTATTTGCAAAAATATATATTAAATTCAACTACAATGTTATTATATTTTTTATTGGATTGTTTTATAAATTTTTAGATAATATGTTAAACATATATAAATTAGAAGGCATGAAAAATATATTATAGAGGTAATAATATTAGGAGTTTAATCAACAATTTAATCTACTTTGATATTTATTACGAGCCTTCAAATTATTGGAGGACGTACCCCTCTCTATTTCCTAACTGCACCTCTAGGGGTTAGGATCAGGCCCGTTCTGTATGGCCCATCTTTAATCTAGTCTTTTTCTTTCATGGAAAACCTACTCATTTAATACAACCAATTAAACAGACACATCCCATGCACTCAAATTAAACACACAAAAAAAAACTAATATATGTGTTTCATCAATTTATTCACCAATTTTTGTAACTAATTTTTCTAAAGAGATTGTTAATTTAAAACATTTTAAATAGTATTTTGAGATTCTTTCCAATTGTAAAACTGGCCTAAATTTGTTTAAAAGAAACCTATTTTGCCTGAATTGAACTACCAGATCAAAGAAGACATTCTTCGATACAAGTTAAAAAATAAATAAATAAACTGAAATAGATTCTAAAATGCAACTGATATATGAGAGAATGTCAAAATTTTATCTTCCACCCATCTTTAAATTTAATATGATTCACAAATAAAAAAAATTAGGGATAGCAAAACGGACCGGACCCAACGGATCAGTCTGTCAACCCGTGTTAAAAGGAACGGGTTGCGTTGAAAATTTTAACCCATAAATCCATTCTGACTCGTCCTGTCTAGTTCGTTATAATATTTTTAAAAAATAAAATAAAATAAAAATAATTAAAAAGATTAACTTTTTATATAATATTTTTTAAATGTGTAAATATATAATAATATTATAATTTAAATCACCGATACTTACAAATTAACTGTCAATTATTAGTTATCATTGAATAATTTAATATATAAATGTAATAATTATTTTAATTTATATAATTAAAAATATTAAGTATTCAAGTTAAAAAATATTTTATTTGATTAAATATGTTTTAATATTAATTAATATGTATATATAAACAAATTTTAAAAATAATAAATAAATAAATTTTGAAATCAAATTAAAAAAGTTTAAAAAAAACTGAGAGATTAACTCGACCCGATCGTCAGTCCATCTTGTACCGGATGGATTATGATTGTTAATTTATTTATTTTTGACTCGTTTTGTCATTTCCAAAAAAAATATTTATTTCATAGATCATATCACCAAGTATTTGTTGTCTTTAACTTTTTATGTATTTAAAGTTTGTAATTTATGAAATAAATTAATAAAATTTAATTATATATCGTATAAAAGTTTATCAATGTATCAAGTACTCGAATAGTTTATGTTTTTAAAGCTTATATCCAGTTTGAAGACATAGAGTTTTTACATAAAATTACTAAAATTAAGAGTTCTTTTAATTAGATAATAAACTAATCGACAAATATAAAACAACATAAGTAAATATTAAAATTAAATAATACTAAAAATGTATTCTCTAAATAAAAGTATAGTATTATTATATAATTTTCACTGTATACTTTTTTGAATATTTTTTTTTAAATTGTAGTACTTTTGTTTTTAAATATGTGTTTTTTTAAGTAACATTTAATTTGGATGAATTTATCTAATATGTATCAATTATCATTTTTTTAATTATTTTCTTATAAATGTAAATATTTTATATTTTAATTGAAACTGATTTTATATGTAAAGTTATTTCACAATTTATTATATATAATTTATAATTTATAACGTAATGAAATACTAGTTATTTTAATTTATCGAATTATATTTTTTTAATTTCAGTTATGTAAAAAATAAGATATAATGCAATAAAAAAATAATAATATAGTAATTATTTTTTGTATAAAACTAAATACAAATAAATCAAGAATAAAAAAATATTAAAGTAAAAAGTGATTTAAAAAACTAATAAATTAAAAGGTAAATAAAATAATTTGTATATAAAAATCAAAATTAAACCCCTGAAAAAAAAATGTGAGATGAACAGTAACATCACTGATTAGAAATGCCTTTAAATTATAAGATGAAAATAAAATAAATAGTATACTTTTTATATGGAAATGCTGCGGAATTTGGCGGGTGGCAGAAGGGACATGTGAAATAGCTGAGTCAGATCATTGTCACGTTACATTGCGAAAATGGATAAGATTTGCTAATTTTCATGATTCTCTTCTCCTATTCAAATTCAAATCCCAACAACCCGTCTCTTCTCATTCCGTTCCAACAAATAATTCCAACTTTTTTTTTACAAATATAAAAAATACGATAATATTTTGAATATTTTTAACTCATTACAAGATCATTTTAGATCATCATATTATACCATTAAAAATAATTGAAATAATAGATTAAAAGTTAAAAATAAATTAAAATATCATTAATATTTTCACAAATTAATATTTTCACAAATATTCATTATATACTTTTATTAGTCATTCTAACGATCATAAAGAACTTTCAATTTTCATCAACACTGATTTAAATTTTTTCAAAAAATCTGACATGTCTTACATAATCATCTTTATCTACTTTATTGTTAAGATAGAACTACCACGTTGACACGCGCTTTCTCTCGTCCTACAGCATCTATATATATATTAAACACGAACGACTCGTTCTTCCCATCACCATCACTCTGTTTTCAAAGCCTATCTATCACTAAATCTCATTCTTCATCTGTAGCTGTTCTGATTCCTATTCAGAAAACATGTTGGGAATTTTCAAGGAGAAGTTGTTTAATGCACCGAAGGAGCTGAAGAGTCCAGCTTCTTTGAGTTCGTGCACTAAGCCTAAGCCCAGCAATGAAATCGTGAATGATTTCATGTCCTCCAATTCCTCCAAAGCTTTCTCAATGTGCTTCGGAAATGATGCATTGCTAGCCTATTCCCCTTCAAACAACAATTCCACCCATCAAAGGTTGTTCAGTGGTTTGGATGACATATACTGCGTTTTCATGGGTGGCTTGCACAACCTTAGTAGGCTGAACAAGCAGTATGGGCTATCAAAGGGAACAAACGAGGCCATGTTTATCACCGAAGCATATCGAACTCTTCGAGACAGGGGTCCATACCCTGCCGATCAAGTCCTCATTCAACTCGAAGGCAGTTTTGGATTTCTGATCTTTGACAACAACCATCGAACTGTTTTTGTTGCATCTGTAAGTCTCTTTCCTTAATCTCTTCATACTGGAACATGTAATGTATGATTTCAGAACAATGTATAGTTACCCACATCTTGTATCTGTTTGATCAGGGTTCCGATGGCCAGATCGGGCTCTACTGGGGTGTTGCAGCCGATGGTTCGGTAGTGATTTCTGAGAATCTGGACATTATAAAAGCAAGTTGTGCTAAATCATTCGCACCATTTCCAACTGGTATGTAAATGTGATTTCTCTCAATCTGGTTTTGGAATGTAGCATTTGGAAAAGGCATGACTTTGGTTGGAATTGCAGGGTGTATGTTTCACAGTGAACATGGTCTGATGAACTTTGAACATCCAACGAGGAAGATGAAAGCAATGCCCAGAATTGATAGCGAGGGGGTTATGTGTGGGGCAAACTTCAACGTTGATTCTCAATCAAAGATCCAAATGATGCCGCGTGTTGGAAGTGAAGCTAACTGGGCTACTTGGGGATAGTTCAAAACTTTGTTTTTAAAGAGTCACTCTTTGCTTTTAGCCCTTTCCGGATATCTAGTTTTCTTGTTTGCTTCCATTATTCTGTACATATTCATGCTTCAATGCTTCAATGTTGAACATCACTTTCGTAATTTCTAATATGAATGGCAACAAATTCTTGGTCTGCTACTTGCTTTGCTTATTATGTTCTTCGAAAATGGAGCAGGGTAGAAGATAATTAAGGACTCGTGATGTTTGTATATTTGTTCCATTGAATGAACAGAGTCTGGTTATGTGGTCGATGAACACAAATTGTGGCAAATACATCCTTAATACATTACAATATTGAAAGCAAATTCATATAGGTCGTTAACTTTTGTATGACATGGAAACGAGTACAAAACGCCAATAAAACATGTAGTTTTAGTTGTTTTAGCTGCGTCCCTTGTAATTCATCACTTATGTTATGCCCTGGTTAAACTGGCTTCTCAAATTAATCCAATATGTAAATATTTGAAGTGTTAAATATAAGTTTCAACACTTCTCAAATTAAATATAATCCAGTGTGACATATATCTTATTGATTATTTAATGTAATTTTATAGTTTTTAATAAAAAATTTAATTTACTTTAATTCCATTTATAGAAATTTTGTCAAATTTATCAAAATAAATTTTTTAAAAAGATAATTTTTCTCTTTAATCTATTTCAACTATTGGACTACTTGTTTTTTAAAGTGTCTTATAAGACTTTCATGTCAAACCAAGAATAGATGTGATAAAAGAAGCTGATCATTTGATTCGTCCAAATTGATTAGACATTTCAATCCATCGACTCATCCCATAAGAAGTTTTTTCCTTTAATTATTTATTATTATTATTTATAATTATTTGAGTTAAACAGGATTTAATATTTCCATGGGCTGTTTCATTAATATCATATTGTTACATGCTTTTACTAATTAATGAATATTGATTGCATTAACAATTATGAATGCTATTTGCTTACATATTTATTTAGACTTTACTTTTCTTTCTACTTTAATATTTTTTTACTGTTTTCTTATTTACTTAACATAAATGAAAAATCCTTAATATTTAATTTTTTAAATTGTGTAATATCATTTTGTCTAAAAAAAAATATTCTTTTTTTTATCGATGTTAATCGTTAATTTCTGTTAACGAAGGAGTTAAACTTATAATCTCCCGGCCTTGTTTCAAATCCAACTCTTTCAACTTCATTGTTTCTTGACGGAAAACATGAAAAAGTTCTCAATATTATTGATGAAGTTTTTTTTTTTTTCTTTTCAAATCTTGTCCATGGATAAGGCTGAAATTATGCAGGATGAATCACAAAAAGCGATCCACAGATTTATGCATATCAACCACCCAACTTATTTTTGGTAAGTCAAAACTAGACAAATTTGCATGCTCATTCCTAATTCATTCAATAGTAAATATCTTTTTATTTTTACTTCACATTAACGTCAATTTATTGTTTACCACTTTTATTTTCATGAAAAATGTGTAAATTAATTCGAAATTAGTGAAGAAGTCAGATATAAATTTGAAAACTAATTAATATTCTTTTGAAAACGAGAGATATAGGAACAATTTACTTTAAAGCCTACACTTATATAAAAAAAAAAAAAAAAAAAAAAAAAAACGGTTGTGTTGCATTGGCATTGGAAGATAACTTCATTCCATATCCTATCTTGAACGGTTGTGTTCTCTACTTTCAGAGAATTTTTCATACAAATAGCACATTTTATTTATTTTTTTTCTGAAATAACGCATTGTGTTAATTCAAAATTTGATTTTTAGATAACTGAATTTTAAACATGTTCTTGGATTAGCACTTTTGACTTATTTTTATCATGTACACTAAAACATGTCAAAAATTCGATTATTGAAAAACTAAATTATGAACTAATACAGGTAAAAATGTCCTATTATCGTAAATAAAACTTCCATTGTATCATTGGAGAAAGAAAAGGAAAGAAATGTTCTATTTGTGTGAATAATTCACTTTGAATATGTATACTTTCGAGCTTATCACTTTCTTATTGTATAACATTGTTGCACAGATTTGGGTAGGAGAAGGGTACTTGCAGTATAATGCAACAGTGATACAGTTCTGGAAAAAAGTTGATAAAGATTTATGGAATGTCGTAGTACAAATAAATAGGACAATGCATAGATCCAGAGATTCAGAAACAAAATCCCACCCTCTGATTCATCCCTTGTAATGCCATCAACATTTTCTAATACTGATTTACACATGATTTATTGACACTACATATAATTATACATGATCTGAATTTCATAACTGCATTTCAAAAACCATAAGGATATATTTTCTCTGCAAAATGTCATATATTAAAGGATTCTACCATTGATCCGTGACGGTGCAATCATAGAAGAAACGACAAGCAAAAAAAAAACCTTGAAAATGCAGTGGGCCAAGAAGCCATACACTGTTATATTAAACAGAAACAAATATGAGAAGAGCATGTGAAGTATAAGGCCACAGATAAACATCCTTGAGGTATACAACAGTAATAGAATATGATAATATCAATAAACAACTCTGCAACCAGAATTCCTTATGGCCCAGGACCAAACAATGATTCTCAACAAGTGGTGCTCATGAATCTTCGCCAATCAAATCCATCTTATATCATTCCAACACATGCACATTTTTACATATCCGCAAGAATCTTCCATCACATTCTGTCAGTTCAGTGTGCTGGAGCAGACCCCATTACAAAGAACTCACAAACCATTAAAAAAAAATACAAAATTTTCTGTACTTGTGAATAGTGTTAAGCTACTTGCACACATTAGTGTAACATTTTATTACAGGAAATGATAAGAGAGATGAACAGACAAACTCATTTGGTTACAGTTAATTGGACATCCTTGCTTGAATCCGAAGCTGAAACTAAAATAAGACAGCTCCAAAACTTCTCCTTATAAGACTCATAAGAGCAGAAAGACAAGTGGATATTATGATTCATATATGAAAACATGAACACTTTCTACTCCGTATGAAACGCAAACACCATAGATAACTAATCTATGAACATGGGTTACTATTTCTTTTTTTATACTTTCTCTTGTCAGGGTTTGATGTCGGAATCATCCCAAGGATTATTGGGATCAGTTGAGACCAACGAATCGATGTCCTCCCAACTCCAATAGTTTGACATTTCCAAACCGGAACTTGTTCCTGCGATCTCCCATGGTTGTGTCCTGGTTCCACCACTGGTGCAGGCCATTGTACTGTTCACGGTTGGCTCCTCCAGTATTTTAAACTCTTCACCGTAGTTATACACACCGGAGGATTGCAAAGAGTTGGACACTGCACATGTGTCAAAGGAGTTCGAGGTTGTGAAAGGGAAGAGAAGGCTTTGGTTTTGAGGAAAAGGCACAGTTGAACTCAGAAAGATTCCATTGCCAATACCAAAGTCTTTGCCTTCTGAAACTTTGGTACTCGTCGGATTCTGTTGCGGCAGGCACAGAGATTGGTAGAGAGAGGAAGGTGTGGGTTTGTGATCATCCACTGCAAGAGGAGGAACTGTGACGCGGGTTCTCAACTCACCATCCATGCTGCCATTTGAGGTGGTGGTGGTGGTGGTGGTTGATTTCTTGGCTCGCTTATTCTTTCTACCACCGCCAACAGGAACGTTGCGCAGAGTTCCACCTTTAGTCCAGTGCCTCTTGCAGGCTCTGCAGAAATGGCGGGGTTGAGACTTGTTGTAGTTGTTGTAGTAACAGAATTTGGTGTTAATGGAGTCACATCTCGGACACTTCAAAGGCTCTGATGGCTGAGTTTGTTGCTGTTGTTTCCTCATAGGAGTAGGCTTTGGGAGCTCCAAGTTTTGAGCCTGCAACAAAGTCTGGTCCCAATCAAGCCCTCTATTAGAAACCTGCTTAGAACTCAACCCCATATCTTAAACTCACCCCCCAGAAAGCACTATTAACCAGAACAAAACAAAACAAAAAAAAAGTAGTGTTATTGTTGTGTGCAACTAGATGAGAAAAAGGTGGCGATTTGGGGAATTTGATCCCTTTGATCGAGATGGGAAAAGAGAGATGAAAGTGAAGGATAAGAAGGGGATGAGAATGGTGGTTATAGCCGAAAGGGTGTGAAGGTGTAAGGAAATTGGTGAGTGGGAGAGGTTTGATAGAAGGAAAGGCGTAGGAAGGTGAGGAGAAGTGAGCATGTCTTTCTCTAATCTGTCTATGTCTGGTAGCTATTTATGATCTTATCTATCTGTAAAGGATGAATAATAATAGGAAGAAGACCAGAAAAAAATGACTTGAAGTGGTGTGTGGTAGTAATGGAGGAAAACGAAACCTGATAAAACCTATGCAGAGTATAGTAAGAAGGTGAATTTTGGTTGTGTCCATATGCAAGTATTATAAAAGGAGAATGAGGAGATGCTTAACCCCTAAGGTGAAGGTGGGTGGGTGGCACGTGGAGGGTTATAGGCCATTGATAGTGGTTTGTGTTTTGGGTGTAAAAGGAACGTAGATGTGCATGATGGTGTGGTATAATAAATAATTTAAGTAGCAAAGTTTGCCACCAATACAAACACAAAGTTGGCAAAAAAGAAGGGAAGTACACTACGGTGTGTTTCTCTTAAGTGATTGACATTAGAGGAAAGGCAAGTGAGGTATAACAGTGGGGCCTAAGATTCTTAGGAAGGTTAAAAACAGTTGGCAACACATGGTTTTTTGTGGTGCTGTTCTACGGACCTATGTCATGTGATTACATGTTGTGAGTTGGGTGTATCTATATGTTACATGCACGTGTTCCTCTCATGTCTTTGCCCTATCCATTTTTTTGCATTTCCTATTATGCTTAATCTTCTTTTCACTCTGGTGTTTGTCATCAGCGTTACAGATTAACAGTGTGTTCTGATATCTGTGGTGAAATAGGGTAAAAAGAGTTGAATAATTAGAGAGTTTTAAAATGACTTGTGGAAAGTGTCGGATGTGAATGTCTTGACACGAATTCATGTACAATGGACTCATACCAGCCGACACTTGAGAGCAAAGAATAACACAAGTGTCTCACACAGCCTCAATAATGTGAAGTTCAAGCCAACTTACGTGATTATCACAATGAAGAAAAAAAAAATCTAAGAAAAATTCTGGATAAAAAACATGGTTGTGCTTTTTCCTTGTTTGCCCTGATACATACATAACATAACCTTTTCTTCCAAAATCTCCTCAGAGCAGATAGAATTTATATGAATTGTTGAATAAACTAATTGAGAATAGTACTTTGCACATGTTATTTTCATCATTTTGCAAGTAATTTTCCAGTTTTGTATTTTGAGATCACCAATCAAAGAAAGTTACGTTGAATGGGTGGAATAATATATTTCACGCATGAATGAAATACACTCACAATAATAATTTACAGGTGATGACTGTCACAAGATTAGTTATTATTATTATTATTATTATTATTATCATTAATTAATTTCATGTAGTAGATGGGAATAAGAAACTAAAAGCCACATGCACTTGTATAATTAAGCCACAGAGTAGGAGAACCAAGATATTACAAATAAATGCATTTGCAATTTAAAAAAGAGTGGGTTTTGTAATAAACTAGTGTCTTAAGGAATCCATAAGAATGAAGTACACTAATATTATTTTTTACTAATTTGAGCTTGTGATTAATATTTGAATCAAAGATTACTAATTGAAGGAAATCAATAATGGTGGGTTGGTTAGGTAAAGAGTATGTGCATGAAGTGCTACATGACAAAACAAAGAATGTTTGTCGGACAAAAAAAAAAAAAAAAAAAAACCCAAAAAAAAAAAAATACAATTAAAAAAAAATAAAATA
>Ga0214544_1008479_pt1 | contig 17054 bp, 9 predicted proteins | sample CNSS3metaG_FD_160074 | JGI IMG/M metagenome (GOLD analysis project Ga0214544, IMG submission 160074) | Root nodule microbial communities from cowpea collected in UCLA plant growth center, Los Angeles, California, USA - CNSS3 | ecosystem: Host-associated > Plants > Roots > Nodule | place: USA...
TTTATTTTTTATAAATATACTTTTATTTTGTTTATTAAATTAATAACATTACAATATCATCAATTATTAATATAATTCAAAAAATGCGTACACACAGGCGCGATAGCGCCTGTGTTTACACTAGTATTAATTAATGTTTTTAGTTTTTCATGAAATATTTCCTTAACTTTTTAATTCAAACTAATTTATTCATTTAGAACGTAAAGTTATTTCAATAACTGACATTTGTTATTGTTTAAGGAAATCTTAAACTATAATCATGAGATACAAATATTAAGAACTTTTTTTTAACACATCACATATCTCTCTCTCCTAGTACACAATTTTGGTCAAGTAAAATTATTAAATGCATGATTGTTCCTAGTACATGTTTAAGGCTTGAACTTATAATTACATATCAACGGACTGAGTAATAATTTTTCCTACTTCATATTACACTAATCTCAAAATTAATGCAGTTTAATATTTTTTCATACAAATTAATAATAATAATAATAATCTATAACTGCATATAAATTATTATTATTTTTGTATTTACGATTATTATTTTAATTTTATCCTTCATAATGTATTTATTTATTTAATTTTACAGACTAACATTTATTTTGATATATTTTCTATTAAATTGTCCTTACAATTATTTTCTTTTTTATTTTCCATTGTCAACAGTTTTTTTTTCTCCGTTTATTTTACTTTATTTTTAACAAATATAAATTTATTTTCTATTTCAGTTTTAGTATTTTATAAATCAGTAATGAATTTCCACACTATCAAGGGAAAGTGTCACATAATTCATATATAACAGAAAAATGCTGCAAATTTTGTAATATTTCATATAATATTGAATAAAAAATAAACATATTTAGTGTCTTAAATTTACTAATATTACCTAAATATGTTGGAGGATTCGCAACGTAAGAGTAAAATCATTCTATTAATTAATTCATTCCATATTTTTCTTCAGTTCAGAGTTCGAAAAATCTTCTTTTTACAGAGAAATCAAGAGTAGTAGTGGTGAGTGGTGAAGCAATAAGTGCAGTAGAAAGCAAGAGCCCTTATTTGGTTGAATCATTGAAAAGAAGCTACAAAATGAATTAATGAAAAGAATATTGAGTCAGCGGAAGGAGAGGCCAAGAAAATCAGAAGCAGAGCGAGCCATGATGGAGGCAAACTCGGTGAAGCTGATAACGCCATCGCCATCGGTGTCAGCCTCTCTGATCATCTCTGTGAGTTCTCGGTAGGTGAGAGGCTGTCCCATTTTGGCCATGGCCCCAGCCAACTCCGCCGCCGTTATGAACCCATTGCCGTCACGGTCGAAGTACTTGCACCCCTAGGAGCTCTTCCTGGTTCACCAAAACCTGTTCGTTTATGTCATCCAAAATCGCCCTCACCAACTCCTCAAACTCCACTTTCCCATTGCCGTTTGAATCCATGTTCGCCAACAGGGCTTGGACTTGATCACCCGAAGGCTTCAACCCCAGTGCCCTCAGAAGCGCTGCTAGCTCCAACATCGTTAAACTCCCATCTGAATCCATGTCAAATCGACCAAATATCTCTCTCAGTTGCTTCACTTGCTGCACTCCAAGCTTTGACATGGTACTGCAGAGATAGTTTGCAATACGAAGAAGGAACGAGAAATAGAAGAAAAAGGAAAAAGCTTTGTGTAGGAACACAAACCGCGTCGGTGGTTATATAAGATTAACCTATTGTGTCCTCAAGAAGTTTCCTATCTCCTATGTTTGATTCTCAGTACCACTGGTTTAATCATGATGATGTTTTTGTATTGTCGCACTTTTGGTCGTAGAAATTTTCACACACACACCGTCATGTGATCCGTTGAGAAGTCTTGTGTGTGATGAATTTTTAAGTTTTTTAAAATGTTTCAAAATATATTTTGTCTAAGAAAAGTGTGTTATGTTACTGCTAAAATGTTAATTAGGTTTTTTTTTTTTTTGCAATTCAAGGTTTGACTAAAGTAATGAATGGTATTGTACATATAAAATGAAAGTGACAGGGTTCATTAGTAAGCATCTTCAACCACCATCCATGTGAGTGTGATGCTCCCTCTCTTCCAGCTAGGTTGAGATGGCTTTATCTTCACACTCTTTTTTAATTAGGAACTCTGGTCATTTTGGATTCTTTGAAAGAGAAAGAAAATCAGTTGGTTTTGTCCCATACGTTCATTATTGTTGGAACGTACACCATGTACAATTGCACACTTAATGGTAGCATTAATTAGTATCCTATAGCATATGCATATGCATGCTAGCATTAATGTTGTTTTGCAATTCACCACCATGCCCATTGGTTCAACAAATCGCCTTTTTTTCATTTATTGCTAGAAAGCGATGATTAATTAAGCCTTGTTCTTAGACCCTACATGAAAGAGAAAGTCATCAATATAATATTCGACTAATTATTGAAAGCATTTATAGCCGTTAATTATTGTTTTTAAGTAAATGAATAAGACTTTCTTCTACTCAATGCTACTACTTTACAATAACTATTTAAGTTTTTTTTTATCAAAGTTTAAAAAAAATCATTTAATTTTCTTTTTTTAATGTAGTTTTATTATCTATTATTATATCTCTTTCAATTTTAAAATAGTCACAATCAAACTAAATACACCTTAGACCAAGTTTTTCAAACCAAAACTCGAAAAAAAAAAAGAAAAAAACTTTACTGAATTAAAACAATTGGTATGACAAGACTTATGATTAACAATGTTGAAATCGAACAAATTTGAGTTTAGCATCAAACTTGGGTTGTGTTTGGGTGAACAAGTTCACCATTTGTACAATGATCAATTCCTCAAGGTCATCACAAACCATGACCTTGGCCCCAACACCCCCAACTTCAATATCATTGCCGATACGTTCCCTGCACACACGCTTTAGCCACCCAGAAAACCCTCTCCCTCTGATACTCTCCAATGGTGTTTTGGGTCTTCGATTCCACTTGCGACCCAAATAGCAAGAAAGAACAGCCAGAATTACAAGCACAGACATCACAGCAAAAAATGGAGCAACAGATCCTGAAGACTTCCATGCGCTAGAACCAGTAGTAGTGCTCGGAACAGCTTCTACCTCACCTTGTTGCTGCTCTTGCTGCACTATTGAAGCCAGTGCTGGTGTTGCCATGGTTCATCAGCATTAATACGATTAAGATGGAAGGGTTTAAGTAATCTTAATCAAGCTCTGCTAAGAGGTAATAATATATGTATATAAAGGGTAGTGATGGTTTGGTTTTTGTTGGTTTATTAAGAAAGATGTTTAGGTTTCTTAGCGTGGTGTGGAAAATTGAAATGAGTGGAAAACAAACGTGGAAAAGGGAAAAAGGAAGAAGAAACTTCTCCTTTTGATTTTTTATCGGGTTTACTTTGCACTTTTATTAGATATGTCACGAGAAGGAAAAATATGTATAAGAGGTGTGCTCGATGAAAAGTAACTCAGTGAGCTTCTTTATTTTTCATAGTGATTTATTAGAAATTCAATCCCACAAAATTGGTTTGTAAGATGAGCATTGCAGCTCAATGTGAAATTGCCTTCCTTATCTCTAGTCAATGTGAGATTTTCAACACATTCCCTCATGCTGAGGTATATACATCTCGTATGTGGAACTAGAAATTAATAAATGATCCGTTAGCGGCCCGATAATCGGTGGAACAGAATGTCCAAAAAATTTCGTTAAGATAGTTTGTATTTTTTAAATAATGGCTCTAATACCATATTAGATATGCCATGAGCATTAACAAAGGGGAGCCATCCCCCAAAATTTTTAAATTTTATTTTTTTATATATGTTTTTATATATTTTAAAATTATATTTATATTATTTATATTAAATTTTGGAAAATTTCTCACCATTTTATTTATATATATTTTTAGTATTTAAAAAGTAAAATAAAATTTAATTTGATAAATATTGATTAATAAAAAATAGTAAAGTTTCGTCTTTGGCCATAAAATTAATTCTGAATCAATCAACAAGAAAGCATGAGTAAAAAGAAAGATAAAGAGAGGTATTAAAAAACGCATTATCATGATATTTCTCATGAATCAATATTTTATGTATCTTAGATTTATGATTCTCTTATTAAGATATTTTTCCAAATTAAGTTTTCTCCAAATTAGTATAAACCCTAATTATAATTTTAGGAATTCTTTTATGAAATTAGCATAAACCTTACGTATATTTTTTTCCCAAATTAGTATAATACTAAATTATGAAATTTAGGAATTTTGTGTTTTCAACTTCATATGGTAAAATTTGTAAAATTTTATGCTTGTATCTCAGGCTGCATTACGAATTATGTTACAAGATAATGAATTAGTTGAAATTCTTGAACTGTAATAGGAATTATAATACTCTTGTTTTGTGAATTCAATGAATTAGAAAGATTAGAAATTAAAAAATGCATACAGGGAATTATTTTATGAAAAAAATGGTTTAAATAGAGAGAATGAAAAGTTTTTTATTTAATTAGAAAAAATAATTTACATATAAAGAAACTAATTTGACACCCTTAAATATTTTGTCTAAGTTCCGCATTGGTCATGAGAAAAAAAAATATACAAGAGGTGTTTGATGAAAAGTAACTCAGAGAGCTTTCTTACTTTTTATATTGATCTATTAGAAACTTTTTTCAATATATAGAATACAACATCCCATAATATAAAAAAAAAATAAAACCTAATATATCATCATAATATATAATATTTGATAATAATAAAATAAAATAAAATATATTATATCTCCATTAATAAAATTAAAATCCAGATGTATGCAATATCTCTAACAACTTTTTGCATATGGTTTTTACATATGCATGCATGTCTTCCTTCATTGCACATTGTGCAGTGGCTTGTGTGAAAAGTAGGGCTTTCGTTTTTTCTTCGATATCTCAGTTAAAAGTTCGATCGAAAGTGAGCCACACCCACATCAACAATATGTGAATATGAGGTGTGATCTTTTTTCTTTATCCTTTTATATGTATCTCATTACAAACATAGATGTTGACGTCTGCATGGAGTACTTTGAAGTTTGTCATGTTGTCGCCTTTGATGACTTCTCACATACAAGCATGACTCTACGTCGGAAAAATAATTTTGTAACAATTAAATTATTACAATTTTATCTTATGATTTAAGTTGATATTTTCTAAACCTTTTTTCATTTTTTTCATTTTTCTATTTTTTCTATATTTTAAAACTATTTAAATAATGTTATCTTAAATTATAAGATAGAATTGTTAAAATTTAGTTGTGAAAATATCATTATTTTTCGATGTGGTTATAATCAAGTTTTAGGTAAACATTAATTATCTGATTAATTACTCCATTCGTAAATTAAGTTTATTAACTCCAATTTAAATGATATTGTATAGTTTGGTTTTTATTTTTAATATTTTACATGATGATTAGTGAAAAGAACAGTTAAGCCCTAAACCTTACTCCTTTTATCCAAAGAAATTCCAAATTTTAATTTTATTTTAATTGATCCATATATTCTGTTTATCTATATAAATCGATACTTAGAACTTTAATTTTGTTCCGATAGATATCCTTACAGTATTTTTTTACAATATAGAAATTTTAACTTCAGTCACTTCTTAAGAAGTATTGTTTTTCCACAAATTTTTAACAGTTGAGTTAAATTATTTTTGTTTAATTATTATTATGATTATTACTACTAATATTACTATTATTATTATTATTATTATTGTTATTATTATTTAACTGAAAGATGTAAGGAAATTTTTTTGTAAAATATTAGTAAGTTTTAAAAAAATAATTATAACAGAATTAAAATTTTGGTATAAATTTACAAATAAATATTAAAGATCAATTTGCATAAAATTAAAGTGAAAGGTAACTGTTTATTGAGAGTGAAGTTTGGAGATTAGTTAAAATCAAATGAAGTATTATAATATTTAATTAAATTAAATTATTTTTATATTAAATGTACCCTTTTCACAATTGATTATAATACAATATTAATTTAAAGTATAAACGCACATATATATAAAGAAACTTTGATATAACTTGTCTAGTACCTCTTTCTCTTTTTAACACGTTTTAAATGGTTTTGCTCGCTACACGTACTTATATTCTTATTTTTTGTAACTTAAGCAACGCTTTGCACTTCAATATGATAACTTTAAAACATTACATATTGAATCTCATAAATAACACTTTATACATTCCATAATTCTTTTCTTTATTTTAACTTATTTATGATATAAAATTATTTATCTTTAAAAATGATTTGTTAAACCATTGAAAATATTAACACCAGTAACTAGGGGTGGTAAAACGAATTGAGATTATGGATGTCAAAAAAATTCGTACATGTGAGTATCTTTGGATAAACCTGCAATGGGTAGGAAATGAATATTGTAAATGGATATCCGCGAATAACGGGTACATATATTTTTTATACACGCATGTTAACAGGACGGGTACAGGTATCATAGTATCCATACCCGTATCCGCTATATTTTAATTTAAATTATGAAACATGATTAAAACACTAACACATTGGAATTGGATGTGTTAGTGTTAGTGTTAACAATACAATGTACAAGTATCACAGTATCCATACCCGTATCCGCTATATTTTAATTTAAATTAAAAAACATGATTAAAACACTAACACATTGGAATTGAATGAGTTATTTGTTATCAATTGGTTTTAAAAAAATCTCTATTTCTTTGTAAATTGTCATTCAACACTTTTTAAATAGTTTATTTGCATTTTTGTTTGAAATTTATAAATGTCCTGCATTGTATTGTTATTTAAATTTATGGTTAAAATATATTGTTAAATATTAAAATTTTCTTTTGTAAATACCCGCATGTACCTGTGAATATTCATACATATTAAAAAAAAATATGCGGACACCCACATAACATATACCCGCACGAATATGGGTACGGATACGAGGCAAATATTTATTCAACAAGTAGGGTATAAGGGAGCTACTACCCATACATATCCTACCCGCTTCGTTGACATCCCTAGTTGGGACTAACAAGTCAGTCGGACACCTCGTGTTGAAAGGGACAAATTGAGTTAAAGATTTCAACAAGCAACCCGTTTTGGCTCGTCATATCCAACCCATCAATTTAATGAACCAAAATATGGACTAACTCGTTCCGGCTCGTTTTTTAAAAATAAAATAAAATAAAAATAATATAAAAGATTATTTTCTAAATTATATTTTTTAAATAGGAAAATATATAATAGTATTATAATTTAAATTATAAATTAAGTTTCAATTATTAGTTATAATTGAGTAATTTAACATGTAAATATAATAATTATTTTAATTTCTCTAATTATAAATATTAACTAATCAATCAAAAGTTTAAAAAAAAATTATTTGATTAAATATACTTTTAATATTAATTTATATGCATATATAAACAAATTTTAAAAATAAATTTCAAAACAAATTAAAAATATTAGAAAAAAGATCTGGCAAGTCAGTCCATTAGTCCATCCTATATGGGATGGGTTATAATTATTGGTCTGTTTCTATTTGACAAACCAATCCAACCAAATCCATTTTAACAAACTACGATTAAGTCGCACCAAAATAAACTTTTAATTTCTATTTACCGATCTTTTGTAAGTTTATTTATTTTTAATTGAGTTTTTATTATAAAATATTTTATTAAATATTTAAAAAATATTATATTTTACTTAAATTTTTATTTTTTATTTAGATTATTTGATTTTATATTCTCAAACCAGAAACCTTTAACTTGACAATAAAAAGAAAAGATTTTGAAATTTCAATCATTTTTGAACCAAAATCAAACGGTTATCTAATCTTAATCGATAACAATAATACCATTAAAAAATATTACAATTTTGAATACTCAATAAAATCATTTTCAATAAATAATCAAGTAATATTCAAATTCACAAAAAAAAAATTATTTTCTTATTTTTCATATAAACATTCGTAAACAATAACAACATAAAATAATAGTCATGTTATATCAAATGACACAATAAAATAATGTACATAAACTCAACTAAAAAGTTAGAAATTTTAAATACTCAATAAAAAAAAATTAATAAAAACCTGATTAAAAAAATACTTACATTTAAGGGACAATTAAAACTTAATTAAATTTATTTTCTATGAAACATCATTTACATTGTAAAAGTTATTCTCACACAAGAGTATATTTATAAACTATTTTTAAATAAGAGTTGAGAATTACTGTAATATCCTAATTTCATATGCTTAATTTTTTTAAACGTAACCCTTATTTTTATTTTAAAAAAAATATTTAACTATTCCAAAAAACTTATTTCTCTACAATCTCACACTCTTCTTTAATTTTTAGGGAGGCATATACACACGTTACTTTCTTAATTGTTTATATTTTTTATATATAATTTACATCTTATTTATAAATTAAGGTTTAGTATTATTATCAATAATTAAAATTGATCTCACATTACAACAGAAAATGTTTTTTATAATGTAAAAATATTCTTTTATATATTTTAAATTATTTATCTTGTATAAAATATATTTATTTTTATATAAAACTAGTCTCTTACCCGTGGGTTTTTTTTTGTTTTTTTTAAATAATATAATTGATGTTATATTTATTATTTATAGAAAATGTGTAATTAATTTTTAAATAAAAATTTTTAAGAGAAAAGAAATAAAAAATACACATTTTTTAATAGTAACCTATACGTACCTTTTTTTTATTTAAATATAATATAAAATTATCTCATATAAATATGATATTATAGTTTTATAAATTTAATAATAATATTTATAGTTTATGGTCATTGTAATAGAAATATTTAAATAAAATAAAAATAAATATTATCAATTTTGATTAAATAAATATTTAAATGTAATACTATACTAATATTTTTACTATTACTAATATTATCAATAAATTTAATAATAACAACAATCATATATAATCATAATATTAATATATTATATATTAATATTGTTAATAATACTAATAATAATAATAACAATAATATTATTTAAAATAAAAATACAAAAAATAATAATAATTATTATTATTATATTAATATTAATACTAATACTAATTATTATTTTTTAAATTTAAATGATTATTTATAATAATAAAAACTACATTTTAGTTTTATTATTTTACTAATTTTAGTAACTACTTTTTTGGATTCAACTAATTACTCAGATGTATAAACAAACCAACAACAAAGCAAATAAAAATGCAAGTGAATAAAATATAATTTCGTAGTATATAAAAGTTAAATGTGTATCTAAATACTACAATCCAAATAATAAAATTGTAAGTAATTAAAGTATAATCTTGTGTCAAAATTAAAATAATAGTAATAATACTGATATTATTTATGATAAGTATAGTACTAATAACCGTAAATAATAATAATAGTAATAATAATAATTTGATTAATAATAATATCATTAAAACTAATAATAATAATATTATTAGTAATAATAAATTTTCTAATTTTCTTTTCATAATATATAAAAAGATTAATAAATTATATATTGATATTATAAGTAATACTATACTAATATTTTTACTAATACTAATATTATCAAAAAATTTAATAATAACAACAATCATATATAATCATAATATTAATATATTATATGTTAATATTGATAATAATAGTAATAACAATAATAACAACAATAATTTTACTATTACTAATAATGTTAATAATTTTTATAATAAAAAAATATAATAGTAATAATACTAATAGTAATATTAATAATTTCACTACTAATTTAAGTATTAATTTTTGTATATTATAGTTAATATTTTTTCTAATTACTTCTTTACTCATAATAATAATAATAATATATAATAGTAGTAGTAACTATTTTTTTGAATTAATTATTCTGATGTAATGATAAATCAATAACAAAAAAAACAAAAAAGTGCAAGTAATTGGAACATGACCATGTAGTAAATATAAATAAAATTAGTGTCTAACTATAATAATAATATCCTGTATTGATAAAAATAATAATAATAATAATAATAATAATACATAACTACATATATAGAGATACATGGTCTCCTATTTTGTTTTTACAATTATATTCTCTTAATTATTAATTTTTACATTTAAATGATTATTGATAATAAAAAAATTACTCTTTAGTTCTATTATTTTACTAATTTTAGTAATTACTTTTTTTAATTCAGTTTATTACTCTGTTGTAAAGATAAATCAACAACAAAACAAATAAAAATGCAAGTAATTAATATATAATTCGTAGTAGATGAAATTAAAATGTGTATCTAAATACTACGATTCAAATAATAACACTAAGATTGATATTAATATAATAATAATGACACTAATATTATTTAAAATAAAAATACAAATAATAATAATAATTATTATATTAATATCAATACTAATACTAATTATTATTTTTTAAATTTAAATGATTATTTATAATTAAAAAACTACATTTTAGTTTTATTATTTTACTAATTTTAGTAACTAATTTTTTGGATTCAACTAATTACTCAGATGTAAAGACAAACCAACAACAAAGCAACTAAAGATGCAAGTAATTAAAATATAATCTCGTAGTATATAAAAGTAAAATGTGTATCTAAATACTACAATCCAAATAATAAAAATGTAAGTAATTAAAGTATAATCTTGTGTCAAAATTAAATAATAGTAATAATACTAATATTATTTATGATAATTATAGTACTAATAACCGTAAATAATAATAATAGTAATAATAGTAATAATTTTATTAATAATAATATCATTAAAACTCATAATAATAATATTATTAGTAATAATAAATTTTTCTAGTTTTTTTTTTCATAATATATAAAAAAATTAATATATTATATATTGATATTATAAGTAATACTATACTAATATTTTTACTACTACTAATATTATCAATAAATTTAATAACAACTATAATCATATATAATCATGATATTAATATATTATATGTTAATATTGTTGATAATACTAATAATAATAATAACAATAAGGTATAATTACTTATTTGGTACCCCAACTTTTTGGATATGTTCAATTTGGTATCCAAACTTTACGAATGTTTAATTTGGTACTCAAATTTTTTAAACGGATTTATTTTAGTATCTTCCGTTAAACACACATTAACACCGTTTGACTTATGGTGATGTGGCACTGTGCAAGGGATACATGTCAGAAACAAATGGTTAGGTACGTGGTTTTTGGGTAATAAAGAAATTTGAAGTAAAATAATTTCTGAAATAAAAGATTTTCCCAACAGTGTTGTCATGGAATTGGGGAAAATATAAGGGATGAGTGAAATCGAAAAATTAGGGATATTACCCAAGTGAGGGAATTCCTGAAATTTTCGCTAATTTTTCCCACCACATCCTAAAATTCCTGTGAAAAAGGCCAATATTGCAAACGATTTGTCTTCTTCTGTAATCAACCCAGGTGAGGGAAAGAATGAATTGGAGAAAAGGAGGAGTGTTATAGGAAAAGGTGAAGGGGAGGGGCTGAATGATGAGGGTGGTTCTCTTAGTTTGAACCTCGGGGGTCACGGTTACCCTTTCACGGGGCAAGAAGAGGAAAAAAGTGAAAAGAAGACAAAGGTAATTGGAACGACTAGTGCTGCTAACACCACATCACTCATCCCTAATTTTTCGATTTCACTCCTCCCTAATTTTTTTCCCCAATTTCATAATAACACTGTTGGGAAAATTTTTTACTTTGATTTTTTTTTTCACCACAAAAACTAGGTGTCCAACCATTGTTTCTGCCACATATCCTGTACAGTACCACATCACCAGAAGCTAAACGACGTTAATGTATATTTAACAGAAGGTACTAAAATAAATTCGTTTAAAAAATTTGGGTACTAAATTGAACATTCGTAAAGTTCGGGTACCAAATTAAACATTTCAAAAAAGTTGGGGTATTAAATCAATAATTATACCTAACAATAATAATAAAAACAATAATTTTACTATTACTAATAATGTTAATAATTTTTATAATAACAAAATATAATAGTAATAATACTAATAGTAATATAATAATTTCACTTCTAATTTAAATATTAATTTTCGTATATTATAGTTAATAATTTTCCAATTACTTTTTTATTATTAATAATAATAATATATAATAATAATGTTAATAATACTAATAATAATATATAATAGTAACATATAATAATAATAAAAATTATTATTATTATTATATTAATATTAGTTATAATTTTATTACTATCACTACAAATAATATTTATAATAATAATATTATTAATAATTACAAATAATAATACTTATAAAAATACTACAAATAATAATATTATTTATAGTTGAAATCATAAATAAATGAAAAAATAAAACAAATTGGTTTTTGTAGGATTTGAACCCGAATCCTTTTATTACACAGTTTTAAAATGACGAAAAAACTAAATTTTATGACACTTGTCAATAAAAGAAAATGGGTAATGTAGTAATTTTGGTAGTATCTTCTTTTCTTAATATGTAATAGATATGTGTTTATATATTTTTTATGAAATTAATTATAGTTTATGTACTTGAAAAAATTTATTTATGATAAAATTAGTTATATAAATATTTATCTTGTATATTACACAATATAAAATACTAGTATTCTTCAAAATATATAAAAAAGATCTCAAAATACTAGTTATTTATTCATAAATTTGTTATGCCAATTACATTTGTTCTCTTATAGATTAATGTTCTTATATTTTTATAAGATTATGTTCACTCTTTATTAATTTTTTTTTTATTTGGAAATCTTCCGTCTCGATCTTTGCATCTCAGTCTCAATCTTAAAGAAAGGATATTTAGAAAGATGCTTTGGCACTTGAGTGCATGTAAACAATAATTAATATAATTGTAAAATAGACAATCTTATCATAATCAATACTTTGAAAATAACTGTATATTTATATTATCTTTAATGGATTTTTATGGGTTAAGATCAACACTTCATACCTTTAATCCTAATTTCACTATCATATAAGAAAGGTGATTAATTTTAGGTTACCATATCTTTTTGGTCCGTCAAGTTTTGTCAAATCATTCATAATTTTATTTTTAGGTTCAAATAGGTCATAATTTTAGTCAATTTTATTCAATTTGGTCCTTTTTTGCTAACACCATCTAAATCATTAATGACCATGAACTCTCACGTCACGTGTTACTTCGTGTTTTTTTTTATTTATTTTTTAAAATTTTTTAAAATGTCCAAGTGTCAACGCAACAACGTGTCACGTGTCAAAATCAATGTTTTATATTCAATTTCGTCTCTATATTCGTTAGTTTTGTTCAATTTAGTCATATTTTTTGTTAGTATAAACCAATTTTGCCCCTCTCCAAATTGAAAGCAGATTTAATTTTTATATTAAAATTCACATTTTTATTAAATATTTTTATATAATATATTAAAATTAACATCATTATAACTTTTATATAAAAATTAAATTGAACAAAAAAATAACAAATATATGACCAAATTGAATATAAAACATTGACTTTGACACGTGACACGTTGCTGGGTTGACACTTGTACATTTAGAAAAAATTTTAAAAAATTTTAAAAATCACGAAGTGACACATGCGAGTTACTGTTCATGACCGTTAATGATTTAAACGGTGTTAGCAAACAATGACCAAATTGATCAAAATTGACGAAAATTTGGACCTATTTGAGATAAAAAAATAAAATTAGGACTTATTTGACAAAACTTGACAAAAATTGAGACAAAAAATGTATTTTAACCTTAATTTTAAGTTACCACTATTATTTAATTAGTTGTGGAATCATAGCTTATAAGCTAGGTCAAAATGTTCTAAATTTTCTTTAACACGTATCGACTTTACTCAAGAGTTGATGAAGACAATCCTTTATAAGAAGAACACTCTAATATCATATATGTCAAAAAGTTTTTGTATTCAAAACTAACTATGTACTCTAATGACCCACAGTTCAATTTTTTTTTCTATAGAATATATTAATGTTTTTAGTTTTTCATGAAATATTTCTTTAACTTTTTAATTCAAACTAATTTATTTATTGAGAAGTAAGATTTTTTCAGTAAGTGACATTATATTATTGTTTAAGGAAATCTTAAACTATGATCATATTGAGTAGGGATGTCAAAAAAATTTTGTATCCGCGGATAAAACCCGCAACAGATAGAAAATGAATATTGAAAATGGACATAACATGTAACAGGTACGGGTATTTTTTATACCTGCATGTTAACGGTAACGAGACGGGTATAGTATCATAATATTCGTATACCCATGGATATCCGTATTTGCTATACTTTAATTTAAATTTAAAAAAATTAAAAAGTGTTGTCCTTAAAAGACATCTTAAAGGGTGAAGGGATGTAGGAGTATTTAAACTGCACTTGACCTCAACTCCTAAACGATATGAGACTTATTGGATGTACTAGAACAATAATAATTTTGTCTTGTTCTCCATCAATCAACAATTATTTTCTCTTCTTTTTTCTATTCATTTTACTTTATTCATAATAAATATAAATTTCACTTATTGACATTATATACCGTGGCGGATCTTTAACCAATATCTTGGGAGTGCCAAAAAATTTAGGGTTAACTATGATTTTAGTCCCTAAACTATTAAGCGATTTTGGTTTTGGTTCCTCTTTTAAAGTTTGCTCTATTTAGATCCTCATCTTTTTGAAATCTATGAAATTAGTCCTCAAAAGTTGACGCTGTTAACATTTTTTTAGACATGTCAAACAGAATACCACATCAGCTGCTCATTTATGACACATAACAAATTATTTAACTTACAAAATTAAATTAAATTTCTACTTCATCATCTTTCTTCTTCTTTGTTGGTGAAATTCTTCATTCTCCACCTTCATCATCTTCTTCTTTATTAACGAACATCTTCATTATCCAAACAGAGAGCCACAACAACAATCAAAACCTCTTTTCCATTTCCACCTTTAACATCTATTCTCCATTATCAACCTCACAACCTTCTCGATCCAACCATTCAATTAACTTCCACTCAACTTTAACTTCATCTTCCAAGTATAAAAATCCATAAAATCACAGATTATGGGATTTCAAACATCACATTCATAGAAAACATAAAATCACTTTAATTACTTTGTTTTTAACGTTTTGAACTCTTTTGAAGGGTTGATGAAAAATTACAGGGGAAAAGGATAAAAAAACCCAATCATTCCATTATTTCCACTCAACTTTAAATTTTTCAACTATCAAAAATCCCAACCTAAAAATTATTTGGAACAAAAAATTACAGAGAATCCAGAGAAATTAACAGAAAATTATAGAGAATCAAAGAAATTAATCTTCATACATCGTACATAAAGAAACCCCACCATCAAAATTATCTTCTTTTTTCGCTCTGCTTAATTTTCTTCACTTGTACTGTTACCACCTTCATTCTCTTCTGCAAGTCTGATTAAAAAAAAAAATCTTCCAACAGGCACCATTAACACACTCAACACTCACAAAACCCAACCAAAACCCTAATCGCATGTGTTGGTGAAGCAAGTGAAAAGTGATAACGCAGGTGACGTTTATGGCTGATGTCACACTCCGACAACCTCTCTTAATCGCGTTGATGTTAGAAAATGTTGCGGTTGGGTGATGCTTGGCGCAGGGTGAAAAAGGATGGGGAAACCTCTTGCAATTCGCTTCAAAGGAAGAAAATATGGTCGTCAACGACGACCTCGATAAACGATGCAACGGTGAGCAGCATAACTTCGCTGGCCTCTCATGGTGAATCCAGATCTGAAACTCACCAACAAGAAGAAACGAACATCGTCAATCCTAGTTGTAGCGAAGAAGCAAACGACGCCATTTAGAACTTATCGGAGACGGGAGCATCTGTGGTGGGAGGAAGAACGAATGACATGTAATTTAAACATCGACACATGTCTAAAAGTGAATGGATGACGTGGTACTCTGTTTGTCAAGTCTAAAAAAATGTTAACGGCGTTAATTTTTGAGGACTAATTCCATAAATTTTAAAAAGATGAGGATCTAAATAGAGCGAACTTTAAAAGAGGGACCAAAACCAAAATCGCTTAACAGTTTAGGGACCAAAAACATGATTAACCCAAAAATTTATATAAACTAGTGAAAACAAATGTGTTACACTACACGCATGTGTGTGTATATATATATATCTATATATATATATATATATATATATATATATATATATATATATATATATTATGATAACAAAAAATATTATTATTATTATTATTACAATCAAATTAAATATAAATAATTTTTATAATTTTATTACAATTAATTTTTATTTATTTTATAGATATTTTTTTTTAATTTAAAAAGTGGTAAAGTTTAAAAAGTTGGCCAAATAGAAGAAAATGGTTAAAATTAAATAAATCACCACCTAGAAGATAATATTAATTAATAAATTAATTATTTTAAATTTAAAAACATTATTTAAAAAGTAAATTTAAAAAAAAAATGGACACAAAAAGATTAATTCCCCTTTCATATTAAAATATAGGTATAAATACACATTTGGTACCCAAACTTTTTCGGAAAGTTCAATGTGGTACCCCAATTTTCTAGAGAGGTTCAATCTGGTCCTCTCCGTTAAGTTGGAGTTAACACCGTGTCCGTACAGGACACGTGTCAAGCCATGAAATTTTATTTTTTTTTTTAATTTTTTTTCAAAAAATGATTTTTTTTTTCAAAAAATTAATTTTTTTTTCAAAAAATTTAAAAAACTGCCACGTGTCAGTTTATCATCGTGCCACATGGCAGCTTACAAGCATGACATGTGGCAGTGTAATAGTTGTTTTCAATTTAGTACCCCAATTTAAATTTTTGGTTCAATTTAGTACCCAAATGTTTTAAAATGATCCAATTTCGTCCTTTTCTATTTGAGACCAAATTAGTAAATAAGCTTAATTATAATTTATATAAACATGTTAAAATAATTGTTTTGAATTTATACATCAAATCACTACACCTAAAT
>Ga0214544_1008480_pt1 | contig 17054 bp, 7 predicted proteins | sample CNSS3metaG_FD_160074 | JGI IMG/M metagenome (GOLD analysis project Ga0214544, IMG submission 160074) | Root nodule microbial communities from cowpea collected in UCLA plant growth center, Los Angeles, California, USA - CNSS3 | ecosystem: Host-associated > Plants > Roots > Nodule | place: USA...
TATATATATATATATATATATATATATATATATATATATATATATATATATATATATCTTTTGCTCATTAGTTTACCTTTCTTCTATGTTTTTGTCTTGTTGTTTGTCTTTAATTTGTCTTGCAGTTTCAGAGACACCTCTGCAGGATGAAGAACTATTTTTTAGGTTGATGAAAGGTTTCAGTGGGAACTGTTATAAGTGGTTAGTCTCTCTATAGAGCTGGAATTACTTTTTAGTTAGTTTGTATAAATGTTATATTTTATAGTTCTACCTTTTGAAAAATTGTATTCATCTACTTTATACATTGTTTTATCTGTTTTGAACACTAAGATAAAACATAACATTCTATTTTATTAGTTTTTAAGCTCCTAAAATTAAGATGTTACAACTACAACTAAGATTTTTTTTGAGTTTTTTTAATTATAATTAAAAATTCATCTTTTATTTTTAATTAAATAAATATAGTTTTTTTTAAATGTTAAAATTGTTTTGATTTAATGTTTATTTGACCTTAAGAGAGTATTTAGATGTACTGAGAATAGCCATGGATTTTTTAACTTATATAATAAAAAGCCTTTTGAAATCTACTACTTATTACTAAAACATCTCTTCGGCAGCAACCTGGTACGAAACCTCAAAAAAGGAAAAAATAGAAGAAAAAAAAACAAATTTACATTAATAGTACAAGACCTTTTAATATATCACCAGTAACTTTAGCCTACTTCACTATTTCCAAGGCTTACAAAAATCCAATTTAGTTTCTCATAAACCCTAGGCGAATAGCAAATTACACTGTCAATTAAAAATTATACACCATTCATTCTTACTTTGGAGCCATGCTAAGATTTCATTTATGAAAATCAGAATTACATCCTTTAACTTCTACAAATTATTGAAAGTATGTGGAGATCATGAAACTAAATTGGGCTTCTTATTCAAGAAATAATTGTAGTTTTCGAAAGGTTTTTGCTTTTTACACTTCCACAATTATTAACTGAACCCTCACACTAGCAGTAACAAGACTAAAATATTCTTTACTACTATTTCATATTATCTCTGTTGTTATTGCTTACATGATTTCTGCTGCTGTAGATGAAGAAGAAGAGAGAAAGAACGCTTCAGAGGAAGAAAAGGAGAGGAAACGCGAAAGAAAAACATTCTAAAAAGCTTTTCCAAAAATTATTTCATTTCAGAGTGTTCTATAAAATTTATTCTGAAAGACATTATATATGTTTTAAAAAAATTGTTCTGAAAAAATTCTATTTTGGAAAATTTTATTCCAGAATGTATTTCCTGTATTCCGAATATTCTGTTTATAAAATTTCTTCCAAAAAGCTTATTTTAGATACTCCAAAAAGTTTGTTCCAAAAAAATTTCAACATATATAATCTAAAAATTACTTTTACAAAGAGTAGATAATTATTTTGAATATTTGGAGGGGTGCGCAAAAGAATTGTGGGGTGCATAAAATAAAAGCCTTTTCAAAAGCATTATAATTTTATGCACCACGAACATGCATCAATGACGCCGCACAGGGTATTTCTTCTTGCACCCTAATATTTCTTCTGCATTTCCAAAGAAGATTCATGTTCTTCCGTTTATGCCCTTAAAATATTAAATAAAAAAAAATTAATTAGGTAATATTCGGGTGCAAGAAGAAAACCCCCGCCGCACACAACATTGGGAATATTATTAGTTCTCTTCATAAATTTTTATAAACATTTAAAAAAATATTAAAATAAAAGTTATTTTTTATAAGATAAAAATAACTTATTTATCTATAAGTTAATATAAAGATTTTTTTTTCATATAAGCTTATTTAGCTTAAAAAAATCATTTATTATTTTATTTTTTGAAATATTTTATTTGCAAACCGTTCAATAACTGCGGCTTTGACGTGAAGGGTAAAACGATAATCAAATGTTTTAGTCCTTTGAATCTAATTTCAAAATAAAATTGAAATCATTAACGCGCTCTATAAAGTGTGTAATCTTCAAACACATGTCAATCATTTTGTTAATTTCAACTGCCAAATTATGCTTTTTCTTTTTAAAGTAAAGATGCTCTAATACTATTATTTAACTAATACATTTTTAATAAGTATGTTGACATTTTCAATAACTATCTTAACAAGTATACATATCATGATTTCTCGTTAGTTGAAAATAGAAAATAAACTTCTTTAAGATAAGTATTACTAAGAATAATTGGTTTTAAATAATAGGAATAAATTTAATGTTAAATAGTTATTACATTTTTAACAATTTCTTGTTTTTTATAATCGCCTCCGTCTAAATTCCGATTATCGTAACTCATTTTGAATTATTTTTATATACTCACTTTTGGTTTCTTTTTGTGGTATATTTCTTTATAAAAATATAATTGCTACTGTTTTGTTTTAGCTATTTGCTGACACTTTATCATTAATTTATTTTATATTAATTTCATGCTTTTGAAAATCGATGACGTAGAATCAGTGAAACGAAATAAAGAAAATTCCTTTGATATTAATTTTATGCTTTTGAAAGTCGAACACATAAAAGGAAGTCTATGAAAGGAAACAAAGATGAGAAATTTCCTAAACTTCACAAAGTTTCAAAGTTAGCATTAAGTTTTTTCTAGAAAACAATATTAAAATTTGAGGGTTAGTAATTAATTTTCGGCCTTTGGGAGTTGAAATATGTATTGGTATAGTGAGAATTGAAATTCGGTGTTGAGCATGGAACTAATATTTTTTAAATTAAGTATATTAGTTTATATTTTATCATTTTCAAAAATTTAGAAAACATTGATTAACCAGTACTTTAACCTTCATATTATATTTTATATAATTAAAATTCATCATAAGAAAATATATTTAAAATATAAAGTATTGTTTTGGCTTAATTAAGTTTAAAATTCTTTGTAAATTTGAGTATTTTCAGTTAAATTTCTATTAAAAAACAATTTGTTTATATTTTTTAATTAAATATCAACAGTTTATTTTTTCGTGAATTTAATATCACTTTAAATCATAACTCTTGACATTTGAAAACAAATAATAGATATGGAACGGTACAAGACAATAGTGATATTATTTAATTAAGGAAATAAATTAAACTACGTATACTAAATTAAAAGAATATATAAAAAAAAAAATTGAATGACAAAAACTGTAATAAATTGAGAGACTTGAAATTTAATTAAGTTAATTAATTGAAGTATCTTAATGAAAAAATATCTATAATAGGTATTAATGTGTGTAAATAATATAAATATGTTGAAATGGAATAACTTGATTGAACAATTGTGTGAATTACTATAATTTTTTTGAATATTCATGTTAAAATACTTATAAATAAATAAAATAATAAAATGTCTTCCATAGTCAACCTAAATTGGTGGACAACAGGTTTTCTAGATAGAGGAAGAAATTACTCTTTAAAAATTTGAAGTCTTCTTTTTTAACTTACCGATAAAAATAGTTGAATCAAGTAAATTAAAATACATAAATAATTTAAAAAAATTGTAAAAATATTAAGAGGAATTTTTTGTTGTTTTACTTACAGAAATAATTTTACCATGAAAAACATTAGAAGAGTCCAGCATCTATATAAACAAAGAAAAAATAAATAAAAACATATATGCAAATAGTTATGTTATATTTATGTTCGAAACTCATAAATACTTAATAACCTCTACTTTCCTCGAAATATTTCAAATTATACCATATTATCATAAAACATTTAGCATCCCGTATTAAATAGGTACACACTTTAAAGTTTAACTATATTTATAATCTTTAAAAGAAACATATCTTTCCACAATATAAAGTTAACATAGTTTTATGCATAACATATTTTGTCATTAATCATTCTTTTTCTATAAAATGAATGCTATATAATTAAAAACTATATTGTAAGTAATAACTTTCTTTCAACTTCCTTAATACTTTCCTTTTTGAAAATCGACCAAACAAAACAAGTTATTGTCACATTAACTTATGCAAATAATATTTATTTAAGAAACAATATATATATATATATATATATATATATATATATATATATATATATGAAAATCCGTGTTGAATTTCTACAAATAAAAAAACAATATAAAATAAGAAGAATGTGAAGGATCTACTCCCCACTCAAAGAATAAATCACTGATTTTATTGATGGAGGAAGAACCTTCTCTTTGAAAATTCATAGTCTCTTCTTATTTATTCTTTATTTTTAACTTTCATTTCCATGGATTATAATTCAAGTATTTTTAAACTTTTGGTATCTATTATACTTTTTAATTTTAATATTTTTTAATTTAATTTTAAATAATTTTTATTTTACTTTTATCCTCTCTTAAACTAGATTTCTGTTTAGGGTAATATTTACAGCAACCATATATAATATGATATTGAATTTTCATTATAAGTTAGTGGTCTTCTTTTATTTAAGGTATAAAATTTCATGCTGACTATTTCCTCTCCATTCATAATGATGGATCCTTCCGTTGATTTTGGAGCCTCCATTGAGTCGAAAAATACATAACAATATGAATCATTATTACACCACTTTGGTCAAATCAAAGAACAGGTCAAACACTTTGCATAATTGTGTCTTTTTTAAAAAAATAAAAACATGGATAACTTTGTTTTTAAATCTACGATGTACCGATACTTTAACTTGAGTCAATATTTGTATTTAACATGTATTATGTCCAATACTTTAAGATATTTTACTGATATTTATCAATGAAGTATCTAATTTATAAAGTCATAGTACACTACAATAAAATTTTTAAATAATAATCAGTTTTAGTGACAAAAAATAATTAGTCACTATATAATGACTAAATTGACAACTAAAATAGTTCCAAAAATATATAATTGACCTCTAAATTGATAATTAAAATAGTTTCAGTTATGAATTGGTTTTTAAACTGATCACTAACATTAGTTATTAGGTTTTGACAATCAAAATAATTAGTCTCTAGTTAGGAAATTTGGATTCACATATTTATTATGTTTGTAATAATTATTGCACATTTTTTAATACTTATATATCACGTATTTATTATGTATCATATTCTATTATTTTAAAAATAAACATATTGACATATCAAATACATATCGTATATGATATACATATCATATTTGTGCATCATAGTTTCAAACAGAATAAAATTATTTTATCAAAATAGATAAATTAAAAATATTAAAAATTCAATCTTTATTTTTAATTTTGATTTCTAGATAGGTTTGATTTTTATGGTTTCTCATCTGTATAAATTAGGCAAGTCCTCACCAGATATGGGAATTAAAAACAAAGTGGGACAGTATTAGGTAATATTTTATTATTTTAACTATTTAATATTTAAAAGTTTAATTTAATTTTATAAAATTAATTTACAAGATAAAATTTATATTTATTTATATTTTATAAATTCACAAACTTTTAATTTAATTCTATAAAGTCAGTTTATAATATAAAATTTATGCTTATTTAAATATTATAAATTTTATAAATTCGTGTGATATGTGGATCTCCAGTACAAAACACTTGTCTTTTATATTCTTCTGTATAATAAACTTCTCGAAAACTTCATTCATTGTGACTTACGAGATCTTTAAATGCGCCAAAGCAGCAGGACATTGCATGTGTTTAGAAATAAATAGTAACATCTAAAAATAAGTATGCAACACATAAAAAATAGTTAATTATAATTGTTATATACTTTATCTTTTCTATATATGTAAGAACAGAACATGTGACTAATTTATTTGAATGAACCAATTAATACATAATTAATAAAAATACAACTCCTGGAAAATTCAGACAAAATTAGATCAACCTACTTTAGTTGTTAATTGAAGCTGTTTTAACCAATTGAAGCTGTTTTAAAATAATTAAAAAGTAGTTAAAGAAATTGATTTTACAGTTTTAATTTCTGATTAACTGAAATAGAATAAATGAAGGAAAGGAATATGCTTAGAATTAAATTTTGCATGTTGTGTGTGATGTTGGTTGAAAAAGGGTATCTGCAAAACTACTGCAATCTTCACTCATTTCAATTTATTTATATTCATTGCAATGCAATTAATAATGTTAGGAATTAATCATGTGACCTTTTTGTGCTTTGTGTCATTCACCATTCAAGTGTGACACTATTCAATTCAATTCAAGTTGCTCAATTAAATTTGTCTGTTACCACTGCACAAACTTCTGCAACCAACTCTGACATGTATAATGAATTATGATTTTTAATATTAAATTTTAAACAATAATATTATATTAAAATAAATTTTTAATTTTTAATATATTTAAAATATATAAATTTGAGTCTGGTATCATAAAAATTCAATATGTAGTTTGATTATAATTTTTTTATTTTATTTAATATTATTTATATACTTAACTTTGTTTTCAACATAGCAGCCAGTGAAATCAGGAATTTTTAGACGGCTACAACTATATTCTAAGAAAGCCGGTGATCTAAAATCCCTTAAAAATATGATTTTTTATAACAAGTTTTATTTTAAACTAAATTAAATAATTAGTTTTAACCACACCTTTGTCTTCTTTCTTGACAGTGACAAGTTTAGTTTTAAACATAAAAATCATAATTTTATCATAATTAATTTAAATAAGTAGACGGCTTTAAATACATAAAATTTCAACCATGTTACTTACTTTGAAGGCTTGTTATTGTTAACGATCATATTTTTGTCAGAGATACTTAATTTGGGAATCTTTCTTAGATTTTAGTTAATAAATGTTTTACTCACACGTGATTTAAGTACGGCACATTGATACACTAACACAAGTAATAAATAACTAATTTTTAAACATGTTAACAAAAAATGTAAGAAGATTTTTATAATCAATTATTTAGACCAGTTTCGTAATTTTCTTACAAAATATTTTAAAAATATTATTAATTATATTTTCGTTCTCTATATTTTATTTTCACATGTCAACCATTAACGGAAATAGCCCAATTTGTCACAGTGAAAAAAAAAGCACATAAATACCATGCGATTTGTGATCATGGTTTCAGAATCATATAATAAGATAATAAATAAAAGTTATAAGATGATTAAAGAATGAGAATAGGTATTAAATTATATACTGAAATTATTTTGACATTGTCAAACAATTAATGCAGACTGAAGTCATAGGTGACATCAACTTAATGTATTTGATATCATATCTCTTTCCATTCATCGGTCAAATGGTTTACTTTTACGTTTGTTTTCATCAACCAATCTTATAAAATGTGATTTATATATTTTAAATTCATCGTATACTCCCTCGTTCTATTGTTTTTCATTTTTAATTTTCCAGTCTAAAATCATGTTGCATGATCTATTGAGTGTAGACATTTCTTGTTGTTGGTGTAATATATACGAAGTGAATACATTTTAAATTTTAAATCTGAAATTCTAAATTTTAAAATAAATTTGTGATTAAATTCTATTAAAAGATTAATGTTAAAATTTAATATAGGAATAAATATAAATATATATACGTTTCTATCTTAATACTCGTGTCGTTTTTATGTAATTATTATTTAATGTTCTTATAGAAGATTTATATTATTATAATTTTTTTCTTCACATTTCACATTTAAAAACACAATATGTGTTTCTCTTTTCACATTAAATATTTAATAATATTATACATTTTTATCGTCAAAAATATTTAATTAATATTTAAAATGATAAAAAAAAACTAGTACTATGATAAAGATGAAAATGAAATAAAAATTGACACATAATAAAGATAAAAATGATTATTAAATTCTAAGATAAAATAGTTAACTTACATCTCTTCCACCAATTTTTGTTTCTATATCTATATCTAGCATTGTAATTAATAATTTTTTTTTTTATTTTAGGAAAAATCTCTAGCAGTTGTTTATTTTCTCAACTATGTTTCTTATATTTGTATTTGTCATCAATATTGAACTTAATTTCATAATAGCAATTTTTAATCACTTGTTTATATTTTATGAAATTTATTTAGATTACATATTCATCAATTGGAATATTTATTTTGTTGATGCAATTTCAATAATTTATCTTTGTATTTTGAATTCAAAAATACAAAGGTTGGTATTAGAAAGTGACATAAAAGTTTATTGATGGAGTAAGTACGAAGGTCTGAATAAAAAATACATCAACTTTCTCGGTTTCTAATTGCACATGTAGTTTTAGTGCTACACTTAGTGTTATGGATTGTAAGAGTTAAAACACATGATTGAATTTAGGTTAATCATTATTCTTAATGCCGAACACAAAATATCGTTGTCAGTTAAGATCCTACAAGACTATCTAAATCTCAATTTTATTGAATGTATAATGTTTGTCAATTTAATCTTTATAAATTTAATTTATTATTATAGAGTATTTATATGAAACAAAAATTGTTTTTGATGTAAAAAATATATATTTTTTTATAACCCATAATCTTATTTGAAACTCAAGGTTAAATTTATTGTGATGTGAACTTACTTAAACAAAAACATGTTCTTATAAGCTTAAATCTTAAATCAAATAATGTAATAATGATGTCTTAACATTGATATTATATTTGTTTTTCATCTTTATTAATATATTTAATAATTACACATCATAAAAAAATATTTCCTGTTATAATAGATCCACACTTTAGAAGAAAGTTATTTTTTATTTTTTTTGGAAAATTTCACTTTGTTTCAAAATATATCAAAGGTGACACCACACTTAATTAATACAAAAAGAAAAATAGTTGATAAGCTTATTAATTTAATGTATGTATGATTTAAAAGGTTACAATCCAAATTATATACAACTAGGTAAAATGTGTAATATGACAGGAGATAATCTAGAAACTATGAGTATTTCGTATCCTATGAATATATATTTTTATATTTTATTGTTACTATAGTTATAGTATGTGTTTTTTAATTGTTACAAATTTCGATGATTGAATTTATATTTATTTTTTGGATTCATCAAAGCTAAATGAAAATTTTTATTATATTAAGTAAGAAACATAAACTTATTTAAAAGATAAATTAAAAGGGAAAAATAGTACTCATAATTAAATCTTGGTTTTCTTTAAATAAAAGTTTTTTTCTTTGATAAAATAAAAGAAAACACATCACTAACTTGTTTTTCTCCCTTATCCTTATCCAAGTACAGTAAAAGTGAAACCTTACTAACTACATTTTTGGGTGCTTGTTACGATACCATGAATCCACGTATATTGAAAATTAATACACATAGCTTTTTCGTCATTAATTTGTAATAACATGAAAATTTCGTACCCAAACGCTACACGTATTTCTTTCATTTGTTTAAGAGAATTAGTAAGAAAAAACATTATGTTTTTCTATAAAATTTTAAGCCTTTTAGTTTGACTCCCTAAACAAAATTTTATAAATGAGAGAGACCAAATCCAAAATAAGAGAAACAACACCTTTTATAATATTTTAAGTTAGTCATATTTTTCTTAAATCTAGAAGAAATATAGTTTTAGTCTCCAAATAAAAAATATAAAATTAGAAGACCGAAACAAAACTATTCTGAAATTTCAGAATTGAAAATATAATTCAACAATATTTTTACTTTAGATTTTAAGAATAAAAAAAGTGAAAAACAATTGTTTTGGATCTTCCACGATCAACAATTACTTTATCTCGTTTTTCATTTTTGGTTTATTATACAGCTACAAAAGGCAAAGATCGAATCTTGAAGAAGGATTTCATTTAATTTAATATTTTTGCATCATTAAATGAGAAAAAAAGAGTAAAGAAATGTACTTGATTTATTTGAATAGTATCAAGAGCATGTGAAGGGCTTCTTTGACCTTTTCCCACGCATTCTTAAACTATTATATTGGTTTCTTCTCCTCCGTCACATCTTAGACTTTTGTTATCTTCCAAAATACTCCTTCAAAATTTTGTTAATGCTCCATTTGGTGAAAAAAAGAAAAAAGTGAAAGAAAAGTATTTGACCAAAATGAAATGAATGGAAAAAAGATTTCATTATTTTACGCATTAATGTAAGAAGAAAATTGAGCTTTTTACGTTTCACTCTTTCCTCTTTCCTCTCTCATTTCACCATTAATGACAGAGGCTTAATTAATTAAAACATCTTTTTACACGACATAAATCCGAGTTGTCACAATTAATTGATTTTTGTTTTGGTTCATTAATGATTTGTCGAAAAAATTTCATTCGAAATCCTCGAACTATGTCTTGTTTTGTTTACTAAATTAAAAGGAGTTTCTAGAAGCGGTGTGCAGCCATGGCCACACGTATTATATTTCACCATTGGCATCTACCTATCTACCTTGACTTTCATGACTTTTGAGATTCCGCTATTCACTATTCTTGTAAAAGAAAAAAAATCACTCTTTGCTTTTTTTCTTTTTCTTTTTCCAAAAATACATTTACATGCTAATTTATGAAATCCAACGAGTTAATCCAAAGTAATGAATTGGCAATCCCATATGAACAGAATCTTCTGTTATTTGTTAGAAATCCTTCACCTATTATTTCTCCTTCAATGGCCCTGTTCCAGGGAGAAAAAAAAACAAAAATTAGATAATTATTAGTTGTTTTTTTAATGTGTAATTGTATTTGTTTATGGTCTTAAAAGCGAGTATGGCGAGGGGTTAAGAGAAAGATCCATTCCCATGTGCACGTTGAAAAGTCTATTCTTGTTAGCCACGGCGAGTCAAACTGGGAGGGCAGTCACAATTCAGCTTCAAACCCAATCGAACACATAATAGGTTGCCTTGTTTCTTCTCATCACTTTCATTCCAAAGTTATACCTTTCAGCTGTAACAAGGGAACCTGTGTTTTTTTCTTTTCTGGGTTTATCATATTTGTACAGATACATATAAAGAACAGTTTTTTTATCTTTCTCTGTGCTTAAGACTTCTTTCTCACCCTCTGCAAATCACTTCCTTTCAGCTCTTTTATTCTTTTGTTGCTTCCATTTCATTGCTTCAACGCCACATATCTTTCTTGATTTACACAACTGGTTTTGAGGGTCATTGAGTTGTTGGAGCTGGGTTTGAAACTTTGAAGGGTAAATCTGACAAGTTTGAGAGCTTCTGGTGGAGTTTGAGTCATGGCTGGGGGACGAAGGAGGAGGCATCACTTCGGCAGAATCCATGCATTCACGTGTGGGAAAGCTTCCATGAAGGAAGAACATTCACTGATTGGAGGCCCTGGGTTCTCAAGGAAAGTGTATTGCAATGACCCTGAACGTGCCACCGCGAGTCTTATCAATTATGGAGACAATTATGTCAGAACAACTAAGTATACATTGGCCACGTTCCTCCCCAAGTCCCTGTTTGAACAGTTCAGGAGGGTTGCAAATTTCTACTTCCTCGTTTGTGCAGTTTTGTCTTTCTTTCCGGTGTCTCCTTACTCTGGAGTCAGTAATGTTGTCCCTCTACTGGTTGTGGTAGCTGCCACAATGGCCAAAGAGTTCATTGAAGATTTTAGGAGAAAACAACAGGTAATGTTCTGTAATTTTTATATCATCTTGGTTCAAAGGGTGTTAGGTAGATTACATGTCTGTGATGGGTAGTTATGGATGATAGGCTTTTTGGCTAAAATTTGGAATATTCAATCCATTATTTCTAGACTAGAACATGTGGCTATTGATTGCAGATGTGTTGAGTACAATCTTTATTAATTGGTTGGGAAATTTATGATGAGAGTTGATTTGATGCGGTTAGTGAAATTATGAGAGGGTTAGGGGTTTCTGTGCTAAATTCATGCTTACACATGGGTCAGATAGCTTTCTACTTCTTGGCATGAGCAGAGTTTTTTTTACAAAATAGGTAATAAGGGTTGCATTAATGTTAGTGAACCTTTTTTCTTTCACAAAAAGCAAAATGATAACGTTTTCTGCTACTCTTGATTAATCCCAGGCCGATGATATTGTTTTGTAATTTCTTCAGGATATAGAGATGAATAACAGAAAAGTTAAAGTGCATGATGGAGGTGGTGATTTTTCCTATTCTAAATGGAGGGATTTGAAAGTTGGAGATATAGTGAGGGTGGAAAAGGATGAATTTTTTCCTGCTGATCTCATCTTACTTTCGTCAAATTATGATGATGCAATTTGCTATGTTGAGACTATGAATCTTGATGGAGAGACAAATCTGAAACTGAAACAAGCATTGGAAGAAACTTCAAAGGTGCAAGAAGACTCGAGCTTTCAAAATTTCAGGGCTGTCATCACATGTGAAGATCCAAATGCAAATTTGTACACATTTGTTGGAAGTATGGAGATTGAGGATCAACAGCATCCTCTTGCACCTCAACAGCTACTTCTCAGGGACTCTAAGCTGAGGAACACAGATTTTGTTTATGGTGTGGTAATCTTTACTGGACATGATACAAAGGTTATGCAGAATGCAACAGACCCGCCATCCAAGAGAAGCAAAATTGAGAAAAGGATGGATAAGATTATCTACTGCCTCTTCTTTCTACTTATTTTGATTTCTTTCATTGGGTCCATATTCTTTGGGATTACAACAGATGATGACATTGAAAATGGAAGAATGAAGAGATGGTACCTTAGACCAGATGATACCGATATTTTCTTTGACCCTAATGAACCAGTAGCTGCTGCAATTCTGCATTTCTTGACAGCACTTATGTTGTACAGTTACTTGATTCCAATTTCATTGTATGTATCCATTGAAATTGTGAAGGTTCTTCAAAGCATTTTCATCAACCAGGATGTGAAAATGTATCATGCGGAAACTGACAAGCCAGCACATGCTCGTACATCAAATTTGAATGAAGAACTTGGCCAAGTGGACACCATACTTTCAGACAAGACAGGAACTTTGACTTGTAATTCTATGGAATTTATCAAGTGTTCTATTGCTGGGGTTGCTTATGGTCGAGGAGTTACAGAAGTTGAGAGAGCTCTATCTACGAGACATGAATCAGATTTTGGTAAAGAGTTGAGAGAAAACAACAACAGTGCAAAGGTTCGTGAATCAAAGACATCCGTTAAAGGGTTTAACTTTATGGATGAAAGGATCATGAATGGAAATTGGATCAAAGAACCCAATGCCAATGTAATCCAGAACTTCCTAAGGCTTCTGGCTGTATGCCACACTGCAATACCAGAAGTTGATGAAGGAACTGGGAAGGTTTCATATGAAGCTGAATCACCGGATGAGGCAGCTTTTGTGATTGCAGCCAGGGAACTTGGATTTGAATTTTATGAAAGGACACATACAACTATTTCACTGCGTGAATTAGACCCCATAACAGGCCTGAAAGTTCAAAGGTGAGGTTATTATGCTTAAATGTGAAGGTTTAATCATCTAATGTCTTGTTATACTTATGCATATGCAATTGAAATTTTAATGGTATATTAAAAACGACATAATTTCACTTTTCCAGGTCCTACAAATTCTTGAATGTATTAGAGTTTAGTAGTGCAAGAAAGCGGATGTCAGTAATTGTAAGAGATGAGGAGGGGAAACTGTTGCTTCTCAGCAAAGGCGCTGACAGGTTTGTAATCTCATACTTGGCTATCCCAAATACACTATACACTATGTAAGCATCATTCAATTTGTCTTCAAAGTTCATAGTATTGAATTACTTTACTTTTCTGGCTTTCACAGTGTAATGTTTGAACGAATTGCAAAGAATGGAAGGCAATTTGAAGAGAACACAAAGCAGCACATCAGTGAATATGCTGATTCTGGTTTGAGGACCTTGATACTTGCATATCGTGAGCTTAATGAAGAAGAGTACAATCAATTTAATAAAGAGTTTACACAGGCCAAGAACTTAGTGAGTGCAGACCAGGAGCAGATTGTTGAGAGCATAATACAAAATATTGAGAAGGATTTAATTCTTCTTGGTGCTACTGCAGTTGAAGACAAGCTACAAGATGGGGTATGCTCTAAATAATGTGTTCACATATAATTTAGATTACTTAAATAATCAACAGAGCTAGTACCTTTTCACATTTTTTAACTCATCATGTTTTGAAAATTTCCTTGTCTAATAACTTCATTATAGTAGTTCTATATATTGTGTTCTTATGAATCAGTTCATGTTGCACAGGTTCCTGAATGCATTGACAAGCTAGCACAGGCTGGGATTAAGCTATGGGTTTTAACTGGTGATAAAATGGAGACAGCAATTAATATAGGGTAAGTTAAAAAATAATCAATAAATCTTGGAGAAATGTGCACAATCAATATGATGTCACTGATTTGAAAACTTTTTGGGTGGTTGCAGATTTGCTTGTAGTTTACTCAGGCAAGGAATGAAACAAATTATAATTAGCTCAGATACTCCAGAAAACAAATCATTGGAGAAAATGGAGGACAAGGCTGCTGCTGATGCGGTAAACAACTCTGATCCTTAACTTCTTTCAACAGATACTGGTTGCCATTTACCATGTCATGAGATGATTGCAAGCTCTTTAGGTTGTTATTTCAGGCAATTAAGTCAATATGTGTTGATGGGGTGATGAAATCTTATTGATTTTTCAGGCAATTAAGGCAAGTGTTATTCGTCAACTAAGGGAGGCAAGTGCATTACTTTCTTCATCAGATGAATATGAGGCCTTAGCCCTGATCATTGATGGGAAGTCTCTTACATATGCACTAGAAGATGATGTAAATGATTTGTTTCTTGAACTTGCCATTGGCTGCGCATCTGTTATCTGCTGTCGTTCCTCTCCCAAGCAGAAAGCACTAGTAAGTTTTTTCTTTTTGTTTTTAGAGAAAAATCTCCAGCTATGTATGTTCTCTTACTTTGGTGGTTTTCCAGGTAAAGTCTCTAATTCATCTTCTAAATAATAATGCAGGTTACAAGACTGGTGAAGATGAGAACTGGTAGTACAACACTAGCTATTGGAGATGGGGCAAATGATGTTGGAATGCTCCAAGAAGCTGACATTGGAATTGGTATCAGTGGTGTGGAAGGCATGCAGGTAAATCTCAAATACCTTTGCATTTTTTTTTCTCATACCTTTCTTTAAACCCGACCCAGAATGTGTATTGTTTTGACTTTCTTGTCTCTTATGTTTTTATTCCTCTGTTTCGTCAAAACTTCCAGGCAGTTATGTCAAGTGACATTGCAATAGCCCAATTCCGGTTTCTTGAGCGGTTGCTTCTTGTGCACGGACATTGGTGTTACAGAAGGATATCATCAATGGTAAAAATCTTATCTTGTCTTTACATATGTTGCATAATATTTTGAGACTCTAAATTTGGCATGTATCTGCACTGATTGCACCCTATTGCAAAGTCTTTGTTCAACTAAGGTTACTATAATTATTTTGGTTTTGACAAACTTGACCTTTTGTTTTGCAGATCTGCTACTTCTTTTACAAGAACATTGCCTTCGGCTTCACTCTGTTCTTCTTTGAGATATATGCCTCATTCTCCGGCCAACCTGCATACAATGACTGGTTCATGTCACTATATAATGTCTTCTTCACTTCACTTCCTGTAATTGCATTGGGAGTGTTTGATCAAGATGTCTCTTCCAAACTTTGTCTCAAGGTAGGCCTCCGAACTTAGTTTCCTCAGTGATTTAGTCAAAAACAACATGATTGTTGTATTCTCATGAAACCTGTCTTCTGCTTTCATTTTACAGTTTCCATTGTTATACCAAGAAGGCATTCAAAACATTCTATTTAGCTGGAAACGGATCATCGGTTGGATAGTTAATGGAGTTGTGACTTCTGCCATCATATTCTTCTTCTGCATGCGTACCATGGAACATCAAGCATTCCGCAAAGGAGGTCAAGTGGTGGAGCTGGAAGTTCTCGGTGCCACCATGTACACCTGTGTTGTGTGGGTGGTGAATTGCCAAATGGCATTATCTATCAGTTACTTCACTTATGTACAGCATATATTCATCTGGGGAAGCATCATATTCTGGTATATATTCCTCTTGGCATATGGAGCCATAGACCCTTCCTTCTCCACCACAGCCTATAAGGTTTTAGTTGAAGCTCTTGCACCAGCACCATATTTCTGGATCATCACTTTGCTCATTCTCATTGCTTCCCTTCTTCCATACTTCGTCTATGCTTCCATCCAAATGCGTTTCTTCCCCATGTACCATCAAATGATTCAGTGGATAAGGAAGGACGGCCAAACAAGTGATCCAGAATACTGCAATGTGGTAAGACAGCGATCGATAAGAAACACCACAGTTGGATTCACAGCTCGTTTGGAAGCATCCAAACGGTTCAATGCATCCAGAAGAGTTGAATCATACACAAAACCTGAAACAACATCCGTGAGATTTGAATCATCCAAACGTTCTGAAGGGCTGTCTGAGGACCGGTAATCATAGTTGTTGTTGTTGTTGCTGTTGCTGTTGTTGTCCCAGCTGGATTCATCGGTAAGAGGAAAACAAAAAGGAACAAGGGTGTAAATTTTTCGATAGGTTACAAACCTTGTACATATTTAAGGTAAAGGAGCGTTTTCCTTATGCTGCATGACATGAATCCTTAAACGAAGCACAATAAAGCAGTCTGTTCGTTGGTATTTTTTGTTGAGAAGATTTTCATATAAAATCTGGCTGCTTCCAGATTCGAAAGAGCGCTGTGGTCAACAATAATGTACGATTTATCCTAGTGTAGAAGAATATATTGATTCATTCTTTCATGGTACACATTCTTCCCAACATTCTGTATCTTTGTGTGCATCGAATTACAGAAATCTTTTGGCTTTATAAGACAAAAAAACATAATTTCATGGTTACAGAAACCTCTTGATTGTTCCTGGGTGTCAAATTCACGTATCACGTTTTCTGTACAGAAATTTCTTTATCGAGAATGTAACGATAACAATAACAATGATCAAAGTGAAAAATAACGTACCTTAACAAATCACGCAGAATCAGTTATTGCTTGAGCTTCGAGGACAAACCCTGATTCAGATCAAACAACACTAGCATAGATGGACTATCTTTGCGACAGAGTTCATATCATATATGTCAAAAAGTTTTGTTTTCAAAACTAACCATGTACTGATGACCCACAGTTCAGTTTTTTTTTTTTTTTTTTTTTTTTT